>Ga0272441_10001898_pt1 | contig 43686 bp, 51 predicted proteins | sample SSMProp6N_FD_193582 | JGI IMG/M metagenome (GOLD analysis project Ga0272441, IMG submission 193582) | Marine sediment archaeal communities from Little Sippewissett salt marsh, Falmouth, MA, United States - SSM-Prop-6N | ecosystem: Environmental > Aquatic > Marine > Wetlands > Sediment ...
AGAGACACGGTCTCTTTGAGCTTTTTCGCGCTGTAGGAGGCGAGGCGGAACGTGTGGTTGGCCGTGCAGCCTATTGACCTGTTGATGCAGGGATACCCGATTTTCATGGTATAATATTATAACATGAGAAGAAAGCGCCAGGAAATAAAGGATAAAGAGACAATACGGGATGTGATCGAGAAGGCAAAGGTGCTCCGCCTGGGCATGTCCCTGGACAACAGGCCCTATGTGGTGCCCTTGTGTTTCGGTTATGACGGCGAGCATATATATTTTCACTGCGCGAAGAAAGGCCTGAAGGTAGACCACCTTAAAAAGAACCCGGCCGTGTGTTTCGAGCTGGAGAGCAAAGCCGAACTTATAGAGCACGGCACTGAGGCCTGTAAGTTCGATTTTTCCTACCGGTCGGTGATCGGGTTCGGTGAGGCCTCGGAGGTCAGGGGGATCGATCAAAAACGCGCGGCTCTCAAGGTGATAATGAGCAAATATTCAAGAAAGAAGTGGGATTTTCCCATGCCCATGCTCCTGGCGGTAGGGGTCTGGAAGATAAAGATAGACTCCCTTACGGGCAAGCAGTCCGAGGACAATATTCGTTGAGGCCCGCTCTTGACAAAGGGCGCGTGCTGTGCTACCATTTTTCAATTCGTGTTACCTTATAAGCTGATATACCTAAAATAAAGGGGGCAGTTATGCATATTCCGAACGAGATGTTGAACGGGACCATATGTCCGGTCACGGCTTCTTTAAGCGTTTTCGGCGTGGCTCTGGCCGCTTTCAGGGCTTTCTGGTCAAAGCACGGGCCGACGGCCGGAAGGTTCGCCGCGGTAACGGCTCTTATATTCGCGGGGCAGATGATGAACTTCCCGATAGCGAGCGGGACTTCGGGCCATCTTATAGGAGGCGTCCTCGCCGCTTCGCTGCTCGGTATACCTTTCGGGGTGCTTTCCATAGCGCTTGTCGTGACAGTGCAGTGCCTGGTGTTCTCCGACGGCGGTTTTACCGTGCTGGGGGCTAATGTCCTCAACATGGCGGTCATCGGGGCCGGTCTCGGCGGGCTGGTGAACGCCTTTTTCGCGAAAAGATACCCGGCCAGGTCGGCGCGTTATTTCGCGGGGCTTGGGCTGGCGGCGTGGCTTTCGGTGATGATGGCCGCGCTGGCCTGCAGCGCGGAGCTTGGCGCCTCGGGCACCATAGCTTTCCAGAAAGTGGCGCGGGCTATGCTCGGGACCCACGCGCTGATAGGGATAGGCGAGGCCCTCATAACGGTAGCGGCCTGTTACGCTTTTTCCGCGGAGGCCCTGAGCGCCTCTCCTAAGAGATCCGTAGCCGCGCCTCTGGCGGCCGCGGCTGTCATAGCCGCTGTTCTCAGCCCTTTCGCCAGCGGACTGCCGGACGGCCTTGAGTGGGTGGCCTCGAAATACAGCTTCCTTCACGAAGCCGCCCCGACATTTGTCAGCCCGATTCCCGATTACAGCCTGACCGCGCTGGGCAACGAGGCTGCGGCCACGGGCGCCGCGGGGCTTGTAGGGGTGGTGATAACTTTTCTCGCGGCCTGGGCGTTCGCGAGACTTTTATCCGGCGGACCGAGGCCGGAAGCCGTTTAAATACGCTTTTAACACGCGGAAAAAGGGTCCCGGCAAGATCGCGCGGCCGGGGCCCTTTTTTATTTGACAAGAGGGCAAAAAGGGTGTATAATTGATAATGGAAACCATTATCAATAAGGAAAGGAGAGGAGATGCCCCGAGGAAGAGGAACAGGCCGCCCCGGGTGGGGAAGAAAGTTCAGGGGAATGGGCTACAGGATGACAGTTCCCCGGCAGGCTATTATAGACGTTCTGGCGGGTACCGATAAGCATCTCAGCGCGGAAGACATATATATAAAGGTACACAGGCTCTATCCCCACGTGGGGTTGACCACCGTGTACAGGACTCTCGAGCTTCTTTCGGATATGGGGGTGGTGCTCAAGTACGATTTCGGGGACGGCAGGTCGAGGTACGAGCTTGTTGAGGGGCCGCAAAAGGAGCATCATCATCATTTGATATGCGCAAGGTGCAAAAGGGTCATCAATTATACGGATTTCATGGAAGAGGAGAAAAGGTTCCTTGAAAAGGTCGAGAAGGGCCTTTCAAAAAAATACGGTTTCGAGATAAAAAGCCATCTGATACAGTTCTACGGCTTGTGTGATAGATGTAAGGGGAAGACTTAGTATCCGCCTTCGCCTGATCACTCTGTTGTATCAGGCTACGGCGGATCAATTCGACCATATAACTTATGTCGTTGCATTGCATAAGTTATGGTCTCATAGAGGAGGTGTGTTATGCCAGGCGGAGACAGGACAGGACCTGCGGGCATGGGCCCGAGAACAGGAAGAGCGGCCGGATATTGCTCCGGGTATAACGTTCCCGGATACATGAACCCGGCGGGCGGAAGAGGATACTGGGGCCGCGGAGGCGGTTACTGGGGCTACGGGCGCGGACGCGGAGGCGGCCGCGGCAGGCGCAACTGGTATTACGCCACGGGCATGCCGGGGTGGCAGAGAGCCGCTTCCGGTTATCCGGCTTACGGTTACGGCGCTTACGGGCAGCCGTATCCTTACGCCCCGGAACCTTCAGCGGCGGAAGAGGCCGATATGCTCAGACAGGAGGCTGAGGCGCTGAAGGGCGATCTTCAGGATATCCAGGAACGTATAAGCGCGCTGGAGAAGGAAAAGGCCGAACAGGAGAAAGACTAAACAAGGGGGAAGCATGCGAATAGCCATTTCTACTGACGGTGAGAGTGTATCCGCGCATTTCGGGAGGTGCCCCGCTTTCACTATCGTCGATATCGAGAACGGAAAGGTCACAGGGAGGGAAGAGCTTGCCAACCCGGGGCATCATCCGGGGTTCCTGCCGCGGTTTTTGCACGAAAGGGGCGTAAACTGCATAATAGCCGGCGGAATGGGGCAAAGGGCCGCCCAGCTTTTCGCCGAGCAGGGGATAGAGAGCTTTATGGGCGTGAGCGGCAGCGTAGAGGACGTCATAAACGGCATAGTCAACGGCACGCTCGAAGGAGGCGAAAGCATGTGCAAGCCCGGCGAGGGTAAGGGTTACGGGCTTGACAAGACCGCGTGCGACCATCCCGAGGAAGAAAACTAAGAACAGGAGGAACATCATATGAAGATATGCGTCACTTCACAGGGCGAAGGCCTGGATGCCCAGGTGGATCCCAGGTTCGGAAGATGCCCCTATTTCATTCTTGTCGAGACGGACACGATGGACTTCGAGGCGGTCCAGAACCCGAACGTAACCGGCATGGGCGGAGTGGGGGTCCAGTCCGGGCAGCTGATGTCCGAGAAACAGGTCAAGGCGGTCCTTACAGGCAATGTCGGCCCGAACGCTTTCAGGACGCTGCAGGCGGCGGGGATAGACATAATCACGGGCGTTTCCGGCAGCGTGAAGGAAGCTGTCGATAAATATAAGAGCGGCGAGGTAAAGCCGGCCGACGATCCTAACGTGGATTCGAAATTCGGAATGGGCTGATGCGTTTCAGTGAACTGTACGAGTATTAAAAGGAGGTGTTCATCATGCCGGGAGGAGACGGAACTGGACCTTTGGGGGGAGGACCTGGAACAGGAAGAGGCGCCGGAGGCGCCGCCGGCAGAGGAAGGTTGGGCGGTAACCGCCCGGGCGCCGGGCCGGGAGGAGATTGCCTGTGCCCGAGCTGCAAGTTGAGTGTTTCTCACAAGCCCGGGATGCCCTGTTATAATATGAAGTGCCCCAAGTGCGGCGCTCCGATGGTAAGGGCGTAACAGCCGTTCGCCGGGAAATACCCAATAACATAATATATAGGAAGGAGACCATGGAAACAGAAACAGATATCCTGGTGGTCGGGGCGGGCCCCGCTGGAATGGTGTGCGCCGTGACGGCCAGGAAATATTACCCCGAAAAAAAGATCACGATCATAAAGAACGTTGAAAAAGGCGTAGTGCCCTGCGGCATCCCTTATATGTTCTCCAGCCTGAGAGAGCCCGACGAGAACAAGATGGGCACGGCTCCCCTGGAAAAGAAAGATATAGGCGTGGCCTTGGGCGAAGTGGCCGGTATCGACCGTAGCGTGAAAAAAGTGTCGACAACCAACGGCGATCTATACGCCTACGAGAAGCTCGTCCTGGCGACGGGGTCTTCCCCCATAATGCCCCCGATACCCGGCATAGATAAGAAAGGGATCTACCCCATCCACAAGGAAATGGGCTATCTGAAAGATTCCATCGACAAGATCAAAAAAGCCAGGAACATACTGATAGTGGGAGGCGGTTTTATCGGCGTGGAGTTCGCCGACGAACTCGCGCAGGTGCCGGGAGTTGACGTCTATCTGGTCGAGATGCTGCCTGACATACTAGCAAATTCTTTTGACCCGGAGTTTTCCAGCCTGGCCAGGGAAAAACTACAGGCGAAAGGCGTCAATATCCTTACGGGAACCCGCGTCGAGGAGTTCATAGGCGGTGAAAAAGTGGAGAAAGCCAGGCTTTCGGGAGGCAGGGAGATACCCGTCGAAGCCATCGTCCTGGGCATAGGCGCGCTCCCGAACACGTCTCTGGCCGTGAACGCCGGCCTGGACCTCGGTAAAGGCAAAGGCATCTGGGTCGACGAGTACATGAGGACCGTGGACCCGGATATATTCGCCGTGGGAGACTGCGCGGGCAAGAGGGATTTTTACACGCGCAAGGATACCCCTGTCATGCTCGCTTCCACGGCTACGGCCGAGGCCAGGATAGCCGGGGCCAACCTGTACCAGCTGAAGGTCGTGCGCGAGAACAAAGGCACTATAGCCATTTATTCCACGTATGTCGACGGCCTTGTGCTCGGGTCCGCGGGGCTTACGGAGACCTCAGCCAAAAGAGAGGGTTTCGAGATAGTCGCGGGACGCGCGGAAGTTATGGATAAGCATCCGGCCGCGATGCCGAACGTAAGGAAGGTCAAGATAAAACTGATATTTTCCAGGCAGTCGGGCATCATAATGGGCGGGCAGGTCGCGGGAGGGGCCTCAGCCGGTGAGATCATCAACATCATCGGTATGGCCATCCAGCAGAGGGTATCGCTTTCGGAGCTGGAGACGCTGCAGATGGCGACGCACCCCTGCCTCACAAGCGCGCCGACCATGTACCCTCTGGTGCTCGCCGCGCAGGACGTGAAGAATATCTGAGGAGAAAGGAAAAGGCAGATGCATGAGTGGGCGCTGGCGGAGGCGGTGGTATCCGCGGCAGACAGGACGGCCCGGGAGCAGGGTTTCAGCGTTATAACGGATATCAGTTTGAAGCTGGGCCAGCTGCAGCAGATAGAGGAAGATATATTCGAGTTCGCTCTCAGGGAGATCCTGAAGACGCGCCGGGAGCTTTACGGGCAGGCGAATATTCGGATAGAAGAGGAAAAGGCCTCGCTGAAATGCCGAGCCTGCGGCCGCGAGTGGGATTTTTCGGATAACATCAGGAAGCTTGACCACGAAAAGTCCGAGGCGATACATTTCGTGCCGGAGACGGCCCATTCATATATCCGATGCCCGGGGTGTAAAAGCCCGGATTTCGATATTTTAAAGGGAAGAGGAGTCTGGATAGAATCCATAACAGGAGAGTGAGGTGTAATGGATCCCAGGATAGACATAGTGGATAAAAGGATGGAGGGCGTGGAAAAGGTCGTCGCCGTATCGGGCGGCAAGGGCGGGATAGGCAAAAGCACTCTCGCGGTCACGCTGGCTTTCCTGCTGTCTAAGAAGGGCCGTAAGGTCGGCCTTCTGGACCTGGACCTTTGGGGGCCGTGCGCGCATGTGATAATGGGCGCCGGCGACGTCCAGCCTGAAGAGGAAAAAGGCGTGGTGCCTCCCGAGGTAAGCGGAGTGAAGTTCATGTCGGTCGTCTACTACACGGCGGACAGGCCGTTGCCTTTGAGGAAACCGGATTTCAGCCAGGCGGTGCTGGAGCTCCTGGCGGTAACCCAGTGGGGGGAACTGGATATTCTTATCATAGATATGCCGCCCGGGATGTCCGACGCAGCGCTGGACGTGGTGCGGGCGGTAAAGAAGATAAACTTCTGTGTGGTAGCGGCCCCCTCCAGGGTGGTCATGGAAACGGTGGACAGGACCGTGAAACTGCTTAAAGAGGCTGATGTCCCTGTTATAGGGGCCGTCGAGAACATGGGGCGCGGCAGGCCGCTGGTAAAGGACCAGATGAAAAAGCTGGGCGTGCCTTACTGGGGAGAGATAGGCTTTGATCCCGAGCTGGAGGATTCGCTGGGCGATGCCGAGGATCTCTTAAAGACGGATTTCGCGAAAAGCCTGGAAGAAATAATCGCAAAGACAAAAGGATTCTGGTAATAAAGAAATGAGATACGCTCCTTCATTCACAAAAGAAGAGATAGAGGCCAATCACGAGATATTCGACGGTCGGCGCCTCCTTTATAAGGATAGGGGGGTGGATTTTCTGAAGGTCCGGAGGGCCATCATCGATAAGGCGGGCCCCCTTAAAGGCCCGATACTGGATATAGGGGCCGGTAAGGGGATAATGGCCCTGTGCCTGGCGCGGGCGGGATATTCATTCGCTTCAGTGGATAAAGACCAGGATGTGCTGCGGATAGCCGCGCTAAATCTTGCGTACGAGGACCTGCTCTCCAGGGCTGAGCTTCATGTCATGGACGCATATTCTCTTGAGTTCGCTGATAACAGTTTCGACAGTGTATTTTTAGTGGAAGCGCTGCACCACATGGACGATATCGACGGCCTTTTCTCCGAAATTGACAGGGTCCTGCGGCCCGGGGGCAGGATCGTGCTTTCTGATTTCAATGAAAAAGGCATGGAAATAGTGGATTCGGTCCATGACCGCGAGGGCCACAAGCATAGGTCTTCCGGCATGGGGAAAAAGGAAGCGGAAGTCTGGCTTAACGAAAAAAACTACAGTGTCCGCGGCTGCGACCAGGAGAGCCATTGGATACTCATCGGGGAGAAGCGGACAGCCGGCGGCGGGCGAAATGAAAAAGATCTGTGAATGGTACGATGTCTGTCCCCTGAAAAGGTTCTATCAGGGGGGTAAGCTGGATAAGAAATGGGTGGAGGAGTACTGTTTCAGGAACAACCCGGATTGCGTGAGGAAAAAGATGGAGGAAGAGGGCCTTTATCATCCCGACAATATGCTGCCCGACGGGACGATCGATAAAGACCTGGGATAATGATGGGAAGCCCGGACCAATTGATAGCTTTCGGCCCTATACCGTCAAGGCGGCTGGGCAAAAGCCTGGGGGTCAACAATATACCGCCCAAAAGCTGCACGTATTCGTGCGTTTACTGCCAGGTGGGCAGGACGAGCGATATGTCCGCCGAAAGAAGGGAGTTCTACAGCCCGGAGCGCGTGTTCCGGGAAGTGAGCGAGAAGGTCTCCGGCGCCAGGAGAGAGGGGGAGGCGATAGATTACCTGACGTTCGTCCCGGACGGTGAACCCACGCTGGATATAAACCTGGGCAAAGAGATCGATATGCTCAGGCCCCTGGGCATAAAGATCGCGGTCATCACCAACGCTTCCCTTATATGGGACAGGTCCGTCAGGGATGATCTCTGCCGGGCGGACTGGGTTTCCGTGAAGGTGGACGCCGTGACCGAGAGCGCATGGCGCGCGGTCAACCGGCCCATGGGATCCCTGGATCTCGGGAAGATACTCGACGGCATATCGTCGTTCTCCAGGGAGTTCAAAGGCGACCTGGCCACTGAGACCATGCTGGTGCGCGGGGTCAACGACAGCGAACGGGAGATGGAAAGAACAGCCGATCTTATCTCGGGACTTCCGCCCCACAAAAGTTATATCTCGATCCCAACGCGGCCGCCTGCTGAAAGCGAAGTAAGGCCGGCTGACGAGAGCGCCATCAACAGGGCATACCAGATCTTTGTCGAAAAGGGCATAGATACGGAGTATCTGATAGGCTACGAAGGGGACGCTTTCGCTTTCACGGGCGACCTCAGGCGCGACATCCTGAGCATAACGGCGGTCCACCCGATGAAGGAGGAGGCCGTCTTTAAGCTGGTGGACAGGGCAGGCGCCGAAAGGGGTATCGTGAAGGACCTTCTGGACGGGGGCGAGCTGACAAAGGTGCGTTACAGGGGCGAGGAATTTTACGTCAGGAAGGTATGACCCATATGAAAATAGCGGGGCTTCAGAAAATATCGATGGTGGATTTCCCGGGCCATGTCTGCGCGACCATATTCACGCAGGGATGTAATTTCAGGTGCGGGTTCTGCCATAACCGCGACCTGATAACGACGGACGCGGATTTCCAGTTCTCCCAGGAGGAGATGTTCGGGTATTTCAACAGCCGGAAGAAAATGCTGGAGGCGGTCTGCATAACGGGGGGGGAGCCTACCTTGTGGCCGGACCTGCCGGAGCTTATAAGGAAGATAAAGGACGCCGGGTTGAAGGTCAAGCTCGACACCAACGGCTCCAGGCCGCAAATGGTCCGGGACCTTCTGGGGGAAGGGCTGCTCGATTATATAGCCATGGACGTCAAGACCTCTTTCGGGAAATACCCCCTTCTCAATATCCCTGATAACACCGAAGAGGCCCTGGCCGAGACCATACGCGCGATGATATCGTCGGATATTGAATATGAGTTCAGGACGACATGCGTACCCGGCATAGTGGCCGTGGACGACATCTATTCTATAGGAAAGGCGATAAAAGGGGCCCGGAGGCATTGTCTCCAGCAGTTCCGCCCCAGCGGGAACGTGGTCGAGGAAAAATACTCCGACCTTAAACCTTATACAAAAGAGAAACTTAAAGAAATGAGATCGATATCGGAGCGATTCGTGGAAGAGGCGGTCATCCGCGGCATATGAGAGGAGATAACAGATGAACATCGCTGTTTCAAGCGGCAAGGGCGGCACCGGCAAGACCTTTATATCCACCAACATCGCTTCTGTCCTGGCTGACAGAGGCGAGAGGGTGACGTATCTTGACTGCGACGTGGAAGAGCCCAACGGACAGCTTTTCCTGAAGCCCGATATATATAAGGAAGAGGACGTCATGGTAGTCGCCCCGTGCGGGGTAGATGAGTCGAAATGCGTAAAATGCGGCAAGTGCGCCGAAGCGTGTAATTATAACGCCATAGCGGTCGTGAACGATAAGGTGCTTTTCTTCCCGGAACTTTGCCACGTCTGCGGCGGGTGCGGGATAGTATGTCCGGTCGACGCGGTAATAGAGAAAGAGAAAAAGATCGGGACCTTGAGGCACGGGAAAAGCGGCAAGATCGGCGTCCATTACGCTTTGCTGGAGACCGCCGAGGGGGGCATGTCGCCGAGGCTGGTGAAAAAGGTAAAGGAGCACGCGAAAGAGGGTATCAACATACTGGATTCATCCCCGGGGACCGCGTGCCCGGTCGTTGAGACGGTGAAAGAGGCGGACCTGTGCGTGCTTGTGACCGACCCCACGCCTTTCGGGGTGAACGACCTGAAGCTGGCGGTGGATATGGCCCGCGACATCGGCCAGGAGCCCGTGGTAGTGGTCAACCGCGCGGAATATCTCGACGATGAGCTTAAAAGTTACTGCAGGGAACAGGAACTGGAGATCGCCGGCGAGATCCCGGACGACCGGCGGATAGCCGAGACCTATTCGACCGGCGATATCGTGGTGGAGAAGCTCCCGGAGTACAGGGAATCGTTCGAGAGGATCGCTCTAAGGTTAGTGGAGCTTGCCGGCGAAAAAAGGCCGGTGAAAAGGCCTGGTCATAAGGAGAAAGCGCCGCGGGCGGACAGAAAACCTGAAAAGTCGGGGCTCACCGGCGCGCCCGCGGGGGCGGGCAAGCCCAGGGAGCTTGTCGTTATAAGCGGCAAGGGCGGCACCGGCAAGACCTCCATAGCCGCTTCCTTAGCGGCCCTGTCAAAGGACATCGTCATATCCGACTGCGACGTGGACGCCGCGGACCTGCATCTTATACTGACCCCGGAGATAAAAGAGAGAGGGGAATTCTCCGGTGGCGTCAAGGTCGAGATAGACCGGGAAAAATGCACCGCTTGCGGCAAGTGCGCGAGCGCCTGCCGGTTCGACGCCATCAGGGAGGAAACGGCCGGGGGGAAGAAGCGGTATTACATCGATCCCGTCGCCTGCGAGGGATGCGGGGTGTGTTATCTGGTGTGCGGGGAAGGCGCGATAAAGATAGAGGACGCGGTCAACGGGGAATGGTTCGTGTCCGAAACGAGGTTCGGGCCTATGAGCCACGCCAGGCTCGGCGTGGCGGAGGAGAACTCTGGGAGGCTTGTCACGCTTGTCAGGAACAAGGCGGCTCTCCTGGCGAGCGACGCCGGGAGGAAAGAGGAGCTTATAGACGGGTCGCCCGGGACCGGGTGCCCGGTAATAGCTTCCCTGACGGGCGCGGATTACGCTTTGATAGTCACCGAGCCCACGGTCTCCGGCGTGCACGATATGCGCCGGATACTGGACGTGACCGGGCATTTCGGTGTTCCCGCGGGCATAGTGGTCAACAAGCATGACCTGAACAGCGGGATGACCGAGAAGATCAGAAAGATAAGCGCCGAGCGCGGCATAGAGTTCCTCGGGACGGTCCCTTATGATAAAATAGTTACAAGGGCGCAGATGAAGAAGCTTTCGGTGGTGGAGTTCGGCGAAGGCCCCGTAACCGAAAGCATAAAGAAAATATGGGAGAAAATATCTGGAAGGTTGACAGATGTCAAGGCGTGAGGATATAGATAAAGCCAGGAAAGCGCTTAAGCTCGGGGAAAGCGCCACTATACCGGAGATAAAAGAGGCGTACCGCAGGCTTTCCCTTAAGTACCATCCCGACAAGTGCCCGGAAAAGGACAAGGAGGAGTCCGAGAAAAAGTTCAAAGAGATCAACAACGCCAACCAGGTACTGATAGAATACTGCCTCTCCTACAAGTTCCCGCTCAAGGAGGTCCATGACGCTGAAACCCGGGAAGAGGCCAGGATCAAGGACCACATGGAAAGGTTCTACGACGGCTGGTGGGGGGACCTGGATAAGTGAAGAACATCTTCGACGATCACTACGAAAAATACGACGCCTGGTACGATAGATATGATCTCGCTTATCTTTCCGAGCTTGCGGCCGTGAGAAAGAAGCTGCCCAGGACCGGCAGGGGCCTGGAGATCGGGGTAGGCACCGGCAGGTTCGCCGCTCCCCTTGGAATAAAATACGGCGTTGACCCGGCAAGGAACATGCTGAAGAAGGCGGAAGAGCGCGGGGTGAAGACACGCGCCTGTTCAGGGGAACGCCTGCCTTTTAAGAGCGGCTCATTCGATTATATCGCTGTGATAGTGACCTTAAGTTTTGTCGATGATCCCGCGGAGGTGCTTAAAGAAGCCGCCAGGGTCCTCAAAAAGAACGGCAGGATCGTTATCGGCATGATAGACGGCGAGAGTTTTCTGGGCAGGTATTACCGGGAAAAAAAAGGGGTCTTTTACACGAACGCTCATCTTCTCAGCGTCGATCGGGTCACGGAAATGCTTAAGCTGTCAGGTTTTCGAGGCTTTTCCTTTCTCCAGACGATATTCAGGATACCCCCCGAGATGAAGTCCGTGCACAGGATCCTGACCGGCCACGGCCGGGGCGGTTTTGTTGTTATATCCGCCCGCAAGTCGTAAAATTAAAAAAAGCAAGATATTTCGGCTGGCCTATTTTATTTCCTTATATAAACTTTATTAAAGGGATGAACTTCGTATCAGATAAGAAAAGGAGGGAGCCATGAACAAAAAGATCTTTGTATATTCGCTTCTTATATCGTTCCTCGCGGTCAGCCTTACGCCTTGCGCGGCGGATGCCGGCGGCTGGGGAAAAGGAAAAAGGCACGATAAGGGACTTGATGAAAAGATCTGCTATAAGGCCGGGTTCATGATGATGAACGAGGAGGAGCTTGGGCTTTCCGATGAGCAGGTGGACAAGATCAAGGACATCAAGATGGCCACAAAGCGCGAGATGGTGAAGAGAGGGTCCGAGATAGACATGGTGAAGCTCGACATAAAGGAAAAGATGTACGAGGATAAGATAGATCCGGCCGACCTGGACCCGCTTATAGATAAAAAATATGAGCTGAAAAAAGCCAAGGCGAAGTATCTGGTGAGGCAGTACGCGGACCTGAAGGGCGTTCTTTCTGATGATCAGATGAAAGAGCTCAAGTCCCTCTGGCGTAAGTCATGCAAAAATAAATAAAAGATACTTATTGACAACAGCCGGGAATAGGGTATAATTTATCCTTGTAAGAGGTAGTAAGTAATTTTAAACCACAGGGTTAGAGTTTTTACGCCTTGTGGTTTTTTATATAGTTATTTGCTACAATCGTATCTTTAAAAGGAGGTAATGAGAAATGCCAAAAGGAACAGTGAAATGGTTTAACAACCAGAAGGGTTATGGTTTTATCACACCTGAGTCGGGCAATGATGTATTCGTGCATCACAAGCAGATACAGGGTGAGGGCTACAAGACTTTGGAAGAAGGCCAGCAGGTCGAGTTCGAGATCCAGGAGGGTCCCAAAGGTCCTGAAGCCGTCAACGTAGTAAAGCTGTAAAAAGATCAAAGGGGCCCCCGATCATTCGAGGGGCCCTTTTTCTCTTGTTTTTATTATCATATCGATCCGGCCTCAAAGATTCTTGTGAATATCCATCCTTGATAACATGAGATATCCTTTCACAACCTTCTTCTTGATCGATCGGTTTTCAACAGAATAGAGGCCGGAGGCCGCCGGCCCGGAAATGCTGGATCAAAGAGCGGCCAGGAAGGTCTTGTGGGCAAAAGATTAAAACCGCTGGCCATAGGCGATCTCCGCGTCGAAATCCCTATTATACAGGGAGGCATGGGGGTAAGAGTGTCTGTTGCTTCCCTGGCGGGAGCGGTCGCTGATTGCGGCGCGGCCGGGACCATCGCCAGCGTCGGCCTTCCTCCTGACACCGAAGAGAACAGGAGAGACGTGCCGAAGTCCTCAAGGGAATATCTCCAGAAAGAGATCAGGCGGGCCAGAGAGATATCAAAAGGCGTTATAGGCGTGAATATCATGGTCGCGTTAAGCAATTATGAGGACCTTGTAAGGACGACCGCTCAGGAGGACGCCGATTATATCATCTCAGGCGCCGGCCTTCCAATAAGCCTTCCCGAGTTCGCGGAAGGTTCCGACATAAAGCTTATTCCGCTCGTGGCCTCGGGAAGAGGCGCTTCGCTTCTGCTGAAGACCTGGAAAAGGAGATATAACAGGTTTCCCGACGCCATAGTAGTGGAGGGGCCCCTGTCCGGCGGCCACATCGCGGGATACAGCCTGGCGGAGCTTGAATCGGGCAGAGAGGCGATGAAGACCAGGCCGGACCTGGAAGAGGCCGTCAAGGACGTTATCAGCCTGGCGGGTGAATATGAACGTTCTTATGGCGTGAAAATACCAGTTATAGCCGCCGGAGGCATATTTGACGGAAAGGATATGGCCAGGTTCCTGAAGATGGGAGCCGCGGGGGTCCAGATCGGCACAAGGTTCGTGGCGACGCGCGAGTGCTCGGCGGCCGATGAGTTCAAGCAGCTGTATATAGATTCCGGCGAGGAAGACCTGGTATTTATACAGAGCCCTGTCGGGATGCCCGCCAAGGTCATAAGGACCCCTTTCGTCGAGAGTATTCTAAGAGGCGAGAGAAAAGAATTCACGTGTAATTATGTGTGCCTGAGGACATGTGATCCCTCAAAGGCGCAGTTCTGTATAGCCAAGGCGCTGATCGACGCCGTGGAGGGTGACATAGATAACGCGGTGGTCCTGGCCGGAACGAACGTGTCCAGAGTAACTGAAATAGTGCCGGTGAAAGATCTTATAAGCGGTATAGTAAAAGAGGCTGTGGCGGAACTAAGAGGAAGCGGGGTATTACAGGGATGAACATGTCCCCGGTCCTTCTTTTTGTTGCGCGGGCGGATCGTATCCTGTAGAATATCACGTATGAGCAGGAAAGATAAAAGGGTCATACTTATCGCGCAGTGCCTGGTGAACCCGTATTGCCGTGTGCATATACTGGGGCAGAACTTTCCGCTTTCCAGGGAGCTCACCGACTATCTCATGGACAAAAGGGTCGGGATAATACAGTACCCCTGCCCGGAGACCACGGCGATGGGCCTTATGCGGAACCCGCAGGGCAGGCAGCAGTACGATAATATCTTTTTCAGGTCCCACTGCAAGGAGCTTTTGAAAGTGCCCATGCTGATGGTGAGGGAGTTCGTAAAGAACAATTACAGGCTCGTGGCGTTCATCGGCCTTGAGAACAGCCCCACATGCGGTATACACTGGGGCAAGCATAAGGTCAACAGGTACCAGACCGAATCCCCGAACCCCGTCGATGAACCGGAGCCGGGGGAGCCGGTCCTTAAAGGCATAATGGCCGAGATACTGACCGAAGAGCTCGCCAGGGACGGTATAGAGGCCCCTTTCATGGAGTTCCCGACCAAGTCCGAACCTAATTCCGAAAAAAGAAAAAAATTCTGGGAAGACCTTAGAAAAGCCGTGCAGCCGGAATTTTACGCCGCCCGGGACCCGGAAGAATAACCCCTTTAAATATGAGGCCCGAAAGAGCGCGTTTACTTGGAACGGGACCCGACAGGAAAGGCCCTGTGCTCTACTGGATGAGCAGGGACCAGAGGGTCTCGGATAACTGGGCGCTTCTTCACGCCCAAAAGATAGCTTTCTCAAAAAAAGCGCCGCTTGCCGTGGTTTTCTGCCTTGTGCCCGATTTCCTGGGGGCGACGATAAGGCATTACGGTTTTATGCTCAAGGGGCTTGAAGAGGCGGAAAAGGCCCTGGAGAGAAAGGGCATACCTTTCTTTGTTCTTAAGGGGGATCCGGCCGCGAGGATCGGCTCTTTCGTGAAAAAGCATTCAGTAAGCTCGGTCGTCACCGACTTCGACCCCTTAAAAATAAAAAGGAAGTGGAAGAAGTCGCTCGCCGGGAAAATAAATGTGCCTTTTTACGAGGTAGACGCCCACAACATAGTCCCCTGCTGGGTCGCTTCCGGTAAGCAGGAATACGGGGCGTATACCATCAGGGGGAAGATAAACGGCAGGCTGGGCGAGTACCTGGAGGGATTCCCTCCTCTTAAGAAACACCCTCACAGGTGGAAGGGCGGAAAGCCGGGAACGGACTGGAAAAAGCTAATAGCCGCACTTGAGGTCGACAGGTCGGTAAAAGAGGTCCCGCGGGTCGTCCCGGGGGAGGCCGCGGCGAAAAGAAAACTGCGGAAGTTCCTCGAGAAAGGCCTAGGCGGGTTTGACGGCGAGAGGAACGACCCCAACCTGGAGGGGCAGTCCGGGCTTTCGCCTTACCTTCATTTCGGACAGATCTCGGCGCAGAGAGCGGCGCTGGAAGTCAAAAAAAGCGGAGCGTCCAGGAAGAACAAGGAGGCGTTCCTCGAGGAGCTTATAGTAAGGCGAGAGCTTTCGGATAACTTCTGCTTCTATAACAGGCATTATGATTCGTTCAGGGGTTTCCCGGAATGGGCTAAAAAGACACTGAACGAACACGGGGCCGATAAAAGGGAGTATCTTTACACGCGCGGTGAACTGGAAAAAGCCAAGACGCACGACGATCTGTGGAACGCGGCTCAGACGGAGATGGTAAAGACGGGCAGGATGCACGGTTACATGCGCATGTACTGGGCGAAGAAGGTCCTGGAATGGACCAGATCCGCCGCCGCCGCGCAGAAGATATGCATCTACCTTAATGACAGGTACGAGCTGGACGGCAGGGACCCGAACGGCTACGCCGGCATCGCCTGGAGTATAGGGGGCGTCCATGACAGGGCCTGGAACGAGAGGAAAGTCTTCGGCAAGATAAGGTTCATGAGCTACAACGGATGCAGGTCCAAGTTCGACGTAAAAGCTTACATAGATAAGGTAAAAAATGAGAAAAGCGGCTAAAGATTGCAGGACGTGCCCCATGTACAGGGAATGCCGGGATTCGGCGTGGTCATGGATATTCCTTTTTATCGGCATACTTGCCGCGCTGGCCATGAGGCTGGTGGCGCTTTTCATGCACACCAACCAGTTCTACGCCAAGGTCTCCTGGTATGTGGGGGTATCGTTCTTTTTCGTGTTCTTTATTTACCGCTATAATGTCAGCAATTCGCGGGCGCGCGCCGTCAGGGAAAAGGACCTTGTATCGAAGGTAGTCGGCGACGATAAAATGGGGGAAGAGGACAGGCGGGTAGTCAGCCGGATACTTTGCGGGCTTACCTCGAAGAAGGAAAGGGTCAATTTTATAACTATATTCGCGCTTTCAGGCATCACGCTGGCCATAGCCATCATCGCCGACATTATAAAGGTAATGAGGTAAGCATGGGAAAGCGTCCGGGGAAAACGCTGTTCGTGATCTTTTTGGCCGTTCTCCTGTTGCGCGGCGCGGACCTGTTGGGGGATAATATGAGGACTGAAAAGGCTACATTCGCCGGCGGGTGCTTCTGGTGCATGGAACCGGCTTTCGAGGAGATGGACGGGGTGGTAAGCGTGACCGCGGGCTATACCGGCGGCCATAAAAAGGACCCCACTTACGAGGAGGTCTCCACCGGTACGACCGGCCATTATGAGGCCGTCCAGGTGGAATTCGACCCCTCAAAAGTCACATACAACGAGCTTTTGGAAGTGTTCTGGAGGCAGATAGACCCGACGGACCCGGGCGGCCAGTTCGCCGACAGGGGCCCCCAGTACAGGACAGCGGTCTTCTGCCACGACCAACGACAGAAAGAAGAGGCGCGGGACTCAAAGAAAAGGCTGGAGGCCTCCGGGAAGTTCGACGCCCCGATAGCCACGGAAATACTCGAGGCTTCCGAATTTTACGAGGCCGAAGACTACCACCAGGACTATTACAAGGCGTGTCCCGTGAAATACAAGAGGTACAAGTCAGGCTCCGGCCGGGAGGCTTATCTTAAAAAGACCTGGGGCCTTACGCCGACGCAGTACAGCGTGACCCAGCGGTGCGGGACAGAGCCCGCTTTCGATAACGAGTACTGGGACAACAAGAGGAACGGTATTTACGTGGATATAGTCTCGGGGGAGCCCCTCTTCATCTCAACCGACAAGTTCGAATCGGGAACGGGCTGGCCGAGTTTTACCAGGCCCCTGGAGCCAGACAACATAGTCGAGAAAGAGGACAGGAGCCTGTTCATGGCAAGGACTGAGGTAAGGAGCAGGAGCGGCGATTCCCACCTGGGCCATGTTTTTACCGACGGTCCGGCCCCTACCGGCTTAAGATACTGCATAAATTCAGCGGCTTTGAGGTTTATACCTGAAGAGGACATGGAAAAGGAGGGTTACGGGCAGTATCTCAAGTATTTCCGGGATTAAAGTATGACCGCGGGACTTGAAATCCGGGCTTTAAAGGTTTATTATAATATCTTCAGAAAAAGAGGAGAATATATGAGCAGTACACATGTCAAAAAAGCGCTTTTGTTACTTTTAGCGATATTCCTGGCGATCGGTTTCTCTGCCGCCTCGAACGCGCAGGAAGAGAAACAGGACACCGCTTCCGCGTATACGACCGGGAAAGAGGAGTTGACGGCCGAGCAGAAAGCCGCGCTCGAGGAGGCCAAAAAAGAGGCTGAGCAGGCCAAAGAAGAGGCCCAGAAGCTGCAGTCCGAGGCCGAAAAGGCGAAGATAGAGGCCGAGCTCCAGAAAAAAGAGGCCGAGCTTGAAAAGGAAAAACTTGAGGCCGAGCAGAAAGAGACAAAAGCGATAAAGAAAGAAGCGGAGGTCGCGAAAAAGACCGCCAGGTCCCGCGAGGAGCTGGAGGCCGCGCTCGAGAAGGCCCGGAAGGAAGAGGAAGAGGACCGGATAGCCCTGGAAAAGGCCAGGGCGGCCGAGGAGAAGATGCTGGCCGCCCAGAAAAAAGCGAGCCTGGCCGAGAGGGAGATGAAGCTCGCCCAGGAGAAACTCAGCGTCCTGATGTCAGAGGTCCGCCAGCAGGACGCCCGCCAGGGGTTTCTGGCTAATCTTGGAGAATCCCTGGTCATAATCTTCGTCGGGCTTATAGTCTTCCTGGTGATAAAGATATCCATCAGGAGGTTCGCGGCCATACTGGCCAGGAAAGAGGTCATAGTGGAGAGCGAGACCGTCCAGAGGCTCAGGACGGCCATGAACCTCTTCAGCTGGCTCGGCACGATCGTAATAGTGCTTGCCGTGGTCTACATGGTGCTCGAGAACCACGGCTTCAACATGGCCCCGCTGATCGCCGGCGCGGGGATCGTCGGCATAGCGTTCGGCTTCGGGGGGCAGTACCTTATACGGGACCTTATAAACGGCCTGTTCATACTCATAGAAGGCCAGTACAGCATCAACGATGTAGTGAAGATCGGGGATCACGGCGGGCTGGTCGAGGACATAAACCTTAGGATAACCAGGCTCCGTGACCTGGAAGGAAGGGTTATATTCATCCCCAACGGCGAGATCAAGACGGTGATCAATTACACCAAGAACTACGCGCAGGCGCTCCTGGATATAGGCGTTGCCTACAAGGAGAACGTGGACCAGGTGATGGACATCATACGCGAGGTCGGCAAGGGGATGAGGGAGGACCAGTACTTCGGCAGGCTCATACTGTCGGACCTCGAGATGCTGGGCGTGGACGCTTTCGCCGACTCGGCGGTCATCATAAAGTTCCGCATGAAGACGCTCCCGATAAAGCAGTGGGAGGTCATGCGCGAGTTCAGGCGCAGGCTTAAGAACAGGTTCGACGAGCTGGGCATAGAGATACCGTTCCCGCATACCACGCTTTACTGGGGGACCGGCAAGGACAACCAGTGGGTGAAGGACCTCGCCGAACGCGCGTCGCCGCCCGGGCAGGGATGAACCCTTGACAAATGAGGTGTGTCTGATAACATAAAAACATACCCAAAAACACTTAAGCTCATATGACAATATAAGCTGAAGTGGATTTTGGTCTGGGAGAGGGCCGAAGTTCGCTTATAAACGACTAGGCCCTTTTTTATTTCCATAAAGACAGACAACTCAAGAAGGGAGGGACCATGAAATGTCTTAAGAGAACCGTTCCCGCGCTTGTCATCCTGCTTGTTTTCGGCGTATGCTGCTCGGCTTGTTACGCCGGCGACATAAAGGACGCCGTCAAGCTCCACGACAAGGGCAAGAGGGAGTTCAGGAGGGAAGACTACAAAGAGGCCGCGGATTATTTCAAGCAGGCCATAAACGATTGCCCCGACAACGCCTTGACGCCGGTATCCATGTATTACCTGGCGGATTCCTACGAAAAGATGGGCAAAGACAGCAAAGCCAGGGCCACGTATAAAGAGCTGGTGGCCAAATACAAGTCCGGTTACTGGGTGCAGCAGGCTGAAAAGCAGCTCCAGGCGGGGTAAAAGGCGGGGTTCAGCGTTTGCCTAGTACGGCCAGTGTCTCGATGTGCGGGGTTTGCGGGAAGAAGTCATAAGCGAAAAGCCTCTTGATCTCATAGCGTTCCGCGAGCCCCGCCAGGTCCCTGGCGAAAGTGGCCGGGTTGCATGATATGTAGGCTATCGAGCCCGGCGGATGCCTCAGGATGTTCTTAAGGATGTGGCCGGATATCCCCTTGCGCGGGGGGTCCAGGACGAGCGTTCCCGGCCCCTCTTTCAGGGCGCGCGATATCCACTGGTCGCAGTCACCCTCATATACGGAAAAGTTGCTGATGCCGTTTATCTCCAGGTTCTTTTCCAGGAACGGTATGTTCTCGCCAGAGTACTCAACTCCCGCTACGCGCGATACTTTCGATGAAAAGAGGATGCCCAGCGTCCCGACGCCGCAGTAAAGGTCCGCGAGCGCCCCGGAGCCTTTAAGGTCAAGCGCGTTTTCCATGTCCCGCGTGAGAAGCCGGAACGCGGGAACGTTGACCTGGAAGAACGATAAGGGGCCCACCCTGAACTTGAGCCCGCCGAGCTCATGCGTGATATAGTCCTCCCCGAGGAGCGTTTTGTAACGGCCGCGTTTACGGCGGCTGGATATGACAGCCCCCTTGAGGGGGAATTCGCGCTCCAGCGGCTCCAGAGCCGCGGCTATCTCGTCCGTCGGGGCTTTTTTATCCGAGTAAAGCACAAGAAGCATCTGGCCGCTGTCCGCGTCCTCCCTGACCATGACGCCGTTGATATCCTTGAATTTCTTTTTACCGGCGATATCCATGAAGGCCGCTATAAGGCTCCAGGTTCTTTCCGAAGCCAGGTGGCATCTTTCTATCTTTATGAAACGGTCATTATGCCCCGGGACCGCGTAAGCGGGGAAGGGGCTGTTGCCTTCACGCAGTATTTTCAGGTCGATCTTGTTCCTGTAGCCCCACTGTCTGGGAGAGGGCCGCATGTCCAGCTCCGGCAGGTCCGTTTTCAGGGCCCTTGAAAGCGCCTCAAGGACCTGGGCCTTTTTTATCTCTAGCTGGAAGTCGTATTCGATGTACTGGTAAGGCGAGCAGGCCTTGTAATGGGCGCACCTGGGTTCGGCCCGGTGGGGGGAGCTTGTCAGGACGCGCCGGGTAACCGCCTCGGCGTAATCCTTTTTTTCGCGTATGATCTCGAGTTCGACCTCCTCGCCGGGCAGTCCTTCGTCCGTGAACACTACCTTGCCGTCCACCCTTGCGAGGCTCCTGCCGGGATACACGATCTTCTCTATCTTTACAACACCGTTTGTGGTCATGATCTTACACCTGGTTTGTTCACGATCTTACAGCTGGTTCGTTTACGATCACTTTCCTGTTATCCGCGTCGACGGTCACTGAAAGGCCAAGCGGCAGGGTTATGTTCAATTCACCCGAGCGCCGGTGGCCGGAAGGGAAACCATAGACGACGGGTATGTCTATCTCGCCGAGGATATTCCGCAGGACGTCCTTTATGGAATATCTGGAGCCCGAGAAGTTGACGCAGTCCTTCATCCTGCCGAATATTATGCCCTTGACCTTTCTCAGTTTGCCGGCGAGCTTCAGATGGACCAGGCAGCTGTCTATGCTGTCTATATCCTCGCCGACGTCCTCGAGGAACAGTATCTTGCCGTCGGTCTTCAGGTCATAAGGGGTGCCTATGGTATCCATGATAAGGGAAAGGTTCCCCCCTGTGAGCTGCCCTGTGGCTTTGCCCGGCCGCAGTCTCTTGATGCCCCGGGTGGTTATCTCCCCAAGGGGCTTCGGCCTGGACAGGACGTTAATAAGATATTCCAGGGTCTTCGGGTTGGTCTTCTCATGTATCTCCCCCGAGACCACGGGCCCGTGGAACACGACCATCCGGGCGTTCCTCTGCAGGTAATGCAGGAGGACGGTTATGTCGCTGTATCCGACGAATATTTTCGGATTGCTCGCTATTACCCGCCTGTCAAGATAAGGCAGGGTCCTCATCGACCCGTACCCCGCCTGGGCGCAGAGTATCGCCCTTACCGTTCTGTCGGCGAACATCCGGTTTATCTGGCGGGCGCGCACAGAATCCTTCCCGGCCAGGGTCCAGTATTTTTTAAAGATGGCCGGTTCATATCTTACGTTATAACCCAGTTCCTTGAGCTTTTTCACTCCCTCGCGAAATCTTTTCGGTATGAAATGGCAGGCCGGGGCGACTATGCCTATGGTATCGCCTTTTTTAAGCCGTTTAGGCAGTATTTTCTTATATCTTGTCCACATCACTCGCGCCTTCCAACTTTACCCGAGATAATTATAAGGCCGCTGTTACTAAAAAGCAACATAAACAAAAACTCGGTTGATGCTTTATAACTGTATTGGGAGAAAGTAGTTAGAAAGAGGGGAAACGTCCCCGAAAAAGTGATATAATATTGCTGTAACAAGGAGGGCGTGGTGGACAAGAAAAGGTTTCTTTTCGTGTCGCTGGACGGGTTGATAGGCGACGTGGCCTGGCAGGTGGTAAAGGAAGGCCACGAAGCCAAATACTACATAAAGAACGAGGAGAACCAGGATATAGCCGACGGTTTTGTCTCCAAGACCGACGACTGGGAAAAGGACCTCGATTGGGCGGACGTCATCGTCTTTGACGACGTGCTCGGCCTTGGGAAGATCGCGCAGGAGCTGCGGGAAAAAGGCAAGCCGGTCGTGGGGGGGACGGAGTACACCGACCGACTGGAAGACGACCGGGCGTTCGGCCAGGAGGAGATGAAAAAGGCGGGGATCAACATCCTCCAGTACGGCGAGTTCTCCTCTTATGACGACGCGATAGAGTTCGTCGCCGCGAATCCCAGCAGGTACGTCATAAAGCCCAGCGGCGAGGCCCAGAACGTAAAAAGGATGCTCTTCGTAGGGGAAGAAGAGGACGGCAAGGACGTCATACAGGTGCTTGAGGCCTACAAAAAGGTCTCTACCGAGGACATCAAGATCTTCCAGCTGCAGAAAAAGGTCTCGGGCGTGGAGATCGCGGTCGGGGCTTTTTTCAACGGGTCGGATTTTGTTTACCCTATAAACATCAATTTCGAGCACAAGAAGCTTTTCCCGGGGCAAATAGGGCCCGCGACAGGCGAGATGGGCACTTCCATGTACTGGAGCGGCGCCAACAAGATCTTCAACGCCACGCTCCTTAAGCTTGAGAAGAAGCTAAAGGAAGAAGGATATGTGGGGTATATAGACATAAACTGCATAGTGAACGCCAACGGCATTTATCCGCTTGAGTTCACCGTCCGGTTCGGCTACCCCACGATATTCATCCAGCAGGAAGGCATAAACATGCCGATAAGCGATTTTCTTTACGGCCTGGCGGAGGGGACGCTCTCGGAGTTCAAGGCCAAGAAGGGCTTCCAGGTGGGCGTTAGGATCGTCGTGCCGCCGTATCCGTTCGAGGACCAGGACACGTTCGAGAGATACTCCAACAACGCCGCCATACTCTTCAAGAAAAGCAGCTATGACGGGATCCACATCGAGGACGTGAAGAACATCAACGGGCAGTGGCTGGTGGCCGGGACCTCCGGCGTGGTCCTGGTAGCTGTGGGCGCGGGACAGACGATGAAGCAGGCCCAGAACCAGGCCTATAACAGGGTGAAGAACGTCATCATACCGAACATGTATTACAGGACGGACATCGGCGACAGGTGGTTCGAGGACTGCGACAGGCTGCACACCTGGGGGTACCTCAGGGAAGTGTAGTTCGGATTGACAACGGTCTGTTCCTGATATATTATTTGCTTGAAAACGGCTCCTGTCAGTATAGCAGGACCGCGGGAAGGGCCCGCGGGTATGCCGAAAAGGAGGAAAAGATGAAGAGGGTATTGCTTGTGGCGATCTTTGTTCTGGCCCTTTCCGCAATGGTTTCCGGAGGCGCGGCCGCTCAGGAGGACCAGACCAGTTACGCTTTCGGTGAGGTCGTGCAGGTGACGAATGACTCGATAACGGTCACGGAGATGTATTATGATGAAGACACGGAAGAGGAGGTGGTCGAACAGGTCCAGTACAGCGTTTCCCCGGACGCGGAGCTCGAGAACATAGGCAAGGTGAGCGAGCTTAAAGAAGGGCAGGAGATAGATATAGAATACCTGGAGGCCGGCGGCAAGAAGGAAGCGACATATATCTATGTTTACACGGAAGAGGAATGAAAAAACATCCTGAACTATCGGAGGGGACGATGATAGCCGGAGAATTCAGCGGAAAATGCCCCAACTGCGGGGAGTACGTTGACATAGACAAGTTCTGCGAAGTGGGCGGCACGGTCTTCTGTCCGAGCTGCGACGCCGAGCTCCAGATAAAGAGCCTGGAACCTGTAAAACTGGTCTCGGTCGGGAAAGTTTACTCGGAAGAAGATGAACACTATGTGGAGGATTACGGCGACGACGAGGACATGGACTGGGACGAATAAGGAGGCGGAAGACAGCGTATTTTCTTGATGAAAACCAGAAAAGATATAAAAGAATACGACTTCGCGCTGACATGGGATAAGGACCCCTGCTTTTTCACGACCACCCTGGCCGACGTCTGCCGTCGGAAAGGGCTTTCCTTTTCCTGGATCACGTACGACAAGGCTATGGAGGTCATAAAGGACCTCGAGTCCAACCGGCTGCGGATAAGGGTCCTTCTGGACACAGAGGCGACGTATGACGTGCCCGGGGACCTGTACGCCCGCCTGTGCTACGACGTGAAAGATACCGGCGGCGTGGTCATAAACGACCCCGACAGGACCAGGATGTCGGTCGATAAGACGGTCATGTATTATGAGCTCTCGGATGTCGGGATCACCACGCCTTACACGGTCATCGTCCGGAACTGGGAACCCTCGCGCTTCAAGCTCAGCGAGGACGAGAAGAGCAAGCTGGGCGTCCCTTTCATAATCAAGCCCGGCTGCGGGTGGGGGCACAGGGGCGTTGTCTACAACGCCAAAGGCACGATAAGGGAGATAGCCGAGGCGCGCGACTTCGACCCAGGGGACAATTTCCTTCTGCAGGAGAAGATAGAGCCCGTGGAGCTCGCCGGCAAGAGGGCGTGGTTCCGCGTCTTCCACGTTTTCGACAAGATAATACCCTGCTGGTGGGACGACAGGTATTCCGGCTACCAGCAGGTAACGGGCGCCGAGTTCGAGAGATACAAACTGACCCCGCTTGTCAGGATGATCACCACGATAGCCCAGATGACCAGGATGTCCTGGTTCTCCACGGAGATAGCCATCGACAAGAGGTTCGGCAAGCCCAGGTTCGTCTCGATAGACCACGTAAACGATCAGTGCGACATGGAGGCCCGCTCGGAGAGCAAGGACGGCGTGCCGGACCATATCGTGAAGTTCACCGCTTATTCCATGGCGCACGCGGCCAAGTTGATCATAGCGAGGAAGCTCAAGACGCCGAGGAAGTACACCATACTTCTCGACAAGGGCGGGAGGCGCGGGCTGAGGGGCCTGGGTTACGCTCCCCAGCTACTTCTGCGCGATATTTAACCTGGTTAAAAAAGGGGGGAATATGGGAAACTTGAGAAAAACGTTTATATGCATTTTCGTTGCCGCTTTTTTCCTCGCGCTGACCGCCGCGGGTCAGGCGGACGAGGACTACATGACCGACTCCGGCGAGATCGAGGAGGTCTCGGACGGTGATATCATGACCGACTCAGGGGAGATAGAGGAAGTCGGGGACGACGGGAGCTACATGACCGATTCGGGGGAAATAGGGGAGGTCTCGGAGGATTAGGGGAGCTCTTTCGGCCGCCAGATCTTCTTTACCTTACAGCCCACCCCGGGCTTCAGGTCCGGCCATTTCTTTATCTTCAGCTCAAGAACGGCCAGAGCCGCCGTGGGAAGTTTCTCATATTTGCCGCTAAGAGACTCAAAAAGCTCCTCGAGCGCGGGGTTGTGCCCGATCACCATAACGCTGCGGTGGTCCTTTTTTATCTTTTTCAGGGCGGATATGTAGCTATCGCCCTCCGTCTCATAGAGGGTTTTGGTGAAAAGGCACCTGCCTTTGAAGCCGCTTTCCTTTATCACCTTTTTCGCCGTGGACATAGCCCGCTTCGCGTCCGAACAGACGATGTATTCCGGCAGCAGCCTGCGCTTTTTAAGCAGGCGGCCCATTCTGGGTGCGTCCTTCTTGCCGCGCTTGTTGAGGGGCCTTTTATGGTCCGGGAGGCCGCGTTCCTTCCAGCTGGATTTGGCGTGTCTCAGTATAAGGAGTGTTTTCACAACTATATCCTAGCTTACAAAAGCCCCCAGTTCAAGGGAAAATATTCCGGTCAAAGGACTTATAAACCGGGCCCGGCCGTGTATTACAAATTTATGCCTTTATTTAAGGGTCGTATATGATAAAATATCCAGGTTGTCCCGAAAAAAGGAGCCTTTATGGATATCAGGAAAATGACCGCCAGGCCCGGCGGCAAGGTCAAGCTGGGGAGATTCGACCCGGCCTACACGGGAAAGTTCAAGGGGAAGAAGAACGCCCAGAAAAAGCTTGCCATAGACATCCAGAAGATGTTCGACCTGCAGGACATGCTTTACGCTTACGACAAGTATTCCGTTCTTATAATATTGCAGGCCATGGACGCCGCCGGCAAGGACAGCGTCATAAAGCACGTCATGTCCGGGCTCAATCCCCAGGGCTGCAAGGTGGTGAGCTTCAAGGAGCCCTCGGCCAACGAACTTGACCACGATTACCTGTGGCGCTGCATGAGGTCCCTGCCGGAACGGGGCAGGATAGGCATTTTTAACCGCTCTTATTACGAAGAGGCGCTTGTCGTGAGGGTCCACCCGGAGATCCTCAAGGCCCAGAAGATACCACCGGAACTGGAGAAAAAAAGCATCTGGAAAGAGCGCTTCGAGGATATAAACAATTTCGAAAAGTACCTCACAAGGAACGGGACCGTCATACTGAAGTTCTTTCTGAACGTGTCCAAAGAGGAGCAGAAGAAAAGGTTCCTCTCCAGGATAGACAACGCCTCTAAGAACTGGAAGTTCTCCCACGCCGACGTCAAGGAGCGCATGCTGTGGGACAGGTACATCGAGGCGTACGAGGACATGCTGACGCATACCAGCACGGGCCACGCGCCCTGGCACATAATACCCGCGGACCACAAGTGGTTCACCCGCGCCGCCGTGGCGCACACAATAGTCAGCAGGCTGAAAAAACTGAAGATGCGCTACCCGGTGGTCAGCAAGCGGAAGAAAGAGGAGCTCCAGAAGGCGAAAAGGATACTCCAGAGGCAGAAGGGCTGACATTAAGGGAGAGACAATGCGCAAGGCTGTGATCGACATAGGTTCCAATTCCATAAAGATGGCGATAGGGGAAGCGGAAGGCGGCGACCTCAGGGTCCTGGAGTTCCTGAAGAGCATCGTCTCTCTGGGCAAGTCGACGTTCTACAGGGGAGCGCTTTCCCGGGAGACGACGGCCCAGACCATAGACATCCTCAGGAAATACATGGACAAGCTCAGGGAATACGAAGTGGACGAGGTCAAGGTGATAGCCACGACCGCCATCAGAGAGGCGGTAAACCGCGACATATTCCTGGACAATATACGCAGGAGCACGGGCCTTCAGGTGGAGGTGCTGGACGTCGGGAACATCATCTATTACATGGATTCCTACCTGGCTCACAGGCTCAAGAACAGGTTCCCGGTAAAGGAAGAGACCCTGCTTTTGGCCGAGATGGGCACCGGGAGCCTGGATGTCTCGGGCATAGAAAAAGGCAACATCCTCTTCAATCTGGGCCTTCCCGTCGGCACCCTTCGCCTGGCGAACCTCGTGGGCGAGCTTTCCGGCAGCATGGCCGAATGCCAGGAAGCGGTCGCCGACTTCATAGAGAACGAGTTCAGCTTCCTGAAAAAGAACATAACCGGCGTAAAGATAGACGATATCCTTCTTATCGACGAGAACTACGCGAGGTACATACCGAACATCATCAGGAGCCAGAGCTCCAAAGAGAACTTTTTCAGGTTCAGGATGAACGACGTCAACAGGATGCTGGAGAAGCTCGAGGGGATGGGCGCCGAGGAGATAGCGGACAGGTTCAGGATGCCCATAGAAGTGGCGGACACCATCACCGCCTACGCGCTCGTCCTGAAGAATTTCTGCGGCCTTTTAAAGAAAAAGCACGTGCATATCTTTGACATCTCTCTTTCCGAGGCCGTACTGGCCAATATTCTGCTCGAGATCAGCCCCGAAAAGGGCGAGCAGCCGGGGCACCTGGTCTCGGAGGCCGTCTACCTGTGCCGGAAGTACGGCCAGGACCTGGACCACGCCAGGCACGTGGCGGAACTTTCAGGGTCCCTGTTCGAGGCTTTCAGGGATTACATGGGCCTGCGGGAAGAGGATAAGGTATACCTTACGCTGGCCTCTTACCTGCACGACGTGGGCATGTTCATCTATAACAGGGCCCACCACAAGCATTCAGAGTACATCCTGAGGTTCGTGAACATGTCCAGGCTAAGCAACGAGGAGCGCAAGATAATAGCCTGCGTGGCCCGGTACCACAGGAAGGCGGCGCCGGGCGACAACCACCCGGTTTACGCTTCCCTCTCGTACAACGACAGGATAGTCGTCCAGAAGCTGAGCGCCATACTGCGCATGGCGAACGCCCTGGACTCTTCGCACAAGCAGAAAGTCCGCAAACTGGAGGTGCGCACGGAGGATTACATGAACTTCACGCTGGTGGTGTACACAAAAAAGAACTTTCTCCTGGAGAAAGCTGACCTGATGAACAGCAAGAAGGTCTTCGAGAGCACCACCGGCAGCAATATCAGGCTCGTCGTGAAGGAGTGAGGACCAGTTTTACGTCATGGAAAAAAAAGACCTTCGGAAAATATACATACACAGGGACCTTTCCTGGCTGTCTTTCAACGAGAGGGTGCTCGAGGAGGCGGAGGACGCCAGGAACCCGCTGTTCGAGCGGCTGAAGTTCATGGCGATCTTTTCCGGCAACCTCGACGAGTTCTTCATGGTCCGCGTCGCCGGAATAAAGAGGCTGGTAGACGCGGGATATAACAGCAAGGACAAGTTCGGGTGGTACCCGTATGACCTGCTCGTTGAGACGCGCGCGAGGACCGACGCGCTGCTTAAGAGGCTCTATGACCTGCGCAAAAAGATATCCAAAGACCTGGCTAAGAACAGCATATACATAAAGAGCTACGAAGATCTGGACAAAAAGCAGCTCCAGTTCGCCAAAAGGTATTTCGAGGACACGGTCTATCCGGTGGTCACCCCCCTTGCCGTGGACCAGGGGCACCCTTTCCCCGTGCTGCCCTCCAGGTCCATGTCCTTCGCGGTGAGCCTCACAAAATACAACGAGACGCACCTGGCCATAATAAACCTGCCCAAGGGGATACCGCGCCTGGTAGCCCTCCCGTCGGAGGAGGGGGAGTTCGCCTTCGTTCTCCTGGAGGACGTCATGCGCAACGATCTCGGCCGGTTCTTCAGGGGCTACAAGCTCAACGACAGCATCCTTTTCAGGGTCATAAGGGACAGCGAACTTTCCGTGGAAGAGGAGTACGAGGACGACCTGCTCCGCGCGATAGAGAGCGAGGTCAAGAAAAGGCCCCGCGCCAGGGTGATCAGCCTGGAGGTCGGGGGGGAGCACACGCGGCAGCTTCTGGACATGCTCTGTGAAAGCATAGGCTTTCCCGGAGGAGAGGTTAGAAAGACTTCCGGCGAGCTGGACCTTTCCTATTTCTTCGAGCTCATATCCGCCGTGCCGAAATCCGGGCTTTTTTACGAGAGTTTCAGCCCCGCGAAGAAAAGTTATGATAACATCTTCGACGGGATAAAGGAGGGGGAGTTCCTGGTGCACGTGCCTTTCCAGTCCTTCCAGCCGACGGTGGACCTTTTAAGGGCCGCGGCCTCCGACAGGGACGTGCTCGCGATAAAGATGACGCTTTACAGGACCAACAGGGATTCCGCGATCGTCAGGGCGCTCAAGGAGGCCTCCGCCAACAGGAAGCAGGTGACTGTCCTGGTGGAGCTTAAGGCCAGGTTCGACGAGGAGACCAACATACAATGGGCCAGGGAGCTGGAGGAGGCGGGCTGCCACGTCGTTTACGGCATGCCGGGCATGAAGATACATTCCAAGATAACGCTCGTTGTGAGGAAAGAAGAGGAAAGGATCCGCCGTTACGTGCACCTTTCCACCGGCAATTACAACGAGAAGACGGCTGAGATATACACGGATTACGGATATTTCACGTCCAACGACGATTTCGGGCGCGACATATCCGATGTTTTCAACGTTATAACCGGTTACTCCATGCCCTCCAGGTGGAAGAGGATAATGTCCGCCCCTTATGACCTGAGGCAGTACTTCATGGAGCTGGTGGATAACGAGATAGAATACCAGGCCAAATACGGGAACGGCCGCGTGTTCGCCAAGATGAACTCGCTCGAGGACGTCCACATGATAGACAAGATATACGAGGCCTCGCGCGCCGGGGTCAAAGTGGACCTGATGGTCCGCGGCATCTGCAGCCTGATACCCGGCGTCAAGGGCATGAGCGAGAACGTCAGGGTAAGCAGCATAGTGGGGCGCTTCCTGGAGCACACCCGGATATTCCTTTTCAACAACAACAACGATGAAAGGATCTTCCTTTCGTCGGCGGACTGGATGAGGCGCAATTTTGACAGGCGCATAGAGCTTCTTTTCGAGATCTACAACAACGACCTCAAGGACGGCCTTAAAAAGGTCATTGGGATATACGGCAGGGACAATGTGAAGACAAGGATCCTCGCGCGGGACGGGTCCTACTCAAGAAAGAAGAAAGACGGCCCTCCCTCTAACGCGCAGGAAGAGCTGATATCCTATTACTCCGGCTCATGACAAAGAAAAGATCACCAGAGAAATACGCGGCCAGGATGATCTCAAAGCACCTTAAAAGGGTCTCCCGGGAGGTCAATGGGGCATACGAAGCCAGGGACCCCGAGCACGTGCATCAGGCCAGGGTCGCCTCCAGGAGGCTGCGCAATTCCTTCTGGGCTTTCAGGGAGGCGCTTCCGCCGGTTGAGAGAGCGCTTTGGAAAAAACAGATAAAGAACATGGCGGACGCCATGGGGCGGGCGAGGGACCTTGACACGCAGATACTTTTTCTCGAGAAGTTCGCCAAAAAGGTAAAGAAGAAGGAATACAGGGCGTCCATAGACAGGTTAGCGGCGCACCTGCGGGAGAAAAGAAAAAGGGCGCAGCCGCGGGTGAAGAAGACTCTGGCGGAGCTTAAAAGGAAAAAGACCCTTGAGAAGATAGCGAAAAAGATGGATGCCCTCTCCAAGACGCCGCCGTCGAGGTCCGGGAAGACCGATCTTTACGAGCTGGCGGAGAAAAAGATCAGGAAAAGGCTGAAAAAGCTTCTCGCGTGCGAGGAGCACGCGGGGCACCCTGAAAGATCGCGCGAGCTGCACATGATGAGGATAGCCGCGAAGAAATTCCGGTACACCATGGAGAACTTCCAGCCGCTTTACGGGAAGAAGATAGATCCTTTCATAGACGCCGCGCACGCAGTCCAGGACAACCTGGGCCGCGTCCATGACCTGGACGTCTGGATAGACCATTTCCGTAAGCTCCAGGGAGGGAAGCGGAAGGACGGGGATCTAGCCCGGGCTTCCGCGTATTTCGTCAAATTGTGCTCGAGAACCCGCCGCCAGGCGTACCTTAAATTCGTAAAACACTGGAGAACCCTGAGGAAGAAAAATAAATGGAAGAAATTAAAGGCCCTGATAACCTGAACGGGGGCGGCGGGGAAGAGGCTCGCCGACGGGCCCTGATGGAAGTCATACAATTCGCCGTCTCAAGGGGTGTCGACCGTGAGCACTCCAACCAGGTCACCTCGCTTTCCATGCTGCTTTTCGACCTTTTCAGCGGCCTTCACTGCCTGGGGGAGGACGAGAAGCTGCTTTTGCAGTCCGCCGCGGTCATGCACGATATAGGCAGGATAGGCGGGAGCAGCGGGCACCACAAGCTTTCCAGGGATATTATACTGAACTCCTCTGAGCTCCCTTTCAGCGAAAGGGACCGGAAAGTGGTGGCGCTGGTGGCCCGCTACCACCGCAAAAGCCACCCCCAGCTGACGCATCCGGATTTCGCCGCCCTGGACGCGCGGTCCAGGGAAATAGTGGAAAAACTCTCTTCCATGCTGCGAATTGCCGACGGGTTCGACAGGACTCACACGAGGCTTGTAAAGGGCATCGACTGCGAGATAACGCGGGATAAGGTCGTGCTCCACGTGATAGCCGAGGGGTTTTCCGACATGGACAAGGCCTCGAGCCTGGCGAAAGCGGATCTTTTTGAGAAGGTCTTCGGCAGGAAGGTCGTCATCGACTGGTTCTCATAAGAGCCCTTTTCCCCATTTTTCCGCGAAGCGCGGTTCTTTGCCCTTCAGGATGTCCGCGAATGCGATAAGTGAGAGCCGGGCTTCCCCGACGGGAGAGAAAGGCGTTTTCCAGTTGCAGCTGTCCTCGCCGTCGTGGTTGGGGATGACGTGGCCGTAGCGGTAAGCTTCCTTAAGCTCACCGTAAGCGCTTCGAGACCTTATCCCGATATCCCTCATCGCGCCCGGAGTGACCCTGCCTTTCTGGTCCAGTGTCCTTTTGACCAGCTTTTCGCGCATGATGCCGGCCACTATACTTTTCAGCGAAGCGGGTCGGCGCTTTTTAAAAAGGGCGATCTCCTCTTTCGAGAGAGGGGCCATGAAGACGCTTGTCTTTTTGACCTTTTTCAGGTAAGGGTGCGTGATGAGCGCTTTGCCTATGAAAGGGTTGCCCTCGAAGATCATATCGCTCCCGCCGAGATCCTCCTTCAGCCCTCCCAGGTCCAGCGCCTGCAGGTCGCCCCTGACCTTCATCACCACGAAACCCTTCCTCTTTTTCAGGGAGCGGATGAACTTTGCCGTCCGGAAATGGTAGTCCACGCCGTCTTTTTCCCCGGGCCTCGGAGGGCGGTCGTTGTAAAGCACCAGCCGGCGCAGGCCGGCCGCCAGGGCCGGGTAATTCTCCCTGAAGGCCCTGAGCAGCGGGGATTTACCCACGCAGGAAGGGCCGCTCAAAATGATCAGTTTCTTCATGTTCAACAGGTTATGTGCGCGAGTATGGCCTTGCGCTTTTTGCTTTTATTGTATGATTCTATCGCTTTGGGCGTGGGAAGCACCTCAAAGCCGATGGATTCCCTCTTAAGGTATTGCCTGCCTTCAGCGCTTATTTTCACAAGGCCCTTGTGGCCGGAAGCTATGAAAAGTATTTCAGGGTCTTTCTTGCAGACCTTTTTCAGTTCCTCAAGGCCTATCGTGTGGGAGTAGCCGGCCTTTTCCCTTGATAGTTTCTTGCCGCGTTTTTTGACCTTTCCGTCGGCCCTTATGAATATGTCGTGGGAGTACACCTCCTCGTCCACGGCCAGCTCCCCGAACTTAACGCTCCTCAGTGAAGGGTATACCGCCCCTTCGGGGAGCTTAAGGCCCATTCTTTTCTGTATTAGGGCGGCGGCTCCGAGTATCGCCGCGTCGTCGCCCAGCGAGGCTTTTACCACTCGGCAGGGTGGGACCTTTTTAAAATAGGGGTCGTCTTTGACGGTCTTCTCTATTATAGGCAGGATGAAAAAGCCGCATGCTTCGACCAGGCCGCCGCCGAAGAGCAGAAGCTCCGGGTCGAGAAGGTGCCTTAGAGAGACGCAGAGGAGCCCTATCTCTCTGGCGGCCCTTGTCATTACCCTGGTGACCAGCGGGTCTTTCAGTTTCAGGGCTTTTTTCAGCGGGCCGCTTTTTATTATCTGCGGCTTTTTGCCTAATATATCGGTCAGGGCGCTTTTTTGCCCGGCCTTGAGGGCCTTTAGTATGTCCCTTTCTATGGCGAGGCGGCTGGCGACCGCCTCCAGGCAGCCCCGGTTGCCGCACCCGCACTTATCGCCCCCCGGATGCACGATCATGTGGCCTATCTCCGTGCCGGCCCCGTTGAAGCCCGTGTACATCTCACCGCCAAGTATGACGGCGCCGCCTATGCCGGTGCCGGGGAAAATACCAATTATGTTATTCGCCTCCCGCGCCGCTCCCAGCCAGCGCTCGCCGATAAGGCCCACGTTAACGTCGTTGTCGGCGGCGGCGGGCAGGTTGAAGGCCCGCTTCACCTCCCTGGCGGGCGCGAACCCGTCGATGCTGAGGTTGGGCGAGGTCAGAACGCTTTCCCTGTCGGCGGCGAATATCCCGGGCACTCCCATGCCCACGCCTTTTATGGAGGATTTCCTGAGTTTTGTCTTTTTGAGGAGCTCGCCGATATTCTCCGATATCCCCTCTATTACCTCGGGGCCGGCGGCCTTTCTGGGGGTGGGCCTTTTCGACCTTGCCAGTATTTTGCCGCGGCTTGTCACTACCGCCGCCGATATCTTGGTCCCCCCGACGTCTATGCCTATGAAAAGGTCTTTTTCCATCTTTTTTCTCCTTGTTACCTGTATTTTAACACGGCGACGCTCAATCGTAAATCACCAGCGCTTAAAATTCACAAAAAGGGCGATCCCGCGCGCCTCGTGCGGCCAGGCCGCTTTGCGGAAAAATTTTCCGTATCGTCACATTTTCGTTACATTAAAATGGTAAAAACATCCAGTATGAATATGCGCATCTTCCAAAGGATATTGCTGCAGGCATCCCTTATAGCCTGTCTGGGCGCATTGCCCCTGCAAGCCCAGGGCTCTCTGCAGATAACTGAGATAATGGGCGCGAATTCGGGTTTCCTGGACGAGGACGGGGATTCCTCAGACTGGATCGAGATATACAACGGGACCGGAAAAGCCATAGACCTGGACGGGTTCGGGCTTTCTGACAAACCTGACAAGCTTAGCCGGTGGAAGTTCCCGGAAATCATCATCGCGCCCGGGGAATACCTGCTCGTTTTCGCTTCAGGGAAGGATAAAAGAGACCCCGGAGCGCCCCTTCACACCAACTTCAGGATCTCCGCTAAGGATGAGGGGGTGTACCTGTCCGATGACAACGGGATCCTCAGGGGCCAGGTCCTTATCGATAAGATGCCCCGCGACGTCTCCCTCGGGATGCATCCCGTTACCGGCAGGACGGCGTATTTCCCTTCCGCGACCCCGGGGAAGCCCAATACCGCCGAGGCTTTTTCCCCGGCCGTGAGATACTCGGTTGAAGGCGGCTTCTATCCCTCGCCGGTCACCGTCAAACTGTTCACCGAGGGGGGCGAAGCGGACATATACTACACTACCGACGGTTCCGCGCCTAATCTGGCCTCCAAGGCGTATTCCGGCCCGATAACCGTCTCCGGCAACACCACCATAAGGGCCCTCTCGCTGGAAAAGGCGCACCTTCCCGGGCCTCCCGGAGGTCAGACCTATTTCATAGGCTTCGAGAACAGGGGCATGCCCGTTCTGGCTGTTTCCACCGAAGGGGAAAAGCTCTGGGACGACCAGCGCGGGATGTTCAGGGACGTAAGCTACAAGGATTACATGGTCAGGGACAGCGTAAGGGTGCATGTGTCGTATTTCGACGAGGACGGGAAGCAGGGCTTCTCGCAGGACGCCTCGATGGGAGTGGTCGGGGCAAGCTCCCGCGAGATAATGATGAGGCCTTTGAAGATAAGCGCCAACGCCGTGATAGACCCGCTTAACGGCAAGTTCAGGTACAGGCTTTTCAAGAAGGATATAGACGCGTACCGCCATTTCCAGCTCAGGAACAACAACCAGGACGGCATCAGGTACCTGGACGATCCCGAATGCATGCCTACCATGGGGATGAGGAACGCGCTTTTCTGCGAGCTTGTCCGCGGCCAGGAGGCCCAAACCCATAGAGAACTTCTCTATCAAGGACGGAACGTGGGGGGCGTGGGAGCTGGCCGCGCGATATTCGCACCTTGACCTCAACGACAAGAGCGTCAACGTCAACGGCGGCATACTCAACAACGTGACATTCGGCGTCAACTGGTACCTGAACCCGACCATGATGATAAAGTTCAACTACGTGCACACCAACCGCAACGGCGTGGGTTACGCCGACGGCGTGCAGACCAGGTTCCAGGTGGCGTTCTAGCCTAAAAAAGGAAGAGGTATGAGCAAAAAAGATCTGCATATCACTTTCAGGGTCAACGACGAGATCCAGGGGTTCTTCGACCGCTTTACGGACGAGATACGCGGGAAAGTGGGCAAAAAAGACATACCGCAGTCCAAAATACTGAGAGGGTTGCTGGCCATCATGAACGGCGACGGCAAGCTCAGGGAGCAGGTCATAAAACGGATAGCCCGGTATCTCGAGATCGAGTTGGACAGGTGGTGATATCCGCCTGAGGCCCGCGGGCTGGATTTTGCCGGCTCTTTCCTATATAATTATCTGGTGCACCTGTACGATGATCTCAAGAAAATACTGGCCCGCATGGGCAGCGTCCTGGCGGCTTTTTCCGGGGGCGCCGACAGCGCGCTGCTTTTAGCGGCGGCCGCTGAAGCGCTGGGAAAAGAGAATGTCCTCGCGGTCACGGCCGATTCTCCCATAAGGTTCCCGGAGGAGAAGGGCCGCGCGCGGGAGATAGCTGCTGGCCTTGGGGTCGAACACCTGCTCATAAGTTCCGACGAACTTCAGGACCAGCAAGTCGCTTTTAATTCCAGCCAGAGATGCTACCACTGCAAGAGGAGGCTTTTTTCGCGGCTTCTGGGTATCGCCGAGGAGCGCGGTATGGCTTTCGTGGCTGAAGGATCCAACCTTGACGACGCGGGCCTTTACAGGCCGGGAAGAAAAGCCGTAAAGGAGCTCGGCATAAGAAGCCCGCTGGAAGAGGCGCGCCTTACCAAGAAGGACGTGAGGGATATCTCGAAGAAAATAGGGCTTCCCACCTGGAACGCGCCTTCGCGATCCTGCCTGTTGACCAGATTCCCATACGGCAGTAAGATAGGACTTGAGGCCCTGGAAAAGGTCCGCCGGGCGGAGAGCTTCATAGCCGGCCTGGGTTTCAGCCAGGTAAGGGCCAGGGTGGACTCGGACCGCGTCAGGCTGGAGGTCTCTCCTGATGAGGTCCCGCTTTTAAGGAAGGCGGATATTTTCTCGAAGATAGAAGGAGAGCTGAGGCGTCTCGGGTACGGGGATATCGAGATAGCTCCGGAAGGATACAGGGAAGACGTTTTCGACGGCGGGAAGGCATGGACAGAAAAAGGATAAAAAAGATACTGAAAGACCTGAGTTCGGGAAAGACCGGCCTTGACGGGGCCATGGCGGCGCTCAAGGATTTTCCCTATCACGAGATGGGCTTCGCCAAGATAGACACGCACAGGCCCCTGAGAAAAGGTTTTCCCGAGGTGATACTCTGCAGGGGCAAGAGCCTCAGCCAGATAACAAGCATCTTCAGCGGGAGAAAGAGGTCCGGGATGCTTATGGCCACAAGGGCCGGCCGCGATGTTTTTGAAGCCGTCAAAAAGATCAGGAAGGACGCGGTATATTACGAGGACGCCCGCGTGATCTTCGCCGGCAGAAAAAAGCCCGCCAGCGGCAAGACCATCCTCGTCGCCACGGCCGGCACGGCCGATATACCGGTGGCGGAGGAGGCGGCGGTGACGGCGGAGATAATGGGCAACAGGGTCCGGCGCGTGTACGATATAGGAGTGGCGGGCGTGCACAGGCTGCTGGCAAGCCGCGCCAAACTCGTGAAAGCGAACGTGGTCGTGGTGGCGGCCGGCATGGACGGGGCGCTCCCGAGTGTCGTGGGCGGGCTGGTAAGCCGGCCGGTAATAGCCGTGCCGACGAGCGTCGGGTACGGCGCCAATTACCAGGGGCTGGCGCCGCTTCTTACCATGCTTAACAGCTGCGCCCCGGGGGTGTCGGTCGTAAACATCGACAACGGCTTCGGGGCGGGGTACATCGCCTCGCTGATCAACAGGAAATAGCAGGAAGGCGGGAAGCGCCTGGGAGGTGGGGACACTTCCTTGATGATATTATTTAATAGGAAGTGTCCCCACCTTCTCCAGTTGGCATAAGGTAGCAGGGCGGATGGGAGGTTCGATGAGGCCTATAATTGTAAGGCTTGAAGGCGGAGAGAAGTATCAGCGGCTCCTGGGCGGAGAACCGGCGACGGGAGGCATGAAGTCCGGCAACGTCACCCTCAAACCGGGCGAGTCGGTGGGCGAACACTCCACGTCCGGCAGGGAAGAGGCCATTATAATACTGGAAGGCGAAGCCGAGGTGACATGCGGCAGCGATAAACTCGCGGCCGGCGCGGATACACTTGTTTATATCCCGCCTGAGACCCCGCACGACGTCAGGAATCCCGGGGCCGGCCCCCTGCGTTACGTGTATGTTGTCTCTCCCGTGAAGATATGATATTATGGGTGGTATTATGAAAGTTCATTTAGCCGGATATAACGTTGATACCGCGGTATTGCGGGAACTTGAGGAGAGGACCGGCAAACGCGCCGACCTGACGCCCGAGGTCCTGTCGGCCGCCTACGCGCGCATAAGCCGCGACCCCAGGCCCATAGACGAGATAAGAAAGGACGCGCGCGAAGAGGTCGAGAAAGCCAGGCGCTCCAATTCCAGCATAATATTCAAGATGGGCCACCACTCCGTGGCCGAGCACGCCGTATTCAACCTGGATATCATCGGCGTATCGCGCCTTGCCATGGAAGAGGTGGAGAAGTTCCGCCTATCCTCCTACACCGAGAAATCCCAGAGGTATATCACTTTGGACAAGGATTTCGTCCTGCCGGAGGAGATTAAGGGCTCTCCGGTCGAGAAGCCTTTTCTTGATATGATACACAGGCAGAACGAGGCCTATTTCAAGCTGTTCGGGAAACTCAAAGAGCACGTCTTCGCGAAGAACCCCGAGCTGGCGGCCGACCCCAAAAAGCACGGCCTCCTTGAGGGCTGGGCCAAAGAGGACGCGCGCTACGTGACGGCGCTGGCTACCGAGTCGCAGGTGGGCCAGACGGTCAACGCGCGGACGCTTGAGCTGATGCTGAGGAGGTTCGCTTCCCACCCTCTGGATGAGGTCAGGCGCCTGGGCCGCGTCCTGTTCGAGCAGGTTTCAGGGGTGGCCCCGTCGGTGGTCATTTTCAACGAGGCGAACGACAGGGACCTTAAGACCTATCCCGAGCTCAAAGAGATCGCGCGGGAGATAAACGAGAAACATTCCGGGTTCGACCTGGAAGAGGCGGGCGAAGAGGTCCGGCTCGTGGAGTTCACGGAAGACGGGGATGACGTCATAGCCGCGTCTCTTCTGCACGTGTCGACCGGCAACTCATATGAGAGATGCCGGTCCATCGTAGGGGAGCTCTCCGAAGAGGAGAAAAAAGAGATCTTCGCGACGGCCTGGCGCAATATGCAGTTCTACGATACCATGCTCCGTGAGTTCGAGTACGCCAGCCTCACTTATGACGTGGTGCTGTCCGCCGCGTGCTTCGGGCAGCTCAAGAGGCACAGGATGGCTACCATAACCTCGCAGGCGTACGATCCCGGCCTTGGGATAACGGTCCCCGAGTCCGTCAAGGAGACGGGACAGGAAAGTTCTTTCAGGGAGATAACCGAACGGACCGAAGAAGTGTTCGAGAAAATAAAAGAGGAGAACCCGCTGGCGGCTCCTTACATCCTCACCAACGCCCACAGGAAGCGGGTCCTGGTAAGGGTCAACGCCAGGGAGATGTATCATATCTCGCGCCTCAGGGAGGACAGGCACGCCCAGTGGGATATACAGAACGTATCGAGAGCCATGACCGAGCGCGCGCGCAGGGTTATGCCGCTGGCTTTCGCGTTCGCCGGGGGCAAGGACAGGTTCAACGAGATCTACAGGGACATATACGGCCAGCTTCCCAAAGTGACCGAGGCGGTCCTTCCCGGGGCGAAAAAAATAAAGGAATAGGGGCTATGGGAATAAAAGACCGCAAAAAGATGAAAATAAAGCACAGGAACAAGAGGCGCAAGAAACGCAACAAACTCAAGGAAAAGGGCCTCGACCCGTCGGATTTCTACTTCGGGGGTTTTTACATAGGCCATAAGGAAGATAAACAGGGGGCCTGAAAGGGGGCTTATCATGGCGGAAGGTGATCTTTTAAGGTCGATAGACGGCTCGAGAAGGGAAGACTTAAGAAAGCTGGCCGAAGAGTCTACCGGCCACAAACTCCTGCCGAAAAAGATAGACAAGATCGGCCTTTACACAAGGCTCCACATGTACAGGTCCAGCACCATAGAGATAGGCAAATACCTTGATAAGAAAATATCCGGCTGCGAGAACGAGGAAGTCGGGGCGATCTTCGAGAGCGATTCGGATTCATACATCGTATGTTCCACCAATCACGGGATCGAAAAGGGGGATCCGTTCATCTTCAGGGACCAGGAGATCTACAAGATAGTCGAGGAGATCTGACCTAAAATAAAAGGAGATCATTATGGGCAGTGTATTCAACGCGGCTGAAATAGTGGATATGGGGATAGAGAAGGAAAAGAAAAGGCGGGATTTTTACGCGCTGGTCGCGGAAAACTTCGACCAGAGCGAGGTGAAGGACCTTTTCACGAAACTGAGGGACTGGGAAGAGACCCATGTTAAGAAGTTCACCGAGATACGGGATTCGGTGAAGGGCCACGAGGTCAGGGAGTCGCGCGAGGGCGAGATGAAGGAATACATGGACAACGTGGTCGACGACAGGCTTTACAGCGACATAACCCCGGAAGGTTTCAGTGAAAAGATCAAGACGCCCCTCGAGGCCATCGAGCGCGGCATGGAGTTCGAAAAGGACGCCATACTTTTCTTTTCAGAGCTTTTGCCGCATATGGAGAGCTCTAACAGGGACGCCGTGCAGAAGCTTATAAACGAGGAAAAGCAGCACCTTGTCTATCTTTCCGAGCTTAAAGAGAAATACTGATCCTCAGGCGATATCTATCTCTTTTGAAAGATAAACGTCCTGGATGGCGTTTAAGAGTTCCACGCCTTCGTCGAAAGGCCTCTGGAAGGCCTTCCTGCCCGAGATGAGGCCGGTGCCGCCGGCCCTTTTATTTATGACCGCCGTCATGACGGCCCTTGAGAGGTCGTCCTTGCCCGAAGAAGGCCCGCCCGAGTTTATCAGGCCTATCCTGCCCATGTAGCAGTTCGCCACCTGGTACCTTGTAAGGTCTATCGGGTTGTCGGTGGTGAGCTTCTCGTAGACAAGGGGGCTGGTCTTGCCGAAGCCTATCGCAGTGTAGCCGCCGTTATTGGAGGGGAGCTTCTGCTTGATGATGTCGGCCTCTATCGTGACGCCGAGGTGGTTGGCCTGACCGGTGAGGTCGGCGGACGACTGGTAGTCCACGCCGTCCTTCTTGAACCCGTCGTTCCTCAGGTAGCACCAGAGCACCGTGAACATCCCCAGCTCGTGCGCCCGCGCGAAGGCGCGGGAGACCTCTTCTATCTGCCTCCTTGATTCAGGCGACCCGAAATATATGGTCGCTCCGATGCCCGCCGCTCCCATGTTATAGCCCTGTTCGACGGAAGCGAAAAGCCTCTGGTCGTAGGAGTTGGGATAGGAGAGAAGCTCGTTGTGGTTTATCTTGAGTATGAACGGTATCTTTTTCGCGTATTTCTTCGAGACAAGGCCCAGGACGCCGAGCGTGGAGGCTACGGCGTTGCAGCCGCCTTCTATCGCCAGCTTCACGATGTTCTCCGGGTCGAAATACATCGGGTTGGGAGCGAAGGACGCGCCGGCCGAATGTTCTATGCCCTGGTCCACCGGGAGCACGGAAAGATACCCCGTGCCCTTCAGCCTGCCGTGGTAGAAAACGGCCTTCATGTTCTTCATGACCTTTTCGGACCTGTCCGATATGGAGAATATCCTGTCCACGAAGTCCGGCCCCGGAAGGTGCAGGTCCTCTTTCGGGAACGTCTCGCACTTGTGGTTCAGCAGGCTCTCCGCCTGGTCTCCCAGCATTTCTCTGATATTTATACCCATGCCCCCTCCTTATTTCCTGTGGTCTGTGGTCCGTCGACCGTGGACTCAATACTCGATACTCAATACTCGATACTCTGAACTAGATACTCGATACTCTGAACTAGATACTAGATACAAGATACCCGCGGCGTTAACCTATTCGTGCACCTTCCCCTGCGATTCGACCTTCTCCGTCGCCTTCCTTACGTCTTCCTGGTTCCCCAGGTAGTAATGCTTCAGCGGCTTCAGTTCATCATCGAGCTCGTATACCAGCGGTATGCCCGTGGGTATGTTAAGGCCCGGGATATCCTCATCGGATATATTGTCCAGGTATTTCACAAGCGCCCGCAGGCTGTTGCCGTGCGCGGCTATCAGGACGCGCTTCCCGGCGCTGATATCTTTTGATATGGTCTCGTGCCAGAAAGGCAGGAACCTTTCCACGGTGTCCTTCAGGCATTCTGTGGCGGGGATGTCTTTCGGGTCAAGCCCCCTGTATTTGGGGTCGTTCCCGGGATACCGTTCGTCGTCCCTGGCAAGCGGGGGAGGGGCCACGTCGTAGCTCCTGCGCCAGATATGCACCTGCTCCTCGCCGTGTTCCTCGGCGGTCTGTTTCTTGTTCAGTCCCTGCAGGGCCCCGTAATGCCTTTCGTTGAGGCGCCATGAGCGGACCACGGGTATCCACATCAGGTCCATCCTCTCCAGGGTGATCCAGAGGGTCCTGATGGCCCTTTTCAGGTAAGAGGTGAAGGCCAGGTCGAAGATGTACCCCTCGCTTCGCAGTATGTCACCGGCTTTTTCGGCCTCGCGGACACCTTCCACGGACAGGTCCACGTCCGTCCAGCCGGTGAACCGGTTTTCCTTGTTCCACTCGCTTTCGCCATGCCTTAATAATACTAATTTCTTCATGAGTATCATTGTAAACCTAAAAGGATTCTCTTGCAATAGGGCTGAATAAAGTATATTAATTAAGATATAAAAAAGTGAGATATATAGTTTTTGACACTGTAATTAGGATGTGATAAAGTAAGATATTGTTTGTAAAGAGCTTTTTTATCGCTTAACAAGGCAATAGCAAATATATATGAAACACAGAAAAAACACAATATTTAAAGTAATAAGTGTGCTTGTTGTTATAGCGTTCAGCTGCGATCAGCTTACCTTTGCGCAGGGCCTCGGCAATAAGAACATTTCCGCTTCTTACCTTAACAGTAAGTTGCGTACTGCTGTCGCGGAGGTGCAGAGAGCCGAGGGCCAGGTGCCGGAAGATCCGGGTGAAAGGCTGGTCTTTCCCTTTCTTATGCATCTTGTGGGCGATGCGCTTGTTACAGAGATCCATCTAAATTCAGATTACACTCCGGAAGCCTTAAAGAACCTCATAAACGAGACCCTCGTGACACGTATAAAAGACGAGCATTTTGACAGGTACGATCTGGGCTCGATAAGGCGGGATAAGGGGTCGATCCTTATACCCTTGAAGAGCGGGCTTGAAAGCGTGAGGTTCTTCCGCGAGGAGGATACGGATAATTTCGCCTCGGACAAGGTGGTAAAGAAATGGGAGATAAGCCTTCCATCGCCTGTTACGGGCCGCCGTGAAAAAATATTTATAACAAAAATATCGTTGGACGGAGGGAACGTCGCGTCGGGTTTCTGGCCGGAGGAAGCGCATGACGCGCTTAACGGTATGATAGGCGAGCTTATAGGCACGGAGGACGATGTAACCTCTTCTTATGACCAGAAGAAGATAAAAAAGGGTCTAAAGCAAGCGATCGCAGGATTAAAGGCGTCGATACCGCCTGAGATAGCCGATGTCGCGGAAGAGGCCATAAAGGCCGTAGACCCAAAGATGGACCTGGATTCATTCGTTTCCGCTCTTCTTAAGCTTTGTGATAACCCGCGCTTTAAGTGTTTTTTCTTAAGGCCCCTCAATAAGGAGGACCACTTCAGTTTCATGTTCAAGGGTGAAGGGAAGCGCCCCCTTCCGCTCTCGGCATACGCGCATTTCGGGCACAACGGCACAAAAGGCAAAAAAAGGGAAGAGAACGTATATATAGCGAGCCCCTATTATGATTTTGTCGAGGAATCAGCCGCGCTGGGCCTGGTGGCGCATGAGATGACGCATCTTGTCTTCGGCAAGGGCGACCAGGCGCATTTTCTGGCAGAAGTTATAGAAAAGGCTATAAGTTATTCACATGAGACAGAAGCCGGGACAACAAAAGAGCTGGGCGGGTATATAGGTAATTATATTAATGCGAAGGATAGCCTCCTGAAGGCCCTTGAAAGAGAAGAAAGGGAAGAGGCCCTGGAAGCCTTTAAAGCCTGGAAAGAGGCCATTAACCAAATAGCCGATAAGGATACTTCCGAGTTTACGCTTGCGCTTGCCGTGTATGACCAGATAAACAGACAAATAGGCCCCGCGGTAAGGGAGCTTGTTTCCGAGATAAC
>Ga0272441_10001900_pt1 | contig 43673 bp, 43 predicted proteins | sample SSMProp6N_FD_193582 | JGI IMG/M metagenome (GOLD analysis project Ga0272441, IMG submission 193582) | Marine sediment archaeal communities from Little Sippewissett salt marsh, Falmouth, MA, United States - SSM-Prop-6N | ecosystem: Environmental > Aquatic > Marine > Wetlands > Sediment ...
CGGAGCGCATCATTTTCTAATTGTTGCTTTTCGGCTGCGTGTAGTGGTTTGCTTTCTGTATATTCAGCTTTTACTTTACGGGTCGTACCCATCTTTACCCCGCTTCATGGAGTATATCGTTTTATGACACCCGTCCTTTAGGGGGCGTCGGTGAATGGGAAGAAAGGGGAAACCATTCACCGACGATTGACGATATACTATCCATACTGTTTTTTATTTAATTTTCACCTTTTAGTGGTCCGGCTCCGCGACAGTGTTACTGACGATCATTCTTTTATTTACAAATCATAATGCTGGGGGGATTGTGAGGAAAACCATCCTACTCAAAGGCACTTGAATGTGATTTATGGTTTATGCTATCTTCCTCAGCTCCCCCCGCTTTCTAACATAAATCAATATACCTCCTTTCTCTGTCTTGGAGGCCGCTACGCCATGACTCCCCATCTTTTCTGCAGCTTGTGGAGTCTACGCTCATGGTTACATTACATCGATGCAGCGGGGAACTCGGAAATGACAACGTACCGAATTCCCCTGTGTTAAAGGTTTGAAAGAATAACTCTTCGAAGAGTCGCCACAAATTCCATGCTGTTCCCGCCGCTTTCGACGAGTTTTGTCTCTTTATATTCATTAATCGTGCCAGAAGAGATTAAAGTTATAATACATAAAGATAACAATATTTTAGGTGCATACTAGGGAGGGCGGAGTGCAAAAAGTTAGGGATTTGATCTGTTTACTATGACAGAATGGCGCGGATTATTGCAGAATGGTGGCTATTAATCCTGCGTATTCAATAGGTTATGCAATATGTGCCATTATGGCATGTCATACGTCATTGTGGCGTCATTTGTTCGTCATGTATGTCTTTCAATTTTCTCTGGAGTGTTCTGAGGCCTATTCCGAGAATTTTAGCGGCCCTGGTTCGGTTTTGCCCCGTTGCCTCGAGAACACGTTGTATATGGCTATACTCCATTTCTTCCAATGTGAGAAGGTCATCTTTCTCCCTCGCGAGCGTGGGCGCCAATGTCGCCGTATCGCGTATGGAAGAGAAGGTCAGGAGAGTGCCCTCTTCAAACAGAACGGCTTTCGCTATGATGTTTTCAAGTTCACGAACGTTTCCCGGAAACGGATAGTTCAGCAATGACTCTTCGAGTTCAGGATCCAGGGTATGGAGCTCTTTTCCATTTTTTTTTGCATGTCGCACGAGAAAGTAACGGGCCAGTGGGAGTATGTCTTTTTTTCTTTCACGGAGCGGCGGAATATTAATGTGAAAGGTGTTGAGACGGAAGAAAAGATCCTTTCGAAAGCGCCCTTTTTCTAATTCGTCTTCTATGTCGGCGTTTGTGGCAGATATAATTCGAATGTCGACATTTTTCGTTTCTGTGCTTCCGAGGCGGTAGAGCTCACGCTCCTCAATGACGCGAAGCATTTTCCCCTGCAGCGTCTGTTCGAGTTCCATTATTTCATCGAGAAAGAGGGTACCTTCCTGAGCGGCTTCAAAAAAACCTTTTTTCTCACTCACGGCCCCCGTATAGGCGCCTCTTACGTGCCCGAAGAAATCATCTTCAAAGAGCGTTCTGTTGAAGGCTGCCATATTGACGGCGACGAAGGGTCCTTCTGCGCGCCTGCTGAGGGCGTGGATAATCCTGGCAAGCATTTCTTTGCCCGTTCCCGACTCTCCTGTCAGAACGATGTTATAGTCGGTCGGCGCGGCGATTTCGGCCCGCCGAAATACCATTGCCATGAGTGTGTCTTCGGCCACCATGTCATTGAAGGCCGGCTGGTTTTTGAGGTCTGAAAAGGACTGATCTCTCTCAAAAAGTGAAAGATTGTTTCTGAGACTATGCCTCTCGAGGGCGTGATTTATCGAGATAATCAACTTTTCGCCGTTGATCGGTTTCACAAGATAGTCGTAGGCCCCGTATTTCATTGCCTGGACCGCCGATACGACATCGTCGATTGCCGTGATGATGATACATTCGATAGTCGGGAATTCTTCCTTCATCTGTCGAAGGATCTCCATGCCGCCGACATGCGGCATGATGAGATCAAGCAGCAGTACATGGAAGTTGTTGTTTCGGACGAATTCCATTACCTGTCTGCTGTCAGACAAGAGTGCCGGTTCAGGCAACCCCGAGCTTGCAATTGTGGCGCTCATGCTCCGCAAAAGTCCCTCATCGTCATCAACAACGAGAATGGGTGTCTGGTGTTTTGGAATAATTTCCATTGAATCGTCACCTTTCATTATTCTAATCCCGTCGAGGGGAAAAATAGAATAAAAGATGTTCCTTTCCCCTTTTCCGTGGTGAAGGTGATTTCTCCTCCATGTGCGTCGACGAGATTTTTTGTTATAGACAGTCCGAGGCCGGTTCCTCCCTCATTGTGCCGCGTGGTGATGAACGGATCAAATATTTTATCTGATAACGAGGGATCGACACCCTTTCCATTGTCTGAAATTGAGATGAAGACCCTGCGATTCTGTTCGAGAAATCCCGTTGTTATGGCGATTCTGCCAGACGTATGACCAATAGCCTGAATCGCATTGATGGTAAGATTTGTTATTATTTGTTCGATACTCTGCATATTTCCGTCGATGCGAGGGATGTTGTCGCCGAGGTTCAGGGTCAGAGTAATGCTTGCTTTTTTCAAGGTTGTATGGGTAAGGCGGACGGAGTTTTCAACCGCGGTGTTAACTTGCATCGGTTGTTTGTCGGTGATGCTCGACTGTCGTGTGTAGGCCTTGAGGTTGCTTACCGTTTTCGCCACCCGGTTTGCGGCGAATTCCATGTCCGTAAGGAGCTGCTCCATGTTGTCTTTCAGGAAGCCGAACGTCAGGCCTCCGTATTTTTTCCTCGGCTCATTTTCTGCCTCAACTCTCAGTACCGGTATGGCATCCCGCCATATCCGCTGGAGGAGTGGTATGTCAAAAATTATTTTATTGACGGGGTTGTTGATCTCGTGGGCGACGCCGGCAATAAGCGTTCCCAGAGATTCCATCTTCTGGGCGTGGCGAAGCTGTGCCTCGAGGGATGCTTTTTCCTCTTCTGCCCGCCTGAGTTCGGTAATGTCCTGGACGATTCCTACCATTTTCAGCGGTTTTCTGTGGTCGTCGCGCTCCACGTCGCCTTTTGTGTGGAGAATCCGGATCGTCCCATCCGTCCGGATGATCTTATGTTCCGATTCATACGAACCTGTTCCCTCAAAAGCGGCCCGCATAGCTGCCCGGACACTGTCGCGATCGTCCGGATACACTCTCTCCAGATAGGTGGAGAGGGTGACATCAATTTCTTTCGGTTCCCAGCCGAAGAGACGATATGTCTCATCTGACCAGTGCAATTCATCCGTTATCACGTCCCATTCCCAGCTTCCGAGCTGTGCCATTTCCTGTGCCATGAAGAGATTTTTCATCGTTTTTTTCAACGCCTCTTCCGCGTGCTTGCGTTCTGTGACGTCATCATGTGTTATGATGGCGCCAACGGTTTCACCGTCTTTTATAAGGGGTACCCCCTTTACATTGAAGTAGCCGTCAGTCGCTCCCGATGTGGTGGGGAAATAGACGTCTTTTAGGTCGAAAGGTTTTCCCCCGAGGACTTTTTTGTATGTCTCGGAAAGACCGGCCTTGATGACAGAGGGATGGGTTGTAATATCTTTTCCCATAAAGTCTTCTTTGGTGACGTTACCCTTGGAGATGTTATTTATATGATAGGAATTTATGTCAACCATTTGACCATCCTTCTTGACCAGGATGATCGATGCGGGGACGGCTTCAAATATACTCCGATATATTTCCTCGGATTCTTTTAATGCTTCCTCAGTCTGTTTGCGATCCGTAATATCGTCTCCAGAGGCGAAAGTGGCGATTCGCGACTCCCCATTTTCGTCATAAATATTATACGAGCGCCACACTACCGTTCGAATCTCACCGTCGTTTCGTACGATGGGAATCTCCATATCTTCCCAGTCATTGCCCTCCGATGCCTGTTCAACCAGCCTCAGGGAGTCGGACCGTGTTGCATCGGGGAAGAGGAAATCCAAGGGTTCACTGATCATTTCATCTGCGGATCTTCCACTCATTGTTTCAAATGCCGGGTTGAAGATGGTGACTCTCTGGTGCGTGTCCCAGACGATGATGGGTGCCTTGGCGAATCGTATCAGATTGTTGATATACTCAGTAGTCTCGTGCAGTTCTCTCGTTCGCCCTTTTACCTCATTCTCCAGGGAGTATGACCATCGGTACGCTGATGCTGAGAGGAATGATCCCGCAAAAACAAGGACCAAAATTATAAAGCCGAAACCGTACATTGCCTCTCGTTCCACCCGGCGGAATATTCGGTCCACTTCACTTACCGGTGCAGCCACAGAAACCGACCAGTTCTGCGTGAAGATGCGGGCGGGGGAGTAGGCGATGAGTTTTTCTATCGTTCCCGAACGTCCCCTGTGCCAGCCCGACATATAACGGCCGATGCCTTCAGCACCTGCCAGCACCTCCAGCTGAATTTCGTTTATGGCGTCAAATGAGAGTGACGGGCTTTTGTGGGCACGTACCGTAAAGGCATCTTTTCCGATAAAATCGTCTTCGTGGTGAGCGATGAAGTACCCCTCTTGATTCATCAACCATGCATAACCGGTCTCTCCTGATACGATGTTGTCGATGAATACGCGTGAGATATCACCGAGCGCAAACGACGTTACCAGCACCCCCGTGAACCGGCCGTTTGTGGTATTTTCTCCCTCCGGAAGAAATACAGGGATCGCCATTCGTACTCGTGCAGCTCCCTGTTCATTGGTAATGATTCCCGATATGGAAATGTTTCTACTGTCACGGACATCTCGAAAGAAGGCTTCATCTCCGTAATTTCTGTCAAGAAGTGTCGCACGCCACCCATTGGCAGGATAAACAAACCGGAGAATCCCGTGTTCATCGAGACGCCGTATCGAAGTTCGGGGAAGGAACCCCTCATACAGATATTGCAGGTATTTACTGCAATCGGGGTCCATGTGCTGAATTGAATGTACCTGCGCCATTGACGTAAGTGAGGTGATAACTTCTTTGAAGTACGTTTCAATACTTGTTGCCGTTGAGCGTGCCAGGATCAGTTGCTGTTGATTGAATTGGTTGAGGGCGACGAGCCGGCCTTCTCTATAGGCTCGTCTGCCGAGGAAGACCGTGACGGTGACTGCCAGCACGGTGATACAGATGATAAGTCCCTGTATCCACCATACGGGTCTTCGGACGTTTCTTGATACGGTGGTGCTCTGTTGTGGCGGGTGTATGGTGATCTCTTTCATGATGAAACTTCTCCATTACATAGATCCTGTACGGTTGGTTTCTGCCCCTTATTTTTTCCAGAATTCGGGTATCAGGAGAATAATCACGGTGTAGATTTCCAGTCTTCCGACGAGCATGCAGAAAGCAAGAACCCATTTTCCGAGAAAGGGAATTTCGCTGTACGTACTGGCAGCATTGACCGCGCCAAATCCGGGGCCGATATTGCCGATCGTCGCGGCGACGGATGAAAAGGCTGTCATCATATCAAGACCCAGAAACGACATGGTAATGGTGGCGGCGATGGTCATTGCAAGATAGAGGGTAAAGAACCCCCAGATACTTGCCATCGTATCCGGATAAACGATTTTCTTGCCCAGTTTAACTGCTGTTATCGCATGAGGATGCACGAGTCGGTATAACTCCATATAGCTGTGTTTGAGTATGAGAAGAATCCTCAAACATTTTATACTTCCACCGGTTGATCCGGCAGATCCTCCGACAAACATGAGAAAGAGGAGGATGATTTTGGAAAGCGACGGCCATTCGTTGAAATTGTCGGTCGTAAAACCGGTGGTTGTCAAAACCGAAACTACCTGAAAAGAACCATATCGAAAACATTCTACCATATTATCGAATATATGTAATCTCAGATTGAACGTAACAATTACTGTGGTGGTGAGAACGACTCCCAGATAGAATCGAAGCTCACTGTTTTTAAAAAAAGAGCTGACGTTTCCCATGACGAGGCTGTAGTGAAGCGTGAAGTTGATACCCGCAATCAGCATGAACAGCGTAATGATGCCATCTATGTACGGACTGTGGAAAGATGCGATACTTGCGTCGCTTGTTGAAAACCCTCCCGTTGCCATTGTACAAAATGTATGACAGAGGGCATTGAAAATATCCATACCACCGAAAAGAAGCAGTATGAATTCGATGGTTGATATGATGAAGTAGACAATCCACAGTGTGCGAGCCGTTTCAGCTACCCGGGGGGTCAGCTTATCTTTCACGGGGGAGGGCAGTTCGGCTTTATACAGCTGCATGCCTCCGACACCGAGTAGTGGCAGTATCGCGATGGAGAGAACGATAATTCCCATTCCCCCGAGCCACTGTGTGAGGGATCGCCAGAACAGTATGCCGTGAGGGACAGTTCCGATCTGTGTGATGACGGTTGCGCCCGTCGTCGTAAATCCCGAAATGGATTCAAAGAAGGCATCCGTAAAAGACGGCAGTATCCCGTGAAAATAGTAGGGAAGGGCACCGAAAACGCCGGCAAACAACCATCCCAGGGCGACGATGAGGAACCCTTCTCTGTGGTTTAAGGTAATGGTTTCATCCGGTTTAAAAAGGAAGTAGAGAAGTCCGCCGGAAGCGATGGTTATGATAAGAGAAAGTCCCAGTGATTTGAAATCGCCATCGCCGTAATACACTGACCATGCCAGGGGGAATAACATGGTGAGCCCGAGGAAAAAAAGGAATGATCCGAGGATATAGAAAATGTTGTGCTTCTTCATCAGAAGTAATCCAGTTTAACTGTCAGGATTTTTTCGACTTTAGGAATGGCGGATCTGAGCGCGACGAGTATGACGTGGTCCCCCGGCTGGATAATCGAATCGCCTCCCGGGATAATGATAGTATCTTCCCGTATAATCGCGCCAATTATTGTTCCCTTCGGGATCTTCACGTTTTTCAGCGGTTTATTGGTAATTTCTGATGTTTCCAGCGCGATGAATTCGACAGCTTCGGCTTTTTCATCATGGAGCGGTGTTGCAGAGATGATTTTTCCTTTTCGGATGAAATAGAGGATTTTTCCTATCGTTGCATGGCGGGGGTTCATGACGCCATCGATTCCGACATTTGATACGAGGTGGGTGTAATCGACCCTGTTTATCAGTGAAATTGCTTTCTTTACACCGAGTTGCTTTGCGAGAAGCGCCGCCAGAATGTTGGCCTCTTCATCATCGGTTACGGCAATCAGGTAGTCGGCATCCTGAATGTTCTCTTCTTTGAGAAGGTCCTGGCTTGTTCCGTTGCCGTGAAGGATAACAGCTTTATTGAGTCTGGAGGCCAGTATTTCGCATCTGTCCTGTCGCAATTCGACTATCTTCAGAAAAATACCCTTTTTTTCGAGGGCTTCGGAGAGAATCAGTGCCGTCTTACCTCCTCCTATGACAAAGACTTTCTGTACCGGTGTCGTGTCTTTTCCGAAGAATCTCAGAATCTCCTTGGTATTCTCAGACTCCGTGAGAACGAAGAGATGATCATTTTCATGAATGGTCGCTTTGCCCGAAGGGACGATAGGTCCGTCTTTTCGGATTATTGCGGCGATCAAAAAATCTTTGACCGGACACACTTTCTTGATGTCCTGGAGTTTTTTCCCGACGGCGGCGCATCGTGAATTGATGTGAAAAGCGATTAATTTAATGCGTCCCTCGGCGAAATCTATGATTTCAGACGCTCCGGGATAGTCTATGAGATTTAAGACGTTATTGACCGATTCTCTTTCGGGGTTAATGCATAGATCAATGTTAAGATGGTTTTTATCAAAGATTGCGGAATCTCTGTTAAGTTCCTGATTCCTGATGCGGGCGATCTTGACTGCTCCCTTTGATTGAACGGAGGCGAGAAGGCATGCAACGATATTTGTCTCATCGCTGTCGGTGACCGCAACCACCATGTCGGATTGATCCAGTTTGGCGCTTTTCAGGATCTGGGGACTGCTTCCGCTTCCCTGGACTGTTTGCACGTCAAGGTTTTCTGAAACTGTTCTGAGACGTTCCTCACTTTTATCGATGAGTACGACATCATTTCCTTCTTTTGAAAGGATGTCTGCGATATTGTAACCGACTTCACCGGCGCCTATCACTATCACTCTCATGTTTTACAACCTCCACGCGAGGGCATCGTGCGCTCGGCGTCATCAATACGATGGTGAGAATTATCTACCCTTCCACGATCATGACTTTAACACGGTCTTTGACATTCACCTTGAACTGATTTGCCCCTAAGGTTATTTCGTCTCGATACGGTTCATCTCCCATGACACAGACAGAGACGCTCTTCATGTGGCTGCGGCTTTGGAAAAAACCGTCGATATACCCGGAAATCATTGCCGTTGTCATTTTTGCAACGTCGAGATTGCACCGCCCCGGTTCCGGTATGTCAAATGCGGTGTCGTAACAGTCGATGCCCGTAACCGTGTGGGAGATGTTGTGCCCCGCTTCGTAGACCCGTTCGTACGTAAGGTCTGTCGAATTGCCCAGTCCGAAGAGCAGGATTTTCGATGACGGGATTCTAAAAGTGGGAGTGATAAGTACTTTTTCCGTAAAGGCTCCGGAGAGAGTCCCCTTTTTTATAAGTTTCGAGATGATTCCATTGAGACGCCAGTCGACGAGACCGCAATGGCCTTTCGGGGGGCGTTCGTTTAAGAAAAACCCGCACACCACACACTCGTGTCTCAGCACATCCGCCGGCTTAGCCGTTATCGTCAAATCCATCTTTCTTGAGCAATTTTGAGTATAAGGCATCGAGTATACCATTTATGAAAGAACCTGAATTTTCGGAACCGTACTCTTTCCCGAGGTCGATTGCTTCGTTAAGAGTGACCTTGGGGGGGATATCCTCACAGTAGAGAAGTTCATAGACGGCCAGACGAAGGATATTTTTATCCACTTTAGACATACGATCGAGCGACCAATTATCCGAACAGCTCTTGATGAGCGCATCAATTTCCTTTACCCGTGATCGAGTGCCCTCGATGAGCTGGGTAGAAAACATCCGTGCTGTCTCCGGTGATTCAAAATTATTCCAGAAAAGTTCAATAGCCTCGTGAACATCAACTTCCGAAACGTCGATCTGGAAAAGAACCTGCAAGGCGACTTCTCGTGCCTTTCTTCTTGTACCCATTAATGCCTCAAATTATAACATTTTGAAAAGGTTGGCCATTTCTATTGCCGACAGGGCGGCGTCCCAACCCTTGTTGCCGGATTTCGATCCGGCCCTCTCAATAGCCTGTTCGAGGGTATCTGCCGTAATCACGCCGAATGCGATAGGGACTTCTGTCTCCAGAGAAACAGTGGCAATTCCCTTTGATACTTCAGCACTCACATATTCAAAGTGCGGGGTGGCTCCTCGTATTACGACCCCGAGCCCTATAACGGCGTTGAAATTTCCGCTTTTTACCAGTTTTTTTGCCGCTATCGGAATCTCAAACGCGCCAGGTACTTTCACAATAGTAATGTCTTTTTCCGCAGCCTCAGCTCTGACCAATGCGTCCACCGCGCCCTCGACAAGCTTGCTGCAGATAAAGTCGTTAAATCGGCTCGCCACTATACCAAATTTTAATCCCTTGGCAACGATTTTTCCTTCTATCATCTTCGGCATGTCGTTTCTCCATTTCCTCGTTTCCGTGGTGTGTGCCTTTTAAATGTTTAACAAATGCCCCATCTTTCTCTTTTTTGTCTTGAGGTATTCGATACTGCTCTTCGTGGGTTCGATCTCGATTGATACCCGTTCGAGAACCTCTACCCCGTAGCCTTCAAGTCCCACAATCTTTTTAGGATTATTCGTCAAGAGACGCATTTTCTTCACGCCCAAATCAACGAGGATTTGTGCACCGATTCCGTAATCTCTGAGGTCGGGCTTAAATCCGAGTTCGATGTTTGCCTCAACGGTGTCGCGGCCATGTTCCTGGAGGTTATACGCTTTGATCTTATTTGTCAGGCCGATACCCCTTCCTTCCTGTCGCATGTAGACAATGACGCCCTTGCCTTCTTTTTCCACCATCTGCATGGCAGTGTGAAGCTGATCGCCACAGTCGCACCGCTCCGATCCGAAAAGATCGCCCGTCAGGCATTCCGAGTGAACCCTGACGAGTACATTGTCCTCGGGAGTTATTTCTCCCTTCACGAGGGCGACATCGTTCGCGTCATTGACGTCATTTTCGTACACGATGATGGTGAATTCTCCTCCGTAATAGGTCGGAAGCGTTGCAGTAGCGGCACGCCTGACAAGGCCCTCATGCTGCATTCTGAAGTTGATAAGGTCGGCGATCGTCACGATTTTGAGGTCATGTTCCTCAGCAAAAAGCTCGAGGTCCGGCATCCGTGCCATTGTGCCGTCGTCTTTCATGATTTCACAGATGACCCCCGCCTCTTTGAGACCTCCAAGTCTGGCGAGATCAACGGACCCTTCCGTCTGTCCGGTTCTCACTAGAACGCCACCCTTTCGGGCTCGAATGGGGAATATATGCCCCGGGCTTACAATATCATCTGGTGATGTGTCGACGGCAACGGCAGTACGTATCGTGGTCGCCCTGTCGGCTGCCGAGATACCTGTTGTCACGCCCTGTCGAGCCTCTATGGAAACAGTGAATGCCGTGCCGAAACGCGACTGATTTTGTGAAACCATGAGAGGAAGATTCAATCTGTCGGCGATTTCATCGGAAAGGGACAGACATATCAGGCCTCTGCCATGTTTTGCCATGAAATTGATATGTTCCGGTGTGATGTATTCTGCCGCCATGCAGAGATCACCTTCGTTTTCGCGATCCTCATCATCAACGAGAATGATCATTCTCCCGTTTTTTATGTCGTCAATTGCTTCTCTAATCGAACTTATTGCCATTTTGTTGTTACTCCTTTGTGTGCGATTCACCTACGTGCCGTCAAGATATAGAAAAATTTCTCCGCCTTTTCAATGAAAATTTTCATACTGAAAACGGGCATTGTTCACGCCCGTAAGTGTGTCATGCTGTGCACGGACAGTAATGTCCTATTTCAGGAACCCGTGTTCTCTCAGTAACGCCATGTCGATTTCTTTCTCGGGGTGGAGCAATTTCTCCACGTACTTGCCGAGAATGTCCGTTTCTATGTTAACTATATCTCCCACTTTTTTCGTCTCCAGTGTGGTGACGCTCGCGGTATGGGGGATGATATTAATATAAAATCTCTTTTTCTCACAACGGTTTACCGTTAGACTGATCCCATCTACTGCAACAGAACCTTTTTCGACGACGTATCGCATGAGTGCCGTATCAATCTCTATTCCGAAAATGACGGAATTTGATTTGACCTTTCTTTCATAGACAGTTCCGATGCCATCGACGTGCCCCAGAACGAGATGACCTCCCAGGAACGAATCAACCCTCAGCGCTTTTTCCAGATTGATCCGGTCTCCGCGTTGCAACCTCTTCAGGGTTGTTTTTTCGAGGGTTTCTGCCGACACGTCTGCGACGAAACCTCCGTCGGTGATGCCGGTAACGGTGAGACAGGTTCCGCTGATTGCAATACTGTCACCTATCTTGACATCGTCAAGATTCATGGAGGTTTCTACTTCAAGGAATGCATCATCTCCCCTCGTGGTTATCTTCTTGATCATCCCGATGCTCTCTATGATGCCGGTGAACATGGCAACCTACCTGTCCCTTTCGCTGAGAAAATCCTTTAGCTTATCGAGAAATTCGTTCGGATCCTTAAAATCCCTGTATACGGAGGCAAAACGGACGTATGCCACACCGTCGAGTTGGTTAAGTTCTTCCATTATTTTTTCGCCGATTGTTGTGGTGGGGATTTCTTTAAGCTGCAACTCCTGACAGTGCTGTTCAATCCTGTCCACCACTTCTTCGATAGTGTTCATACTGATGGGTCGCTTTTCGCATGCCTTTTTGATGCCGACGAGTATTTTCCCTCTATCGAAGGGCTCTCTCCTGCCGTCTTTTTTGACGACCATCGGGAGGACTTCTTCAACGTATTCATAGGTGGTAAACCGTTTCTTGCAGGCAAGACATTCCCGCCGTCTTCTAATGGCATTGCCGTCTTTACTGATTCGAGAGTCAATGACCTTATTTTCGTGGTTTGCACAGAACGGGCATTTCATATCTTCTTTACCGTTACACCTGCTTCTTCAAGCATTGTCTTGGCCAGCTCGTCGCTGTAACCTTTTTTATAGATAATTACCTCTATACCCGAATTTATAATCATTTTCGAACATATAATGCAAGGGTGATTGGTGCAGTATATCGTTGCACCTTTAATGCTGACTCCATGAAGTGCCGCCTGAATAATGGCGTTCTGCTCTGCATGCAGACCCCTGCACAGTTCATGGCGTTCTCCCGAGGGGATATTCATCTTCTCGCGCAGGCACCCTACGTCTTTGCAGTGACGCAATCCCGATGGCGCTCCGTTGTATCCCGTCGAAAGAATTCTTTTATCGCGAACCAAGACGGCGCCAACCTTACGCCTGAGACAAGTGGAACGCTTTGAGACCAGTTCCACGATATCCATAAAGTACTGATCCCAGCTCGGCCGCTCGTGTGAAATATCCGACTTCCCCTTTATCATTTCGAGTTTTGTGTCCATATATTTGTTTCCTTGCGGCTGTTTGTCAAGAAAATCCTTTGTGCCCGCGTGTACTGCACGAGGTGCATCATTACGCCGGCAGCTTTGCGGCTCTTTTTTCTATAGCCTGAATCTTGTCAAGGCGTCTTTTATGTCTGCCCCCTTCAAATTCAGTTTCGAGCCACGTAGCGGCAATATTTTTGGCCGTGTCAATATCCGTTCTTCTCCCGGCGAGGGTAAGGATGTTTGTGTCATTGTGTTTTCGGCTCATGCGGGCGGTGTCGGCATCGAGACACAGCGCTGCTCGTATTGCCGGGTATTTGTTGGCAACGATTGCCATTCCCACACCCGAACCGCATACCAGTATTCCCCGCGTGAATTCGCCACAGGAGACCTTTTCTGCAACGGCGGCCGCGAAGTCCGGATAGTCAACCGATTTATCGGTGTCGGGTCCGACATCTGTCAGCGCCACTCCTCTGTCGTGTAGATAGTGTTTGAGTGCCTCTTTCAGGGAGAAACCGGCATGGTCAGAGCCGATAACGATATTCATTATGTAAGATCCTCATTCCTTGAATTTGTTGATGACCAGCACCGCATTCACCCCGCCGAAACCAAAACTGTTTGACATGACAGCTTCGATATGTTTCTCACGAGCTGTGTGGGGCACGAGATCAATATCATCATTGGTGTCGGGGTTGTCGAGATTGATCGTCGGAGGAAGCATGTTCTCGCAGAGTGATTTTACCGATATGATCGCTTCCAGACCGCCGGCCGCGCCAAGGAGGTGCCCTGTCATTGATTTGGTCGAGCTTACTGCGAGTTCACGAGAGTGACTTCCAAACACGGTCTTTATGGCCATAATCTCATGCTCATCGTTTAAGGGTGTTGACGTGCCATGTGCATTAATATAATCAATCTGTGCGGGCTCAACGCCGGCATCTTCGAGGGCATACCTCATGCATCGCACCGCCCCCGGATGTCCCGGCGGGGGTGCGGCAATATGGTAGGCATCACACGTTGTCCCGTACCCGCCGATTTCGGCATAAATGCGGGCGCCTCGCTTCAGGGCAAAAGTCATTTCCTCTAAAATAACGATGCCACTTCCCTCACTCAATATGAACCCATCACGGTCCTTGTCGAACGGCCTGCTTGCCCTTTCGGGGTCGTCATTGCGGGTGGAAATAGCCCGCATGGCGTTGAATGCGGCGATGGCGAGCGGCGTGATCGCCGATTCAGATCCACCGGCGATCATCACGTCGGCATACCCGAAGGCAATTGTCCTGTATGCGTCACCAATGGCATTGGTTCCCGCCGAGCAGGCAGTGACGCTGCAATTTATGGGGCCTCTGGCGCCGCAGCGTATGGCGACGTTACCTGCGGCGAGATTTGGCAACGCGCCCGGAACCGTGAAGGGTGAAATTTTCCTCGGTCCACCGTTCAAAAGTGTTGCCTTTTCCTTTTCGATAGTCGTGACGCCGCCGATGCCGGTTCCTATAAAGACACCGGTTCGTTCCCCTGTTGTGTCATCGACAGTAACATTCGCATCCTCGATGGCCATTTCAGTTGCAGCGAGCGCATAGATGATGAAATCATCCAGGCGCCGCACTTCCTTCCGGGAGATAAAAGCCAAGGGGTCGAAATTCTTCAGCTCTCCGGAGATTTTTGTTTTGAAATCCGTCGCGTCGAACTTCGTAATGCCGGCTATTCCTGATCTGCCGGCGCACAGCCCGTTCCACGTCTCATCCACCGAATTGCCGAGAGGATTGACGGTTCCCAATCCCGTAACAACCACTCTTCTTTTCAATGTTCTTTCCTCGTACTAAGATTTTATTCAGACAGCCTCTGCTTGATGTAACTTATAACGTCCTGTATGGTTGAGATCTTTTCCAGCTCTTCATCCGAAATCTCGAGTCCGAATTTGTCCTCCATCGCCATTATCAGTTCTACCAGATCGAGGGAATCTGCTCCAAGGTCGTCGATGAACGTTGCTTCTGGGATGCATTCTGCTTCTGTGACATTCAGCTGCTCAACGATTATTTTTACTACTTGTTCTTCAATCGTCATGTACGATCCTCCTTCATTTGTGTGTGTATTCTCGTTTCATATGCAATTACATATACATGCCGCCGTTAACGTTGATGACCTGGCCTGTTATGTAATCTGCTTCTTCAGAGATGAGAAATGCGACAACATTGGCCACATCATCGGGGGTTCCCGATCGAGCGAGAGGGATATGTGTGAGTATCTGCTCTCTGTTGTTTTCGGGAAGGGCGAGCGTCATATCGGTTTCAATAAATCCGGGGGCAACTGCATTGACGCAGATGTTTCGTGATCCGAGTTCTCTGGCCAGAGATTTTGTCAAACCGATAATGCCTGCTTTGGATGCTGCGTAGACCGCCTGACCGGCATTTCCTGTACATGCAACAACCGATGATATATTGATAATCCGACCCCATCGCTGTTTGATCATTGGCCGTGCCACGGCACGACAGCAGTTGAACACGCCCTTTAGATTGATGTCTGTCGTGGTGTCCCATTCTTTTTCTTTGGTCCTGACGAGGAGATTGTTGATAGAGACGGCCGCGTTGTTGACGAGAATATCGATTGCCCCTTTTTCTCGTAGTATGTTTTTTATTGCCTCCTGAGATGTCTCAAAATCAGAGACATCAAATTGGCGAATCTCTCCGCGGCCTCCTCTGCGCGTTATCATTTCGAGCGTTTCGCTGGCTGCTTCCACGTTTTCACGAAAGTTGACGAATACGAAAACGCCTCCTTCGGCCAGTTTTACTGAAATCGCCCGTCCGATACCTCTCGAACCACCGGTTACCAGAGCTATTTTTTCGTTACTTTTCATAGATCTACGACAGACTATGCATCACATCGATCGTTTTACGTAGCGATGCGATATCATCGACGTTGAGCGTTCGCATTTTGTTATGAATTCTCTTTATCAAACCGGAGAGAGTTCTCTTGGGTCCTATTTCTATGACTGTATCAATTCCCATCTCAGCCATTTTTTCTATGGTTTCCTGCCACCTCACGGGAGAATTGAACTGCCGGGTGAGGAGCATGGGTGCATTTTCCTTTGAGTAGCGAATAGTTGGATTGAGATTGGGTATGACGTCCACCGTGCAATTGGTGAAAGTGACTTTGCCGAGGTACTCTTCGAATTTTTCTGCGGCACTGTCAAAAAGACGCGAGTGGCAGGGTACACTGACATGAAGTTCGACAATTCTTCGTGCCCCCTTCTGTTTCAATTGCGCCATTGCCTTCGCGACGGCCTCCCGGTGTCCCGAGATGACCACCTGTTGCGGTGCATTGTAGTTTGCCACTTCGACTGTCAACCCGGTTGTTTTGCTGATGTCGTTGCAGATATCCTCTACGATTTCTTTTTCCGTTCCCATGACAGCAGCCATGCAACCGCTTTGCTGAGGCACCGCGCCCTCCTGGCATTGCCCCCGCGTCTGGACGAGGGAGAGGGCTTCACGAAACGTGATGGCACCGGCAGCACACAGGGCACTGTATTCGCCGAGGCTGTGTCCTGCCATGACGTCGGGGATTATTCCCGCTTCTTCCTGAAACACCTTGAAAGCCGCAATACCGACAGTAAATACCGTTGTCTGTGTGTGCACGGTTTGATCAAGGGTTGTCTGGGGGCCCTCGAAGCAGAGAGTGGCGATATCGCGTTTCAAAATTTCCGCCGCTTCGGCAAAGATTTTTCGTGCCGTTTCAAATTCATCGTATAAATCTTTGCCCATTCCAACATATTGAGCACCCTGACCAGGAAACACTATACCAACCTTACGCATGGATTGTTCTACTTTCGGCTGCGTAGTTTCATCAGGAGATCTTCGCCGTGGTCACCTCGCGCCCTTTATAAAAGCCGCAATGCGGACATGCCCGGTGGGGTAATTTGGGTTCACTGCACTGTGGGCATATAGAGGTGACGGGTGCGGTCAGCGCATCGTGTGATCTCCTCTTGTTTCGTCGTGATTTTGAATGTCTTTTTACTGGATTCGGCATAATATCACCCTCTTTTCACTGCTTATTATTAGCATTTTTTACCTTGAGTTTTTTCAGTACGGCGAAGGGGCTTTCGAAGACCTCCGTCTGATGATTACAGCTTTGCCGATTGAGATCGATTCCGCACACTGGGCAAAGACCCTTACACGATTCCCTGCATAGGGGTTTTATCGGAATTTGCAGTATTACCTGTTCAAGGATGATGGGATCAAGGTCGACAGTGTCGTCCTTGTAATACCCAAAACCTAGATCTTCACCCGTCAGCTCGACCTCTTCGCCCTCCGGCATATTATCAACAGGAATCAAGGTATATGTAAATTCTGCTTTTACCGCAAGAGTAAATTTTTTAAGACATCTACAACACTCGAGATGAACGTCCGTCTCCAGCGTGCCTCGAAGATTTACTGTCCGGCCCGTTCTCGACACAAAGCATGTTACCGATGCATCGTCTATAGAAAAGTGCGGTTCACGACTTTCTGGCAGCACCGTCGAAAGCCATTCATCACTTTTCGTGAGCCGGTATGTTCTCCCCTCGCCGGGGAGGTTTTTAACATTGATCTTCATACGTTACGTTGTAGCAAGCCATAAAAGACCGAAGTAGATTACAAATCCACTCTATTGTCAAGTAATTTTTATGCCGTCGTGAATATTCAGTACAGCTTCTCTCTCACGCCATGCGTGAGAAAGATATACGCTCATGAGAGTACTACATCTTATGTGTATTAGCAATTTGTATACCAGAAAAAAGTGTATGGTTGCGGGAGTCATTATGTCGAATAATATTAAGTAACTACTGGTGTACATTGTAGTGGAGAAAAATGTTCCGGTGTTGCAAAAACGACACATTTCGTGAAAGGCCGCCTGCACCGTGCGCATTCATTTTCGGAGTGTGCCGTGCAAACAGTGATAGCACTTCGTATCCATACGGTTGTTGCATGTGCTGCAACTGTTTACCCATGATGAGACTTTCATGAGGATTCATAACTATGACGAGTCTACAGATGCGGATCAGATGTGCACCTTCACCGTCAGGGTTTTTGCATATCGGTGAAGCACAAACCGCTCTGTTTAACTGGTTCTTTGTGCGCCATATAAGTGGTCAGTTCATTCTGCATAGTGTGGGTACGGAGTGGGCTTCGTTCTGCGGAAGCGTCGACAAACACAATTCTGAATGCAGCAAGGCGGTTCGGCCTCGATGAAGTCACCATGACGTGGGGAATGGAATATGTCGGAGAGAGAAGAGAAAGAGCAATAACGGAAAGCAGAAGAGGTGCCCATAAATTTAGTACTTGACTTTTACGGTGTAATTTTTTAAGCGGTGTTCTTCATATGATAGACAGATGGGGGATCGTCTAGCGGTAGGACTCAGGACTCTGGATCCTGCTACCCAGGTTCGAATCCTGGTCCCCCAGCCATGGTCCCATCGTCTAGCGGTTAGGACGCTGGCCTCTCACGCCGGAAACCGGGGTTCGATTCCCCGTGGGACTACCATAAATAATCCCTTGGCTTCGGTCAATCGAGGCCAAGGGTTTTTTATTTGTGCACGCCCGGTGAGGGTAATACGGCAGGAGTTGCTGCCGTTACTGGTGACGGCGTTTCGGAATTCCGTTTCACTTTTCCATGAAGGTATGGTATTGGAGTAGCGATTCATCCGGGCACCGGGATTATTCGGTAAAAGCATATGCCATACCGTTTGTCTGATGAAGATGATACAGGAGGCTGATGACGGAACACACGTCGAGAGTGCCGAATCGCGATCGAAAGTGGCGGTGCCGAATGAAAAACGATGAAGGGGGAGTAGTATAATGAAAGAAGTAGTCATTGTTTCCGCGTGCCGTACCGCAATCGGACGGTTTCTCGGAAGTCTGAAGAACATACCGGCGAGAGACCTTGCAATTACTGCAGCATCTGCTGCAATCGACAGAGCAGGCATTCCTGCGGATATCATCGATGAGTGCTGCATGGGGCAGGTGTATCCCCATATGGGCGGTTCGTTACCCGCCAGGCAGGTGGCTATGAGGGTTGGGTTACCACCCAGAAGCGGCGCGATCAGTATCAATCAGAACTGTACATCCGGGATGCGGGCCCTGGAAATCGCGGCACATAACATCATGCTCGGAAAAACTGAAAGTGCACTGATCGTAGGTGTTGAGAGCATGACGAATGCTCCGTACATGTTGCCGAAGGGAAGAAGCGGGTACCGGATGGGCCCCGGAACTCTGGAAGACGCCATGCTCTGCGATGGGTTGATCGATGAACTCGTTCCTGGGCATATGGGCATAACGGCTGAAAACATCGCCGAAAGATACGGTATCACCCGTGAAGAGTGTGATCAGCTCGCGCTCGTAAGCCATCAGAGGGCGACGCAGGCGGTACGTGAGGGGATCTTCAAACGAGAAGTTGTACCGGTAGAAATCAAAACCAAGAAGGGCGTTACGCTCTATGGCACGGATGAACATATGATTCCCGATGCAAGTCTCGAGACGATGGGAAAACTGCCCACAGTATTTAAGAAAGACGGTGTCGTTACCGCGGCAAATGCCTCGGGTATCAACGATGCGGCGGCTGCCGTGGTGATGCTGTCAAAGGACAAGGCCATCGAGCTTGGCGTGAAACCCCTCATGAAACTGATCAATGTCTGCGGTGAAGGAGTTGATCCCACGGTTATGGGTTTGGGTCCGGCTGTGGCAATTCCCAAGTGCCTTGATCAGGCGGGGATGAAATTCGAAGATATCGAATACTGGGAGATAAATGAGGCATTTGCCGCCCAGTGGCTGGGAGTAGGGAGAATGCTCCAAGAAGATTTCGGGATGGAATTGACGCTCGACAAAGTAAACCACAATGGCTCCGGGATTGCCCTGGGGCATCCCGTTGGATGTACGGGTCTTCGAATCATCGTATCGCTCTATTATGAACTGGAGCGAATGGATTTGGCCGTAGGCGGCGCATCACTGTGTGTCGGTGGCGGTCCCGCGATGGCCTCACTGTGGACGAGGGATATTTAAAGTAATCGCAAGCCGTATGAAATATGAAAAAGGATGATGTGATGAGTGAAGAGAGTGAATTTTGCCGGTTTACCGGAGCTTCCAAATACGTATTGGATGACGAGCTGGCACAGATTGTCAATGTATCGATAGCGCTTGAGATGCCCCTTCTTCTCAAGGGTGAACCGGGAACGGGTAAAACAATGCTTGCCTATGCAATTGCCGAGAGGCTCGACATGCCCCTCATCGTATTGAATGTGAAGTCAAGCATGAAACTGATAGAGGCCCTCTATCAGTACGATACACTGACACGTCTGAATGACAGTCGTTTCAGTGATTCTCACAGGGATGTTAGCAATATCGAAGAGTACATCAAAATGGGGAAAATCGGCCAGTCCTTTGTGGCGGATATCCGTACCGTTCTCTTGATCGATGAGATAGATAAGGCCGACACCGATTTTCAGGATGATATGCTTGACGTCCTCGATATGATGCAGTTTGATGTTATGGAAATAGACAAAACGATACGTGCCAAAAACCGGCCGGTGGTGATTATCACGTCGAATGCGAAAAAAGACTTGTCCGATCCGTTCCTCGGCCGTTGTAACTTCCACCATATCGCGTTTCCCGATCCCGGTATGATGCGGCAAATCATAGATGTCCACTTTCCGAATCTGCACGGTGATATGATCAATGCGTGCGTGAGCACATTCTACCGACTGAGGGAGTTTCAGGGAATAGAAAAGAAGCCCGCCACACGTGAGCTGATCAACTGGATCAGGGCGCTTAAGGCGGACCCGGATTTTGATATTTCGGCCCTCCACGATGGCCGCGTTCCCTTCCTCGGTGTGCTCTTTAAAAAGAGCCCCGATTTGCAACTGGCGACGAGGTATATCGGGCAGGTGAGTAGATAGGGGACGGTAGCGTGTTTATAGATTTCTTTTATACCCTGAAGGAAAAGGGTGTTCCCGTTACCCCCACCTCGTTTCTCCGGCTGCACAAGGCGCTGTGTATGGGAATGATCCTCTCGCTTGAGGATTTCTATACAGTTGCACGATCGATACTCGTGAAGAGCGAACGATACTTCGACCTCTACGATCAGATTTTTGCCCACCACTTCAGAGGGGTGGAATTAACGGAACCGGACGATGAAGAGATTACGGAGTTTGCCCGCGCCCTGTTAGAGGAATGGTTAAGAAGCCCCGAAGATGTCGCCGCAGCCTTCGGGATCGATCCAAGTAAACTCCAGCAGATGACGCCGGAAGAGCTTCTGCAATACTTTTTTGATAGATTGAAAGAGCAGACGGAGGAACATCATGGGGGGAATAGATGGATCGGAACCGGGGGAACATCTCCAGTCGGTCATTCCGGATTTCACCCCGGTGGCATGCGTGTGGGCGGTGTGTCTCGCATGAAGTCTGCGGTAAAAGTTGCCCTTGATCGGCGATACAAGGATTATTCACAGGAGGGCCCCCTGACGCAATCGCAGATAGGAGAGGCGCTCAAGCGGCTCCGGCGCATGGTACCAGTGGGGCCGAAGGATATGGTAAACGTCGACAAGACAATTTATGAAACAATGAGAAACGGAGGAGAGATAGAAATTATCTTTGACCGGCGCCTCAAGGATCGAATTGAGGTAATTCTCATGATCGACAATGGCGGATGGTCAATGGATCCGTATATCCCCTTGGTTCAGACGCTGTTCAATTATGTTAGAGCCCAATTTAAAGATCTGACGACGTATTTTTTCCATAATACCATATATGACGAAGTATGGCTCGATCCTCCGAGGCGTTCAAAGCCCGAGAAGACCATCGACTTTGCAAAAAAGGATCCCGAAACCAGGCTTATCATCATTGGTGATGCCAGTATGGCCCCGTATGAACTCATGCATACCAAGGGGTTTATTCATCTGGAAAAAAAGAGGTCAAGGGCGAGTGTCGAAACCCTTACATTTCTAAGAAAAACGTTCCGACACTCTGTATGGATCAATCCGGAACAGGAAAAGTGGTGGGAGGCATGGACGGTCGATACCATACGACAGATATTTCCCATGTATGAGTTGAACCTCGATGGGCTCGACAAGGCGGTGAGCTATCTGATGTCGAGAAATTGAGGGGCTTTTGCAGTTGTTCGTTGTGAGCCGTTACCTCTCATAGTATGGACGAGTTCTGGTGTCTGTGTCGTGGATGCATGGCAGCGGCGAAAGATTTCTGCTACAAATCTTCGATGTCCCGGATATATTCTGCGATATTCTCGCAGTGGTCTGAAATTCTCTCAAGATGTATCAACATGTCAACATAAATCGGGCCGGCCTCGGCGTGACAGATTCCTCGATAGAATCGTTCGAGGTGCCGCTCTTTTAAGTCTTTTTCGATACTGTCGATATGATTTTCTCTGGTAATAATTCTCTGGATTGTTGCTTCGTCTTTCTTTGCAATAATTGCCGATGCATCTTCGAGATTCTTGTCTACGAGCATGATAAACTCTGACAGGTCTGATTTTGCCAAGTCAGTGAAAGCTATTTTCCTCTGGATTTTCCGCGCCGAGAGTTGCGACAGTGTCAGGGCGTGATCGCCGATTCTTTCGATGGTATCGGTCAACTGTGAAATGGCGAAAAGCTTACGTGACAATTCCTGTGAAAGAGAAAGTGCTGATATTTTGCAAAGGTAATTTCCGATTTCTCTTCGTAATGTATCGACAATAAACTCGATGTAATTGATGTTCTTTCTCTCGGTCTCGCTGTAATCCGTTATAAGCGTGGTGCTTTTTGTGAACATTTTCCTGGCGAAGTCAATTTCCCTTACGAGTTCTTTCCGTGCACAGTCGAGGGCAGCGTCTGCCTGAGAAAGTTTTTTTTCATCAAGAAATTCAGGCCACAGGGACAGGGTTTCTCCCTTGCCGGGCATGAAGGTTTCGACAAGACGGGAAAATGGCCTTAGCAGAGGTATGAAGATAACCACGATGATAATGTTGAACAGAAAGTGTCCGAGGGCAATCTGTTGTGCCACGCTTGTACTCATCTGTTCCACCGAGAGGACAAAAAACGGCAACAGTATGACACACATTATTACTCCGAACAGTTTGAAGAGAAAATGCGAAACGGCGGCCCTTCTCCCGTTAATATTTGCCGTGAGACCTGCCAGCAGCGCCGTGGTTGCCGTTCCCAGGTTTGCTCCAAAGACTATGGGCAACGACGTGTCAATAGTGACGAGATTGTGCTGGGCGAGAATGGCGAGAATGGAAATGGGAATGGCTGATGACTGAACAACTGCAGTGAGCACCAGGCCGGCGAATACACCGAGAAAGGGATTTTTTACCTCCTGAAAGAAATGCATGAAGGTGACATTTCCCTTTAATGGTCCCGTGGAGAGGGACACGAGGCTCAACCCGAAGAATATAAACCCAAAATAAAAGAGCGCTTCACCGGCATACTTCCATGAGTTTTTTCCGAAGATCCAGATACCGCTGCCGAGAATAATGAAAATCGGTGAAATATCGGTAAACTTCCAGACAACAAGCTGTACCGTCAGGGTGGTACCGATGCCAGAGCCCAGAATGATGCCGAGGGAATGATAGAAACTTATCAGACCGGCACTTACCAGGCCGACTGTGAGCACTGAGGTTGCCGAGCTGCTTTGAAAGAGAATTGTCGATACGAGTCCCGTGATGACTCCATAGATGGGTGTCTTCACCGCCAGTCTGAAGTAGTCTCGAATTCGTATGTTGGTAAAGCGACGCTGTACATGACCGCTCAGCCTTACCATTCCGAAGAGAAACAGTATCAAACCGGTCGAGAAGAGCAGGATGCCTTGTAGCATAGAGCGCACTCACGCATTTTTTATCTTGTTTTTGTAACACACTGACCGAATATAGGGAAGGGATTTTCTGGAGGATGCTGACAGTTACAGAATCTGGCTCAAGAAGAGCTTTGTCCGTTCCTGTGTAGGGTCGGTAAAGAAGTGCTCCGGCGTGCCTTCTTCGATTATTGTTCCGTAGTCCATAAAGACAACGCGGTCGGCGACCTCGCGGGCGAAGCCCATTTCGTGAGAGACAACAATCATGGTCATTCCTTCCCTGGCCAGGGTCCGCATGACATCGAGGACCTCACCGATCATTTCTGGGTCGAGCGCGGAGGTGGGCTCGTCGAAGAGCATTATTTTTGGTTTCATCGCCAGCGCCCTGGCTATGGCAACCCGCTGCTGCTGGCCTCCGGAGAGCTTTCCGGGATATTGGCGGGCCTTTTCTTCAATACCCACTTTTCTGAGCAGTTCCATCGAGATTTCTGTTGCCTCTTGTTTGGAGCGTTTGCGGACGACGACCTGGGCGAGACTCAGATTTTCAAGGACGGTTTTGTGGGGAAAAACATTGAAGGATTGGAAAACCATTCCCACTTCTTCGCGGACTTTGTTGATGTCTGTTTTCTCGTCATGGACGGCGAAGCCGTCAACGACAATTTCCCCCGCGTCGATCTTCTCCAGCTGGTTTATTGAGCGCAGGAGTGTACTTTTCCCTGAACCGCTCGGCCCGATAATGACGACTTTTTCGCCGTCCATGACATCCATGGAAACATTGTCCAGAGCCCTGAGAGTGCCAAAGGATTTATACACATTCCTGATTGTTACAATTGTATTACCTCTCGTCGACACTGATACGTTCCTCCATAATACTCACGCCTTTTGATAAGAAGAGAGTAATGATAAGATACACAAGGGCCACCATGGTGTACGTCTCAAAATAGGTGAATGATTCCGAGGCAAATTCACGTCCTCTTCGGAGCAGATCTGAAACGGCGAGTATCGACACCAGGGAAGAGTCTTTTAAAAGCGCGACGAACTCGTTTCCCACAGGGGGAAGAATGGTTTTAAAGGCCTGCGGTAGTATGACGTGTCGCATGGCCTGCCCCGATGACATCCCCAGTGATCTGGCCGCCTCCATCTGTCCGTGGGGGATCGATTCGATGCCGGCACGAAATATCTCTCCCATGTAGGCGCCGTAGCAGACCGCCATTGCGATGACCGCGCTCATTGTTGCGGGAAGATTAATGATACGTCCGAGGGCATAGTAAATATAGAAGAGTTGCACGAGGAGTGGTATGCCGCGGATCACTTCGACGTAGAGTGACGCAATCCCATTAAGCAGTTTATTTTTTGAGATTCTTCCGAGGCCCGTGAAGAGCCCGATGATCAGTGCCAGGATAATCGATTCAACGGTTACCTGAAATGTGACCAGGACCCCATCCGGCAGAAACTGTAATATCCGCCAGTAGGGGTCCGGGTGTACGGCTGCGAGATAAATAACGATCGCAATCGCCCCGACAAAAGATACTCTCCACGCAGTAAATAACCCGATATCCTTTTTCCGCGGGATTGCGGGACCATCGGTAACCGCGATTACCGTCGGTTTCTTTTCTGTTGTATCTATGTTCTGTTGTCTTACTATCTCAGCCACGTTGCCTCTAACTTCTTGTCAATCCCTTTCTTCTGTACCACTTTGATTCCCTTGTTGATAAGGGTGAGAAGTTCGGTGTTTCCTTTTTGCACGACGACACCATAGTACTCATCGGTAAAGGGCTCGCCGACGATCATGAATTTTGCTTTGTACTCTTTTTGCTGCAGGGCATAGTTTGCCGCGACCGGTGTATCGCAGACGACGCCTGAAACACGACCCGATGCCATGTCTTCAAATGCGAGGCCGATCTCGTCGTACGTTTTGAGCTCTACCCCTTTTGTCTTCTTCACTTCAAAAGCGCCTGTCGTTCCGAGCTGGGCACCGACCTTTTTCCCTTTCAGATCTGAAAGCTTGGTGACATCAGTCATCTCTTTCGGAACAATAAGCACCTGGCCTGCATTAATGTAAGGCACTGAAAAATCCATCGTTTTCTTCCGCTCTTCCGTGATGGTCACGGATGAGATGATGGCGTCATATTTGCCGGCAGCGATTCCGGCAAATATGCCATCCCATGCGGTGTTTTTATATGTAATTTTCAATCCTACCTCTTTGGCGACGGCATTGAGAAAATCAATATCGTAACCGACGATATTCTTATTTCCATCTACCATTTCCATGGGGGGCCAGGTAGCATCCGTTGCCACCGTGATGCTCGGTGCCTTCTTTGCGGCGAGAGCCGACCCTGACATCATTGGTGCGACAACGAGGCCGACCACTACAAGAAGCAATGCTGCTGTGCGAAGTACCTTCATAAAATCCTCCTTTTATAAAGTAGTACCAATCTTCGACCTCATACTATCGAGGTGCTCGGTTTGTCAAGGCAGAAATGGTTTTATCCCCGTGATTTGTTGTGAATTATTGTTGCCTTTGATGGATGGAAAGGGTATTAGAAACTGCTCGTGGTATCGGAGGTATTTTATTCGTTCAACCGATGAGCTGCGGATCACTGTTTTTCGGAGAGAGAGATGAACTCACATAGCGGAGGATTGAGAAAGCTTGGGGCTGATCTTCTGTTGCTTGCCGTTGCCTTTTTCTGGGGCGTGACCTTTGTCGTGGTAAAGGATGCCATTCAAACGGTAGAGGTCTTTGTGTTTCTCTCACAGCGGTTCGGTTTTGCGGGAGGCATTCTCCTGATTTTCTGTCTTTTCCGACGCACATCGTTCCATGTGGATGTACTGAAACGGGGGGTTGTCCTCGGGCTCTTCCTCTTTGGCGGATTCGCATTTCAGACCGTGGCGCTTCTCTATACGACCGCCTCGAATACCGCCTTTCTGACCGGGTTGAATGTTGTGTTTGTGCCCATCATCGGAGCCTTCATCTTCACGGAAAAAATTACACGCACTATGGTGGGGGGTGTAATGCTCGCAACCGTCGGGCTCTTTCTCCTCTGCACCCATGGGACGTGGAGTTTCAATGTCGGCGATCTTCTTGCCGGTATATGCGCCGTATGTGTGGCGTTGCATGTCATCTATACGGGTAAGTATGCCCGGCAAAGCGACGTTTACTGGTTGACGGCGGTCCACAACTCGTCATAGTGGCTGTGCTCAGTATTGCCGTTGCATTGCTCGAAGGAGACGGGAAAAAGATTGTTGTATGGTATCCAGAAATCGTGTGGGCTCTTGGTATATGTGTTTTTTCGCGACACTGTTTGCCTTCGCTGTACAGACCTCTATGCAGCGATTTACGACACCCACCCATACGGCACTGATCTTCTGTATGGAGCCCGTCTTCGCGGCACTTTTTGCCTATATGTTGATCAGTGAACGCTGGGATCTGTGGGGTCTTGTCGGCGCCTGTTGTATCCTCGCCGGGATGATCATTTCCGAGATACCCTATCTCAGATTCTCTTTCTTGCGTCGGGCATGCAGTAACGTCATGACGTAAAATGTCTTGACTGTTTTGTTGTCTCGAATAATATAAGAGGGGCAGTTAATAACGATTTACTTTATTCATACATTGTGAGGTATGTAAAGGATAGTAACAATCGTTTGTGGTTGCGTATTATCCCGGGGTTCCCTGCACGTACGCGGATTGAATCTTGAATTTTAGAGCGTAATTCAGTCATCGCAGATGGCGGCGTGCAACCCGAAGAGAGCTGATGCCGTGAAAAAAATTCTGGTAGTTGACGATCAGAAAGAATTGAGAGAGTTGATATCCGTTACCTTGAGGACAGGCGATCATGAAATACTCGAGGCGGCGAATGGACGCAGTGCAGTCGAAGTCGCAAGGGTTGAAAAGCCGGATCTTATCATTATGGATGTCATGATGCCGGGAGAGATAGATGGTCTGGAGGCAACGAAGCGGTTGAAAAAAGATCCGGTGACCAATGCCTGTAAAATACTCATTCTTTCCATCAAGGGGCAGGAAATTGACCGGGAGAAGGGATATGCGTCCGGTGCGGATGCTTACTACGTCAAGCCTTTTAGCCCCGATCTTCTTATGAAGAAAGTCGACGATATGCTCGGATAGGAAGACCGGGTATCGGGTTCTGAATCCTTGATTCTGGCGAGTGTGTTGTTCGTTTTTCCTCTTTCCTCCATGATGCCATGTAAATTGCCATAGACCATCATGCCGTCACGGAGAGACAATAAGCTTCTGAAGGGCATCATGAAGCGCTGTTTTGCCTTCCCGAATTCGCTGTCGCGAGGGCGGTGATGATCGCAGCCACATGAGAAGGGGTACTTTACTTGGGGTACGTTGCTCTTCCACGACATCTTTGATCCTCACTCGACGCGGACCGGCTTTCACAATCAGGTGACCCGTTATCATACCGTATCGTACGTTTTGAATGTTTTCCCCATCGATGAAAAGTTGCTCGAGCGGAGACGTAATGGTGAAACCTTCCGGCCGCACATCTATGTAATATCCTTCACAACTTTTGAGACAGCTTATATAGAAGAGACCTGCCCAGGTCGGAACAAGCATCACCAGAAGAATTCCTCCCCCCTCAATCGTAAGTGTCAGGAAGAACACGGCACCCTCAACGATCTCTTTGAATATGCTCGGCGCCTGTATCGTGGCGGCCTGATACTGGTGTATGAACCAGGGGGCAATATCCGTAAATACGAGAACTGTCGCGATGACGGTTCCCTGAAAGAAGAGGATGGCCGCCAGTTTCAGGCGAATCCCTCGTCTTCGACTGAAATAGAAACCACGTCCTTCGGGAGTTTCTTTCCACCGTGGACCTCTCAGGGCGGATACCATGTTATAATGAAAGGCTTCGAACAAAGAGTACATGACCGGTACCACGATCAGTGTGAGAATAGTGGCAAAGGCAATGCCGAATATGATCACAACACCCAGCCCTTCCCACAGCTCATCGGTGATGGTGAGGGTAATAAGTCCGCCAATGGTCGTGAGCGTGGTGGCAATAATCGGCTTCAGGCGGTGTCTGCCCGCTGAGACGATTGCCTCGAAAAGATTGTATCCGGAGCGTCGCGTCTTGTTGATGCGATCGACCAGGACAATTGAATCGTTCACCACAATTCCTGCCAGTCCGACAAGGCCGATAAAGCTCATGATTGAAAAATTGTTGCCTGTGACCAGAAGGCCTATCATTGCTCCCAGGATAGAGAGAGGAAGGGCTGCCATGATGGCAAACGGCTGGAAGAATGAGTTGAACTGCGCAACCAGGAGCGTGAGTATGAGAATGAAGGCGACAATATATGCCAGTTTGAGACTTGCAAATGACTCTTCTGTTTCCATGATATCTCCCGCAAAGGAGATGGCGTAACCTTTCGGCATAGTGTATCTGGTCAGCCTATCCTGCAGTTCTTTTGTAATCTCGACAGCAGAACGTCCTCTGTTCTGCGCTGTGATGCGGACGACTCTCCGTCGATCGATGTGACGCAGGTTATTGATCCCAGGTGCCTGGCTTACAATGGCGAAATTACTGAGCGGCACAAGGGTGCCACGGGCGGATCGGACTTTTATTTTGTTCAGCAGTTCGACGCTGGTCCGCGCGTTCGGGGTGAATCTGACCGTGAGATCGTATTTCTTTGAGACGTCGCGTTCGTCACGAAAATCCTTTATTTCCAGCCCTGCAGTGGCGCCGCGCAAGGTTTGAGAGACAGCATCGAGCGGTACGGCAAGGGCGGCGGCCTTTGCACGGTCAACCGAAACGCGTAGTTCCGGCATGGCATTTGAGAAATCATCCTTGATCTCCGTGGTTCCCGGGATTCTGGCCAGAATGTCTTCTAAATCTGTGCTGATCCTGCTCAGGGTCGCGAGGTCATAACCGAACACTTTGACATCAATGGGACTTCCGGTTGGTGGTCCCCATTCGAGGGCCCTGAAACGTATATTTGCCCCCGGAAGTGCGTCGAGGAGAGGTCTGATGCGGTCCTGAATTTCCTTATGGGATGCCCGCTTGAATTCTTTGCCGTCCAAAAGTTCGATCGTAATTTCGGCAAAATTTGACTCTCCGCCGCCGTGGCTTAACTCGTATGCACTGGGGGCCTTATACCCGACGGTTGCAACTACATGGACTGCCTCGGGAATAGCGTCTTTGACGATTTCTTCCACCTCGAGAGTGATTTCATTGGTCACATCAACGTCCGTTCCAGGCGGCGTTTCCACGGTGACGTACACATAGTCGAAGTCGGCGTCCGGGAACATCTCGATCTTTACAATCTTGAAATAAAAGAGAGCTGCAACGCCAATCAGGCTGATGGTAATGAGCACGACGATTGCAAAACGATGATTCAATGCCCACAGCACAGAGTGGGAATAGAGTTCTTTCAACCGTTTGAGATCTTCTTCCGGACTGACGACGGTACCCTTTTTCACGGTCTGCTGCATGAATCGTGACAGCAGGAGGGGATTGGCAACGAGAGCGACGATGAGCGAGGAGAAGAGGGCGATAGAAACCGTTTTGGGCATGAATCCCATAAATTTCCCCGTGACCCCGGTCATGAGAAGCATGGGGAGAAATGCCGAAATAGTTGTGAGGGTAGCTGAAATAACCGGGAGCGCAACCTCAGACACGCCGTCTATAATTGCGCAGATGCGATCCTTTCCCAATTGATAGTGGTGATACGCACTTTCCACCACGATGATGGCATTGTCCACGAGGAGACCGATGCACAGGACGAGGGAAAAGCGAACCATGTCATTGTTGGAGAGACCAAAAATATTGAGCAGGATGAAGGCGAAGAGGAGTGACAGGGGGATCGAAAATGATGTAATAATAGAATTTCTGAGTCCCATAGCGAAGCACAGAACGATAATAACGATAACCAGACCGGTGACCGCCGAATTATTCATAACCTCGAAATCCTGCTTAATAAACTTTGATCGATCTGCGGTCACGACTGTGAAAACGCCATTGGGAAAGTCTTCTTCCAGTGTTTTGATTTTTTGACGGACGTATTCTGCGGTTTCGAGGACGTTGGCACCGGTTCTTTTTGTTACGGCAATGGTAGCGGAGGGTTGTCCCTGAACCCGTGAATATGAGATGTCTTCATCATGCCCGTCCACGATCTCTGCCACATCAGCGAGAAAGACGACACGGTCTCCCCGTTCAATGATGGGCACCATGGCATAATCCGAAACCTTCTTGACCTCTGTGAAGGTCCTGAGGACAAATTTGCGCTGTGAGATTGTGATCTCTCCGCCGGGAATGCTCACGTCAGACTTCTTCAGTGCCCCGACGATGTCGAGAATCGTCAGACCGTACTGATTGAGGTGATCGGGATCGAGGTAAATATTGATTTCACGGGTGAGACCGCCCGAGACATCTGTATCGAGAACTTCAGGTATGAGCTTCAGCTCATCGGCCACATCTTCGGCGAGGCGCTTGAGTCGTATGGGGTCTAGGTTGCCGACGATTGAAACGATGAGAATCGGTATGTCCGAAAAACTGATTTCCTCCACCTCCGGCTCTTCGATATCACTCGGGAGTTCTTTTCGTGCGTCGCTGACCTTGTCCCGGATTTTCTGAAGCATCTGCTCCATATCCGCGTCAATGTCGAATTCGGTAACGATGAGTGAGACCCCTGCTGCCGAAAACGATCTCATCTCCTTCATGTCTGAAAGATCGCTGAGGTAGTCCTCCAGGGGATTGGTGACGAGGTTTTCTACTTCGAGAGGAGAGGCTCCGATGTACGGGGTGATGATGATCGCAACGGGGACCGTTATCTCGGGAGATCCTTCCTTGGGCATATTGTGATATGCCGCTATGCCGGCAACGACAGGAAGAATGATCACCAGAAGTGAAAAGATGCGAGCGTAACGTATGATAAAATGGAAAAAATTCATCTTACCCTATTGCCTCACGATTATTTTGCTGCCATCTTTCACGTAATTATGGCCTTTCACGATAAGCCTGTCGCCCTCGGAGAGACCACTGATGACCTGCACGAGGTTTTCTTTGGTCTGCCCCAGTGTGACGTTGCAAATCCGGGCGGTTTCGTCGGGTTCGGCAACGAAAACTTCGGTTCCTTCATTCCTGAACAATACGGCACTTTGGGGGATCATGATTATATCTTTGAGCATATTTGTCGTGAGGAACACACGGGCTGACAGGCCGGCCTTTAACAACACGTTGGTATTGTCGACAAGAATTTCGACACCGAAGGTATTCGTCAGAGGATCCGCTTTGATATCGATGCGGTCGATCTGGCCTTTAAACACGCGATCGGGATACGCTTCGATTTTGATCTCTGCAGGGTCATCGCGATCAAGGACGACAAAATCTTTTTCGGATAAAAAGACCTTCACCCTGACCCGCCTGAGATCGAGAAGGGTCATCATCGGTTTATTTGCCCCGATCATCTGACCCACTTCAACGTAGCGTGAAGCGACCATACTTGAAAAGGGTGCGGTGATGCGGGTCTTGTTGAGCCGTTCCTCGGCGATATTAACGCCGGCGGTGGCCTGTGCCTGTTGTGCCCGTGCCGTTTTGTATTCCGATTCAACCGTATCAAAAGTGTTCTGAGAAATAACATTTCGTGGCAGGAGTTTTTTAAATCTGTTGTAGGCCTTACGGGCTGCAGACAGTCGCGCTTCTGCCGCGAGGAGATTGCTCCTCGCCTCATCAAGGGCGAGTTCGTAATCGACGGGTTTTATCGTTACCAGAAGCTGTTTTTCCCGCACCGTATCACCAACATCGGCTTCATATCGATGGATTTCACCCGGTATCTGGGCACTGAGGGTTACCTCTCGATCCGGATACAATCGTCCTACCGCCTCCACCACGACTGGTACATCACGGGTTTTTATGGCTATAATTTCGACCGGGACAGCCTTTATGGCGAATTCCCTGTTCGATTCTTTTCCCCCGTCCTGGGCGTTGGCCATCATGAGCCCCATACTACCCACTGCCGTGATGAGACCAATTACCAAGAATAATATAATTCGCGTGCGCATTTTTGACACCTCGTGTCACCTGCTCAGGATATGAGTGAATTATGGATAATCGAGAGTTATGAACGATCCAGCTACGGAATGATCCCATGGGTCATTACTTTTGTGTGATTTCGTAAATGATGATTGCTGCAGCCACTGCCAGATTGAGCGATTCCACATCTTTTGTACCGGGGATGGATATTCGCTGATCGGCTTTTTGTATGATTTCACCTGAGAGGCCGTCCGATTCGTGACCCAGCAGTATGATATTCTTGTTCGCTTTCTGCCGTTCATGGATTGGAAGACCTCCCTCGGGCACGGTTGCTGATACCTGGTATCCTTTCGCCCGTGCAAAGCGATAGAGTTCCTCAGACGTGACACCCTGGTAGATTTCCATGGAAAATATGGATCCAGCGGATGAGCGTATCACTTTTGTATTGAAAGGATCGACACATGAGGGGCCAAGGAGGATTTGCCTCACGCCGAACCACGCCGCTGAACGGATGATTGTTCCCAGGTTTCCAGGATCTGATATCTTCTCACAGTAGATAATCGTGTGATGCAGTTTTTCTTTCGCCTCTTCGAAGGCAAAGTTACGCTGATGACAAATCAAAATAATGCCCTGGGGGTGTTCTTCCGTAGAAATGCTCGCCATTTCTTTTTCTGTACACATGTAAACAGAGTTGTTGTCAAAGAACCTTCCTCTGATATGGTAGTTGTGAAACCGCTGTGCCTGCTTTCTATCAAAGACGATTTCTTTTACTCGATGATGAGTGAATTTTGCTGCAGCCTCAAAGGAGTTCCACCCCTCTGCGAGAAAGACATTTTCCTCCTGTCGGTGCTTTTTCTGGTGAAGACCGCGAATCCATTTCTGGTGAATCTTAGACAGCGGCTGAATGATTATTTTTTCCATTGGTGAGGCTCGATTTTTTTCTCGGCTGTAAGCGCGCGCTGTAAAATTCCCCGGCGAAGTAATTCCGAGAGGGTTTCGTCACAATACCGTTACATGCACTCCCCGCTTCTGCCGGGAGTCTGCTGTCGATTTAAAAGTTTCAATCACGTAAGAAGTATACAGGTATGGACGTTGCCTTTCAATCCTTTTGTCCGAGCCGGAGTGAAACGAGCTTTTTTCTTGACCCTCCCGTTTTTTTCCTCTATCTTTTTTACAGAAAGTCGAAATTGAGTGAATTGTATGCCTCCCAAGCAGTGGAAGTTGCTGTCGAGCCGCAGTGATGAATCATATCGGGTCTTCAACTTGCGCACTGACCGGGCGCGTTCACCGAGAACCGGGAAGGATCATGATTTTTTCGTTCTCGAGTCACCGCCATGGGTTAATATAATACCGGTTACGTCTGATGATAACGTTGTGATGATCGCACAATATCGGCACGGCATTCGTTCGGTCACATTGGAAATACCCGGCGGTCTCGTAGAAGATGGCGATACTTTGGAGGGTGCTGCCAGACGTGAGCTTCAAGAAGAAACCGGTTATGATGGGAACGATCTGATCTCACTGGGCAGTGTACATCCAAATCCTGCGATACAGAATAATATATGATATACGTTTCTCGCCCGCAATGTGTGTCGTGTCGGGAGACAACAGCAGGATGATAAAGAGGATATCGACGTCGTGCTGTATCCTCTCGCGGAAATACCCCGGCTTATAAAAGAAGGGTCAATAACCCATTCACTTGTGATAGCAGCTTTTTACCGTTTCTTCATGGAATAGCTTCCGTATGCAGCAGTATGAGAAGTATCGCTTTTGTCCCGTGTGCGGAGGGACGTTGGGAAAAAAGGTACTGAAGTCAGGTGAGCCTGTTCGTCTGGTCTGTTCCCGGTGTCAGTTTGTCTTTTATCTCGACCCGAAAGTTGTTGCGTGTGTAATCGCGAAGATTGAGGGTAAGATCATTATGCTGAAGCGTGATATCCCGCCTGGAATCGGTCTTTGGGCCATTCCGGGGGGGGGTGTTGATGTCGGTGAAGCAGTTCCCGACGCCGCTCGCCGCGAGACCTGGGAAGAAGTTCGTCTCAATGTTGAAATTGCGTCGCTCGTCGGTGTATATTCATATCCTGGTATTGCAGCGGTAATAATTGTCTATGAGGCACACGTTATAGATGGAATTCTGGAGGCTGCGGATGAAGCACAGGAAGTGAGACTATTTTCTCCCCATAATATTCCCTGGGATACCATTGCCTTTTCAAGCACGAAAGATGCACTCAAAGACTATCTGAGAAACAGGCATCCGGAAGTTTTACCATACCATTGAAATCCGAATAGTGAAATTAAAAACAGGCCTGTATCCGTGAGCGGGATCAAAGCTGAATTTGTGAAGAATAGTTGTACGTGGAGGTATCGTTTCCCGAACAGTACGTGAATATGCCAGATCAAGATCAAACATGGAATGTACTATGCGAGAAAATAATTTCATAGGCGTTGGGGGGCTCGTGGTACGAGATGGCGCATATCTCTTGGTCAGGCATGCGTATGGTGAGTACAAGGATTGGTGGATATTGCCCGGTGGCTATGTAAAAGATGGTGAGGCGCTGCATGAGGCCGTCGAGAGAGAGATACGCGAGGAGACAGGGGTGGCAGCTGAAACGCAGGGTGTTGTTGCTGTGCGGAGCAGATGTCGTGGGCCTCGTACAACCGACTGTTATATAGTATTTTTAATGAAGTACGGCGAAGGAGAACCTGAGGCCGACGGAGTTGAAGTGACTGATGCCCGTTTTTTTACGGCGGATGAGTTGGAAGGTGCCGATAATGTGATTGTCCTTTCGAAAATTATAATACGTGAGCACCAAAGGGAAACATTGCGATTCCTTTCACGCAATACCATGCATGACCCCTACCATGCCGACTGCGACGAAGTGCAGCTGTTTTTATAGGCACATTCAATTCATGATGTCAGGTGGTCGCTTCAGAGTCATAACCATGTCGACACATTCAAAAGGAGCCGTTATGACAGGTAACGCAATCAAAAAAAGGGATGACGTATCGATAGTCATCGCCGGTGAAGCGGGTCAGGGGATTCAGACAGTCGAACACATCCTGACGAAGGTGCTGAAGGCCGCTGGCTATAACATCTTCGGTACCAAAGAATATATGTCCCGGGTGAGAGGGGGGAGCAACTCGACGCAGATACGAGTATCGTCGAAACGCGTATCTGCTCCGGTTGATAGGATTGATATCCTGATTCCCTTCGGCCGCGAAGCTCTTCGTCACGTATCAAAGAGAGTCACGTCCGATACGGCAATCATAGGGGAGAGGGAGGAACTCAGTGATAGTGTACTCGGAGCGACCGAGGAGATAATCGGCATTCCCTTCTCCGAGATAGCGCGGGAGGTCGGCGGCAAATTATATCTCAACACCGTTGCGACGGGCGTTATTGCCGGCCTTTTCGATGTGGGTATGGGGGTCTTTGACGACCACATACGGAAGTTTTTTTCAGATGCTGAGGACGACATAATAGAAAAGAACAGAAACGCCGCACGAAAGGGTTACGAGGCGGCTGAAAAACTTAACGAATCGGGAACCGTTGTCGTTGCAATTGATAAAGATCCAGACGTTGCGAGCGAGATTCTTATCAATGGGGCTGAGGCGGTTGGTATCGGTGCGATCGCAGGAGGATGTAATTTTGTTGCTTCGTACCCCATGTCTCCATCAACCGCCGTGCTTGTCTTCCTTTCGGTACATTCTGCGGAATTTCAGATCATAGCTGAACAGACCGAGGATGAAATCGGTGCGATGAATATGGCATTGGGTGCCTGGTATGCGGGGGCACGGGCGATGGTGACGACGTCGGGGGGTGGTTTTGCACTCATGGAAGAATCGGTGGGCCTCGCCGGAATGCTGGAATCGCCCGTCGTCATCCATCTGGCCCAGAGACCGGGGCCGGCAACGGGGCTGCCGACGAGAACGGAACAGGGAGACCTTCAGCTCGCGCTCTATTCGGGACACGGAGAATTTCCGAGGATCATCCTTGCTCCCGGTGCCCTGGAAGATGCCGTGTATCTGACACATATGGCTTTCAATCTGGCCGATCGATATCAGATACCTGTCTTTATCCTTACCGACCAGTACTTAATGGATTCATATTACAACCTCCCATCGGTAAATCTGAAGGATACACGGGTTGTCAACTATGTGGTCAGGACCGATGCAGAATATCAGCGCTATGCGCTGACTGAAACCGGAGTATCGCCGCGTGGCATCCCCGGTTTTGGCACTGGTCTCGTATCGGTCGACAGTGATGAACATGATGAGAAAGGCCATATAACGGAGGATCTCGAGCTGCGGGTCCAGATGGTGGACAAACGGCTAGCGAAGATTCACGAAATGGAAACGGATGCGGTCGCGCCGGAACTGGTGGGAAGTGCTGACTATACATTTCTCGTGGTAGGGTGGGGTTCCACGTATCATGTGATCAGGGAGGCCATCGGAAAACTAGACAGAGACGATGTTTCATTCCTCCATTTCAAACAGGTATATCCCCTCCATCGAGAGACAGTGCACTATCTGAAAAGAGCGAAACAGGTGATTATGGTCGAGGGCAACGCCACTTCGCAATTCGCTAATCTTATCACGCGCCACACCGGTTTTGCGATTCGAGACAGAATCGTGAAGTACAACGGACTGCAGTTTTCCGTGGAAGAAGTGGTGGCGAAAGTACAAAAAATAGTGAACCAGGAGGTTTGATGTATGAATACCAACCTATTTGAGATGGGCGACATTGACATTGCCTGGTGTCCGGGATGCGGAAATTATTCTATTTTGGATGCCCTCAAGCTGGCTCTCACGGAACTGCAGATCGTGCCGGAGAAACTTGTTATCGTGTCGGGAATCGGACAGGCGGCGAAGATACCGCATTATTTGAGAACGAATGTGTTCAACGGCTTACACGGAAGAGCGGTGCCTGTCGCAACGGCAATAAGGGCGGTGAATACTGAGCTGACGGTTATTGCAGAGGGTGGCGACGGTGATATGTATGGAGAAGGGGGCAATCATTTCATCCATGCGATGAGGCGAAATCCGAACATAACACATATCGTACATAACAACATGGTCTATGCCCTTACCAAGGGGCAGGCATCACCGACGAGTCAGTGGGGATTTAAAACACCAGTACAGGTAGCGGGTGTTATGGAAGAACCCTTCAATGCCATCGCCATCGCCATTTCACAGGACGCGTCTTTCGTGGCGAGGGCGCTGGCGTCGGATGTGGAAAAGACGAAGAATATACTACAGAGGGCTATTGCGCATAAGGGATATGCCCTTGTAGATATTTTCCAGCATTGCCTATCATTTAACAAGGTCAATACGTACCAGTGGTTTAAAGACAATACCTATTATCTCGAAGATGATCATGATCCCCATGATCGCCAGCGGGCATTCGAACGGGCTACCGAAAAGGGACAATTCCCCTTGGGTATTTTTTACATGAACCCTGCGAAACCTTGTTTTGAAGAGACTCTGTCTGCCTATCGTGTGAGTCGCGAACCACTTTTCAAACGTCGACCGGACATGGAATCGTTGATCGCTCTGGTTGACGGCAAAAGGGGAGGGTAACGTATCCTGTGTTTGTGCGGGAGACTTGTGATATGAACGACAACATATCCCGTAAAACTGTTTTTAAAATGAGGTATTTTTGTATATAATTAACATAGCATACTGTATCCATGAAAGGTCGATGAATGGAAAATTATTTTAAGAGATCCGCTCTGAAAATTTATTATGACGCGAAGGACAGTGGAAGGCTTATCGAGGGAAAATCACTTGAGGAACTGAAGGAAATTTCCCTTCGTCAGGATGGTGTCATTCAGACACAGCTCGGGTCTGTTGCCGCTGATTCAGAGCCCATGTCACGGTCAGCCCCTCACACGAAAAATAATATTGACGATCCCTTCGGCGAAGAAGAGGAAGCGCTGGCCGCGAGTGCCGTCGAGTGCCTGAAAAATGAAACCATCATTTCTCTGGATACCATTATCGGCGACGGAAAAGATGGTGTGACGGCACGCTTTATCATGCCGGAGAGTTATGCCCAGATTGCCTATGGGACAAAACTTCTCTTTGAAGATACCCCTGCTGCGCGGGTGGTGGAAGATCCCACCTACACCATTATCTTCTACACCGATGGTTCATTTGAGCACAATAAATTTAAGAAGTTACTGAACAAAGAGGTGTCGATTCGCCTCTGGATGGGCGATCACCGTGGCGACCAGGTCAAGATATGTCGAAACAGTACCTATCTCGGGGAGGCCAAGAAAGGTATCTTCCAGTTCGAGAGCTGGCGGGTAAAAGCGATCGACAAATTGGGCATTTTTTTACATTGTGGAGCGAGAAAAGATTATCTCTGGATTTACGATCTGGAAACGGAGCGACCGGAGCTTCAGGAACGTGTAACGGGTGTTTCAGGGCTCACCGCCACCGGCAAGACAACCACGCTGTGCAGAAAAATGGCCAAATTACCGAAAGAATCCTCCGAAATGCTCGGAGATGATGGGGGTACCATCGGCTTTGATGGAGGGTATGCCGCCTTTGAGATGGGGGGCGTCTATATCAAAACCGAAGGGCTTGATGAAAGCCAGCCGGAGATTCTGCGTGCGGCACTGTCCCAGGACACCTTTCTTGAAAATGTTGCTATCTCCCGTTATCCCTATATGCCCAATTTTAAGGATACATCAAAAACCGGCAACGGTCGTGCCGTTGTTAGAAGAGACAACATCGGACTCGCCAGCCGAGGGCTCAGGGCAGACAAGATGGATTATATAATTATCTTAACAAGAAATCCGCTGGCAAACGTTATCTCCAGACTCACCCCCGAACAGGCAACCATGCAATTCATTTACGGAGAGTCGATTGAAAGTACAGGAGGCAATCCTGATGAGGCCGGTTCATTCAAGAGGGTATTTTTCCTTGATCCTTTCATTACGGGGGACCGGCTCGACCATGCGCTGCGCTTTTATGAGATAATAAAGAAAAACCGGATCAAGTGTTACCTGGCAAATACCGGCACCCTTGGTGAGGACGAGGAAAAGGTGACGTTGCGACAATCGCTTGCATCGTACAGTGATATTTTGAGAGTTCAGCTCCGATTTGGTCCCGCACCGGATCATCTCGGGTATCACTACCCCATTAAGAGTGACAGGGCAAATATGGATGGTATGGTTTCCTATCCGAAGTTCAAAAACAAGGATCTACTGAAACGGAAGGTCAACGATTTTCTGAAGGGACGCCACATTTTCTTGAAGGAGTTTGAAGCGCGGTGGGGGACAATTCCTGACTGTTTGAGGGAATCGCTGCCCTATCGGCCTGATCAAATCGATTTTTCGTTTCTCGAAAGAGAAGACTACGGCTTCCATGAGTGATCATTCGGGTAAGAAGGAGGCGCACGGTGTTATGAAAATAGCCGTATTGACGGGCGGAGGTGATTGCCCCGGTCTGAACGGGGCGATTAAATGGGTGACAAAAACCGCTCTTGACCCTCGTCTCGAAGCGATGCGAACGGTGACCTTTGAAGTTATCGGAGTAATGGATGGCTGGCAGGGACTCGTGGAGGTCAATCCCGATGATGCTGCAAGTTATGCCCGCCATATCATAACACTGGATGAGGAAGTTGTCAGGACATGGGATCGTTACGGTGGCACAAACCTGGGTACGTCGCGGACGAATCCCTTCAATCCCCAAAACGATCGCTCTCAAAAGTTGCTAGACACTATTGAAAGGCTCGGGATAGATGTGATTGTTGCTATCGGCGGTGAGGATACCCTTGGGGTTGCGTATAAACTCCACAAGATTGGGGTGAAGACGGTTGGTATTCCAAAAACGATCGATAACGATCTTCCCGGGACTGAATATTCCCTCGGTTTTGATACGGCGGTCAATGTCATCACGGAAGAGATCGATCGTCTTCGGACGACCGCCGGTTCTCACAGCAGAATATTTGTTGTCGAAACAATGGGGCGACATGCCGGATGGCTTGCTCTCAACGGGGGGGAATGCAGCGGGGCCTATATTATCCTTATACCGGAATACCCCTTTAGTATGGAACATATAATTAAACTGCTGAAGGAGCGGGAGGGGAGAGAAATCCGCTATAGTATACTTGTCGTCTCCGAAGGCGCGCGGCTGATGGGCATGAAGGAGTTTGTAAAGGATACCAAAGTTGATGATTTCGGGCACCAGTCACTCGGTGGTATCGCGCGCTATATAGCGGATGAAATAGAGACACGATTGGGACATGAGACTCGTTATCTGATCCTAAGTCATCTACAGCGAGGGGGAACCCCTACGGCCCATGACCGTCTCATGGCGCGGTGGTTCGGTATCGCTGCGGTGGATATGATTATCAACGAAGATTTTGGCCGGATGGCGAGCCTGATGCGGGGAGAAATCACGAGTATTCCACTCAAAGAAGTGGTTACCAGAGGTTTGAAGATCGTCAATGTCGACCAGTACTATGACACGGAGCGTTACAATGGCCGCCGATCGATTTTGTGACATGCCGTCCCGACCACTTCTGTTGAACCGTTTCTACGTGCCAATAATTTTTGCGAGGACCCGTTTTCTTCTTCTCCCGTCGAACTCACCGTAGAATATCTGTTCCCAGGGACCGAAATCGAGTCGTCCCTCGGTGATGGCCACGACCACTTCACGTCCCATGACCTGCCGTTTCAGATGAGCATCGCCATTGTCCTCGCCGGTTCGATTATGTAGGTAACGGGATATAGGCTCATGAGGTGCAAGTTCCTCGAGCCATCGTTCGTAATCCTGGTGGAGACCCGACTCGTCGTCGTTTATAAAAACAGAGGCGGTGATGTGCATGGCGTTGACAAGACATAATCCCTCCCGCACCCCGCTCTCACGGAGGCACTCATTGACCTGTTGCGTGATATTGATGAATGCCCGGCGCGTCGGTACATCGAACCAAAGTTCCTTACGGTAACTTTTCATCAGTTCCTCCTTTTTTAGGTAGCTGAAATAGGGAAAAATGTCGTGGCGGTTTGCGACCGCCCGGATAAAATACTTACAATCCGCACCGTGAGCTGTCAAGCTGTAATATGTTGGTATCTATTGTCAATCGTGGTGCTGCGGGGTGAAAACCAGGTGTTTTCCTGTGAAAATATTCACTTGACAAGAGTAACCATTCAAATTACAAGTAACGGTAAAAGCGGGTAAAGCCTGGGAACACCGTGATGCTTTCCACGGTATCATAAGTGTGCTGTAAGCACACCGGCCCTGGGGGCCGCTTTTTTATTATGAACGTATACTTGGACGAGAGCGGAGACCTTGGATGGTCTCTCAACAAGCCTTATCGCAATGGCGGCTCCAGTCGCTATCTTACTATTGCTGCGCTCATTATCCCCAAGAACCTCGCATATCTCCCGAAGCGAATAATAAGAAAGATTTACAGGGCGGAGGGGTTGCCGTCGAATGAGGAGATCAAAGGACAATTTCTTGGAAGGGATGAAGCAAAAAAATTTGCGCAAAAAGTAGTCCGTCTTCTGGAGCGTGAGCCGTCAATAACAATAAGCGTCATCACCGTTAAAAAAGAGAATGTTCAACCGCATATCCGATCCGATGCAAACAAATTATACAATTACATGGTGAACTTCGCGATTCTTCAGGAGATACGTGAATGTCCCATTGTCGACTTTATCCCTGATCCGCGAACGATCAAAGTGGCAAGCGGTAACAGCCTGGTAGACTACCTCAAAACAAAATTGTGGTTCGAGCTCAATTCCGCTACTGTTATCAAGCATATACCGGTGGAAAGCAAAAAGAACCTCACCCTGCAGTTTATCGATTTTATTGCTCACGTGGTGTGGAGTCGGTATGAAAATAGTGAGTATGATCCGTATCGATTACTGAGACCCTTTATTACGGAGCGGCACCTGTTTTTCTGAATTTCTATTCGTCTGTTTCTGAAGGATGGGTAAGAGGTCAGTGAGAAACGTGGTGCGTGTTGCTGGTCGTGTACCGTATGTCAACGATTGCCGTAGGTATATGACAGATCATTTCCTCCCTCATGAAATCTACATATACTACACTACCTATCCGGTGTCGACTATGATATAATTATATCTGTTTTCGATCAGTGCAGTTGCCGAACATGCAATCGCGTAACCGGTACGACGCTTCTCGCCTGACTTTGATTGTCTCATCAATGGTACCTGAGTGCCCCTCGAGCAGACCATTCCAAATGTAATGTATAGTCAGGATGTTATATGCTTTGTGTGCATTGACAAAAATATATATGTAGCTAAATTAAGATTATGGGAATGTAGGCTGCTTGGACAAGGAAACGTATTGTGCCAGACCTAATAAATGAGGAGGGAGCAATGAGAAAAATTGTTATTATCAGTACGATTGTCGTGGCTGTCGTTTTGGCAATACAGGGAAACGTATTGGCTGATAATCCGATTCCGAAGAAGGGTGGCGTGCTGCCGGCATTCTCTCTCACGGTACCTGAAAGTGATGCCCATAAGGCGTATCTCGGACTTTCAGGGAGTGGAGATTTTACCATACCGGACATCCACGCAAAGGTTGTCATCCTTGAAGTATACAGCATGTACTGTCCCCACTGTCAGCGGGAGGCCCCCCGGGTTAATGAATTGTACGAGGCTATAGAGAACAATCCGCGTTCGAAAGGCAGAGTAAAGCTTATCGGTCTCGCTGCGGGGAATTCTCCCTATGAGGTTGATTTTTTCAGACAGACGTATAAGGTTCCTTTTCCCCTGTTTGACGACAAGCATTATGAAGTCCACGATCTGTTGGGGACGGTTAGAACACCATTTTTTATCGGAGTAAAAATCAACGAAGATAAGAGTCATACAATTTTCTACACAAATCTCGGTGGCTTTGAAAAGGCGAACGAATTTTTAGAACTACTTCTGAAAGAATCGGGATTACAGTAAGGAGGACTATGTCATGAAAGGGAAAATCTATATCATGCTTGTGATAATATTCCTGTCTGTCGCCCTGGCCGGGACACACGCCTTTGGGGTGTCAGATGTATATAAAAATAACATTTACAACCCCGGTGTCCTGAAACCGACGGATAGCACCCTGAAGGTTAAGGTGGGTGATGCAGCTCCTGACTTTACAATGCCATCGCTCCACCATGGGACGGTAACCCTCAGCCAGTTCAGAGAGAAGAAGAACGTAGTGTTCTCTTTCATCCCCGCCGCATGGACTCCCGTCTGTTCAGATCAATGGCCGGGATACAATATCGCGCAACCGATTTTTGACCGATACGACTCGAT
>Ga0272441_10001901_pt1 | contig 43667 bp, 43 predicted proteins | sample SSMProp6N_FD_193582 | JGI IMG/M metagenome (GOLD analysis project Ga0272441, IMG submission 193582) | Marine sediment archaeal communities from Little Sippewissett salt marsh, Falmouth, MA, United States - SSM-Prop-6N | ecosystem: Environmental > Aquatic > Marine > Wetlands > Sediment ...
CATACAGACTGCCTCGGGAGCTTCTGGACAAGGACATCGATATCATTCGCAAGCTTGGTGTGAAGATCAAAACCGGAAAACGATTGGGCAAGGACTTCACCCTCAGCGGACTCAAGCAGCAGGGCTACGAAGCCGTGTTCCTGGCCGTGGGCGCTCCCCAGGGTCTGGACTTGGGCCTGGATGGTGAGAACGCGGCGGGCTGCGACGAAGCGATCGAGTTCCTGCGAAAACACAACCTCAACGGCAAAGACAAGCTCAGCGGTGAGGTGGTGGTGGTCGGCGGCGGCAACGCCGCAGTGGACGCCGCCCGCAGCGCCCTGCGCCTGGGAGCCGAAAACGTGACCGTGGTCTACCGCCGTACCCGCGCGGAGATGCCCGCTTACGAAGACGAGGTAGAGGAGGCGGAAAAAGAGGGAGTCCGCTTCCAGTTCCTGGCCGCCCCGACGGGGTTGACCGCCAACCGGGGAAAGCTGGCGGAGGTGCGCCTGCAGACGATGGAGCTGGGAGATTTTGACTCCAGCGGGAGACGCCGACCCAGACCGAAGAAAGACGCGGAATACAACCTGCCTGCGGATCTGTTGATCGCGGCGATCGGTCAGAGCCTGGAGCCGGAGCAGCTGTTCGACGGGGTGCGCCTGAAGCTGAATGACAGGGGCTACATCGCGGTGAATCCGACCAGCGGACAAACCTCGGAACCCTGGATCTTTGCCGGCGGGGATGCGGTGGACGGACCCTCCTCGGTCATCGAAGCGGTGGCCGCGGGAGAGAAGGCGGCGGCGGGTATCAACACCTTCCTGGGGGGGAAATCCGAGCCGTTTTGGCGAAAGGATAACGGGGTCGATACCTTCTTCGATCCCGAAGCGGATCCGGTGGAAACCCCCCGGGCCGAAGCGAAGCTCATACCGGTCAGTAAACGCCGGGGAAACTTCACGGAGGTGGAAAACACCTGGTCCCAAAGCGTCGCCTTGAAAGAAGCGAAGCGCTGTCTGCGCTGTGACTATAGAGAACCGGAGTCAGGAGAGTAAAGCTATGCCAACACTTACGATAGACAACAAAACAATCGAGGTTCCCGAGGGAACCACACTGCTGGAAGCGGCCCGCGAGGCGGGCATCCGCATACCGACCCTCTGCTATCTGGAGAATGTCCAGGCCATCGGCGCCTGTCGGGTCTGCCTGGTGGAGGTGCAAGGCGCCAAGGCCCTTGTACCCTCCTGCGTCACTCCCGCCGCCGAGGGGATGGTGGTGCACACCAACACCCGGCGCGTGCGGGAAGCCCGGCGTACCGTGGTGGAGTTGATCCTCTCCGACCACGAGGGGGACTGCCAGACCTGCGACCGCAACGGCGACTGCGAGCTTCAGGCCCTTGCCCGGGAGCTGGGAATTCGGGAGATCGAGTTCCCCGGGCAGAAGAGCGAGGGCCTCACCGATGTGAGCACCGCCGCCCTGGTACGGGACTCGGCCAAATGCATCCTCTGCCGCCGCTGCGTGACCGTCTGCGCGGAGGTTCAGGGGGTGGCGGCGATCTTTCCCCAGAACCGGGGGTTCGCCTCCGTTATCGGCCCGGCCTTCTGCAGCGACCTGGAATCCGTAATCTGTGTCCAGTGCGGCCAGTGCGCCGCGGTCTGCCCGGTGGGAGCGATCAGCGAGCGGGATCAGATCGACGAGGTCTGGGCCGTGCTGGACGATCCCTCCAAGCACGTGGTGGTGCAGACCGCCCCGGCCATACGGGCCGCCCTGGGGGAGTGCTTCGACTATCCCCCGGGCACGCTGGTGACCGGAAAGATGGTCAGCGCGCTGAGGCGTCTGGGCTTCGACGGCGTGTTCGACACCAACTTCACAGCGGATCTCACCATCATGGAGGAGGGCAGCGAGCTGCTCACCCGCTTGAAACAGGCCCTGGTCGAGGGGAAATCCGTGGCCCTGCCCCAGTTCACCAGCTGCTCGCCCGGGTGGATCAAATACGCAGAGCACTTCTATCCCGAGTTCCTACCGAACATCTCCACCTGCAAGAGCCCGCAGCAGATGTTCGGAGCGGTGGCCAAGACCTACTACGCGGAGACACTGGGGAAAAAGCCGGAAGACATCGTGGTCGTATCGATCATGCCCTGCACGGCCAAGAAATACGAGTCTCTGCGCCCGGAGATGAACGACAGCGGCGTTCAAGACGTGGACATCGTGCTCACAACCCGGGAACTGGGACGGATGATCAAACAGGCGGGGATCGACTTCGCCGGCCTTCCCGATGAGCGGATGGACAAGCTCCTGGGCATGTCCTCGGGAGCCGCGGACATCTTCGCCAACACCGGCGGTGTCATGGAGGCGGCCCTGCGCACGGCCTACGAAATTGTCACCGGCCGGCCGCTGCCCTTCCCCGATCTGCACGTTACCCCGATCATGGGGCTGGAGGGGGTCAAGGAAGCGGCCCTCAAGATAGAGGGAACCCTGCCCGACTGGTCCTTCCTCGAGGGTGTGACCCTCAAAGTAGCCGTGGCTCACGGGCTGGGCAACGCCCGCAAGGTGCTCGAGTTCATCAAGAGCGGCTCCCCGGAAGCCCAGTATCACTTCGTGGAGATCATGACCTGCCCCGGCGGGTGCATTGGAGGCGGCGGCCAGCCGCGGATGACCAGCGACGAGGTACGCAAAGCCCGCATTGAGGCCATCTACAAGGAAGACGAGGGCAAGGAGGTACGGGCCTCCCTGCACAATCCCGAGATCCAATTGATCTACGAACGGTATCTGGAGAAACCTCTGGGAGAGAGATCCCACCACCTGCTGCACACCTCCTATACCGCGAGAGAACGGGTCTGAGATAGGAGACTGCCATGGGTGTAGTAGCGACGATTCCAGAGAAGTGCAAACGCTGCTATTCCTGCGTCCGGGAGTGCCCGGCTAAGGCAATCAAGGTTATCGGCGGACAGGCAACCGTCATAGAGGAGCAGTGCATCGGTTGCGGCAACTGCGTGAAGGTCTGTGCTCAGAAGGCCAAACGCATCGAAGACAGCACCATGCTGGTACGCAGCTTTCTCGATTCCAGGGAGAGAGTCTTCGCCTGTCTGGCCCCCTCCTTCCCCGTAGCCTTCTACCCCACCCATCCCGGTCGGATGATCTCGGCCCTGCGCAGGCTCGGGTTTGGGGATATCTGGGAGGTAGCTTTCGGAGCCGAGTTAATCAGCCGGGAGTACGCCAGGGTCTTCAAAGAAGCCCTGCAGACCGGCAAATACGTGATCTCCACACCCTGCCCGGCGATCGTATCCTACATCGAGAAGTACATGCCCTCCCTGCACGAAGCCCTGGCTCCCATCGTCAGTCCCATGATCGCCGTGGGCAGGGCCATCCGCAAGCGCTACGGTTCCGGGGTGCGCATCGTGTTCATCGGTCCCTGTATCGCCAAAAAAAATGAAATCAAGGATCCCAATGTGCAGGGCGCCATAGATGCGGTTCTGACTTTCAAGGAGATGCAAACCATGATCTGCGAGGCCGGTATAGACCCGCAGGAGCAGAAGATCAGCGATTTCGACGGCCCCCCCTGCTACCTGGGCCGAACCTTTCCCATCTCGGGAGGGTTGCTGCGCACCACCGGTCTGCATGCGGATATTCTTGAAAACGATGTGCTGATCACCGAAGGCAAGGACAGGGTGCTGGGAGTGCTCAAGGAGTTGGAGGAAGGCAAGAGCAAGGCAAAACTGTTCGACCTCCTGTTCTGTGAGGGCTGCATCAACGGCCCGAAGATGCCGGCGGACATGAGCGTGTTTACCCGCAAGGAAAAACTCACCGAGTACATCATCGAGCACAACCGCTTCACGGTACGTCGGGACCTGACCGAAGCTCTTGCCGAGTTCGACGACCTGGATCTGTCCCGGGAGTTCAGCTGCCAGACGGTCCTGCTTCCCCAGCCTTCGGAAGAGGAAATCGCCAAAACCCTCAAAGCCACGCGCAAGTACAGACCGGAAGATCAGCTGAACTGCGGTTCCTGCGGTTATCCGACCTGTCGCGAAAAGGCAATCGCCGTATGCCAGGGCCTGGCTGAGATCGAGATGTGCCTGCCCTACCTGGTGGAGGAGCTGGAGACCACGCTCCAAGAGCTGCAAACCTCCCACCAGGAACTGGCCTCCGCCCAGAACCGTCTGATTCAGACTCAGCGTCTGGCCTCCATGGGCCAGATCTCCGCCGGGGTTGCTCATGAAATCAACAATCCCCTGAGCACCATCCTTCTGTACGCGCACACGCTTCTGAAACACCACAAACAGGAACGAGCCGAGTCGGAGGAGGTGCAGATGATCCTGAACGAGGCGACTCGCTGCCGAACCATCATGCGAGGGCTTCTGGACTTCGCCCGGCAATCCAGAGTGGTCAAACAGGCAACAGACCTTGCACCCCTGATCGAAGAGACCATCGACAACATGCGGCTTAAAACCAAGAACCCCAAGATTGCCATAAGCGGGGAAATCCAATCCGGACTACCCCCGGTGACGGTGGATGCCGACCAGATTCGTCAGATGCTGGTCAACCTGATTCAAAACGGTATCGATTCGATTGAACACAAGGGGGAGGTTGCGGTCCGGGCGAGCAAAACCGAAGACGAGCAGTACCTGGAGATTCACATCCATGACACGGGCCGAGGAATGCCCCCGGGGGTACGCTCGGAGATCTTCACCCCATTCTTCACCACCAAGCAACTCGGCAAGGGAACCGGGATGGGACTATCCATCGTATACGGTGTGGTAAAGATGCACTCCGGGGATATATCGGTAGACAGTGAGGTCGGAAAGGGAACGACCTTCACAATCCGGCTGCCCTTAGACGGCGCCGGGAACAAACAAGCGGCCAAAATAGGAGAGCCACCATGGGTGCAAGAAGAGTGAAAAAAACGGTGCTGTTGGTGGACGACGACGCGGACTTCCTGGAGATACACGGAAAATTGCTCGCCGAGCACGGCTATCAGGTGCGTTCCGCCTTCTGCGGCACAGAATGTATGGAGATGGTTCACAACAGGAAACCGGACCTGATCATCCTGGACATGATGATGGAGAGTGAGGTTGTCGGATTTCACCTTTCCCGGGAACTGCGCAACTCGGAACACACGAAAGACATACCCCTGGTTATGATCACTTCGGTGAATGAAAAAATCCCCTACCGCATCGAACCGGACCAGACCTGGCTGCCCGTTGATGCTCTGATCGAGAAACCCGTTGACCCGCCGCTGTTGCTGGACGTGGTTGACAAAATCCTGCGGGAGTGAGGCATGAGCGTATTGATCCTGCTGGTTGATGATGATCGAGATTTCCTGGAGATGAACAGGGGCATCCTGGAAGCAGGGGGATTTCAGGTCGACTGCTATACCGATACCGACACAGCCTGGGAGAGCATGGAGAAGCGCAAACCGGATCTGGTGATCACCGATCTGATGATGAAGAGCCTCAATTCCGGTTTCTCGCTGGCCCGAAAAATCAAATCCGATCCGCGTTTCGCGGATCTTCCGGTGATCATCGTCACCGCGGTTGCCAGCAAGCGCGGATTCGACTTCAATCCCCAGAGCCAGGCGGAACTGGAAGTGATGGGTTGCGAGGCTTACTTCGACAAGCCCGTGTCTCCGGACCTGTTGATCGCCAAAGTAAAGGAACTGCTCTCGTGAACCGGGAAGAACCGAGCATCCTGGTGGTGGATGACGAGCACGGCATCCGCGAGGGCTGCCGGAAGGTGCTCAGCGAAGAAGGTTTCAAGGTAACCACGGCCGGTGACGGCATAGAGGCTCTGGAGATCTGCAAAGCGGGGAACAAGTTCTCTGTAGCTCTGGTGGATCTGATGATGCCCCGTCTTGGGGGCCTGGAGCTGCTGGGCAGGCTTAGGGCCCTGGATCCGGATCTGCTGTTGATCATCATCACCGCTCACGCCACCATCGACACGGCGGTGGAGGGAACCAAGCAGGGTGCCTACAGCTACATTCCCAAACCCTTCACCCCGGATGAGCTCATGATCACCATTCGCAACGGCCTGGAACGCCAATCTCTGGCGCTGGAGACCAAACGCCTGCGGGAGGAGAGGGAGCGGCGGCTGCTGGAAGTGGCCTCCGAACGGTCCAGGTGCGGTACGATCCTCAAATGCATCACCGACGGCTTGCTGGTCATCAACAGGGAGAAACTTGTGGTGCTGCGCAATGATGCGGCGGCGCGTATCCTGCCCAAGGCATCGAAACCGGACATTCCCTTCCCCATGGCCAAGCTTGAAGAACCGAAGTTCGAGCGGATGATCGATGAGATCTTCGAGGATGATCCCGGTCCCCGGATCGTTTCCCAGGAGCTGGACATGGGAACGAGCAACTTCATGGTCAACATCAGTCCGGTGATCGAACCGAACGGCGAAACCTCGGGTGCGGTGGCGGTCTTTCACGATGTTACGGAGCTGAAACAGCTGGAAACCGCAAAATCCATGTTCGTGTCCATGGTCGCCCACGAACTGAAAAGTCCCCTGGCGGCAACCGAGGGGTGGCTCAACCTGTTGCTCAGCGGACTGGTCAAAGACGACCCGAAACAAGCGAGGCACGTGATCGAACGCTCCTATATACGGGTGAAAACCCTGCGCAATCTGGTAGCGGAACTTCTCAACATCACGGCTATCGAAACGGGAAACTTCCAGCTGCACCGCTCCAGCGTAAACGTAGCGGTCATAGCCCGGCAGGCCGTGGATGCAGCCGGGGACAAGGCCAGGGGTAAGGCTATAGAGCTTACTCTGAATGACCGGAGCCGGGACGGAACAAAGACCTCTCTGGCCGACGAAGAGGCCCTTACTCTGATTTTCTCGAATCTCATAGACAACGCAATCAAATACACACCCCATGGAGGTACAATCGTGGTTCAGTTGGCTCAAAACGGCATGTATGCCTCCTTCTCAGTGAAGGATAATGGGATCGGAATCAAGGCCGAGGAGTTGGATAAAGTTTTCGACGAGTTTTACCGCATCAAGAACGAAGACACATTCGACATACCGGGGACGGGGCTGGGCTTGAGCCTGGTGAAACGACTTGTCGAGCTGCACCAGGGGCAGATCGAGGCGGAAAGCACCCCGGGAGCAGGCAGTGTTTTCACCGTGAGGATTCCACTGTCATGACCGCATCGAACAATCGCTGTTTGCGCCGGCTCCGATTTCTCTTTCTTGCCCTGTGCGCCGCTCTGCTCACTTTCCCGGTCGTTTCCACCCAGGCGGAAATGCAGATCCTGCGTCTGCTGGTGCCAAAATCCAGCTCCAGCCTCCCGCTTCTACTGCTCGCCGAGGAGGATCCGATACCGGGTGTAGAGGTTCAGGCGACCGTGTTCCAAAATCACGCCCAGGCACTGGCGTTGCTGCTGCGTGGAGAGGCGGATCTGCTGCTCACCGGAACCAGCCAGGGATGGGAAAACTACCTGTCCGGAAGCCCGCTGCTGATGGTCGGCACCGGTATTTGGGGGGTCTCCTTCCTTGTCGGCTCCAAAGACTGCCCGCCTATCAATACGATAGCCGACCTTGCCTGCAAGAGCATCGCCCTGCCGTTTCCCGGCTCACCGTTGGATTTTCAAACCCGTTTTCTGCTGCAGCATCACGGTCTTGATCCGGATAGGGATCTGAAGCTCGTCTACTCTCCGCCGCCGCAGACCGCGGCACTGCTATTGAAGGGTCAAATCGATGCCGCTCCGCTCCCGGAGCCCCTGGTGTCGCAGCTGGTAATCAACAAGTCCCTGCAGCGCTTCCTGGACTACAAGCAGCTCTGGGCCTCAGCCCATGGAGGGGATCCGAAATCCCCCCAGGTGAGCCTCTTCACGACCCGTGATTTTGCAACCGCAAACACCGAGTTGCTGGAACAGCTGCTAACCCAATGGCAGGATGCCGTGGAGCAGATCGTGACAGATCCGGCAGGGACGGCCCACAAATTTTCAGATGTTTTGGGCTTCCCGGAATCGGTGGTCGCGCAGTCGATACCCAACACGCTGTACTACCTTCCCTGCCCGGAAGAAAACCGCGACCGGGTCAGGGCGTACTACGAAGCGGTGAAAGGATTTCTGCCCGCCGAGCGGGCCGAGCTGGAGGAAGATTTTTTCTTCCCCTGGCATCCATGATCGATCGCATTGTTCAGGCCAGTAGAAAAAAAACCTCTCTCTACGTGCTCGGAGCTCTGCTCCTGCTTGCTTTCTGGAGTGCAGCAAGCTTCCTGACCGAAGATTATGTAATCCCCCCTCCCTGGCATACCGCGATCGAGGTGGTGTCTCTGCTTTCTCAAGGTTATGCATGGAGGCAGATCCTGATTTCGGTTCTCCGCGTGGCCGCGGGTTTTTCCCTTGCCTTTATCACGGGCCTGGTTGTCGGGATTGTCTCCGGGGCCAACCGGACTCTCGAAACTCTGCTGCGCCCCCTTGTTCTTATCGTACAGGGCATGCCGCCGCTGCTGTGGATCATCCCCCTGATTCTTGTGCTGGGAATCGGAGGTCTCTCACCGATATGCGTTATCGCCCTGATCTGTTTCCCAATCGTGGCTCTGAACGTAAACGAGGGGGTGCGAACCGTCCCATCGAAGCTCATGCAGATGCTCCAGGTGTTCGCTCCCGGCAGCTACCCGAGAATCCGAGAGCTCATCTTGCCTCATCTGAAACCCTTTATCGCCGCTTCTTTGAAACTCGGCATAGTGCTGGGAATCAAAGCATCGGTCATCGCCGAGTACTTCGGCGCCAACAATGGAATCGGGTTTCAAGTTCAAGCCGCTTTCCAATCTCTGCAGCTACGCAAACTCTTCGCCTGGGGCGTGCTTTTCATCGTTCTGGTCCTGTTTGCCGGATGGCTTCTCGGAAGAGTCGAGCAGATTATGGGGCATAGGCACAAGCTGTATGAAACATCGGACAGCCTGGTTCTTTCCCCCGAACGTATCGCCACGATGAAAAGGTTTTTCGTAAACGAATCGCATCCGAAGCAGCTGGTTCTCCGGGATGTGAGTTTCTCCTATCCCGGAGGCGAGCTCCTTCTGGACCGCATCAACCTGACGGTTCGGCCCGGTGAGATCGCGGTGATTTCGGGGGATTCCGGCGTGGGCAAAACCACTCTGCTGCACACGGCGGCGGGCCTGCTCAAGCCGCTTTCCGGCTCGGTCACACGGCCGCAGCGACTCGGACTCATGTTCCAGGACGATCGCTTCCTACCCTGGCGACCCAACTGCTGGAATGTCGCCCTGCCTCTGATCTACTCGAGGATAAAGTCGAAAGATTCCTTGGCCTACGCACGGTATCTGCTGTATGAATCGGGCCTTGCCGACTGGGAACGCGCGGCCCCCGAAGAATTGTCGGGAGGGATGAAAAAAAGATTGGCCTTCGCCCGTTGTTTTGCCTGCCTTCCCGACGCCATCCTTCTTGACGAGCCTTTCTGCGGCCTGGATGCAGAGAGCCGACGCTACCTCTGGAACAAGTTCATGTTTCTGCTGCAAGACCACCATGGACCGATCCTGATCGTCACCCATTTTCCCGAAGAAATCCCTCAAACTGACAGCTGCAGATACTTCACCCTGACGGCTTCACGGGAGGGAACGGCACAAGTTCAGCTTTTTGCCGCTGCCCATCCAGCTTGACCAAGTTTGGGAATAGCCATAAACTGGGCGGCGAATAATCAGAAACGATAACGGGAGGCCTCGACTCATGAAATCAAAAACGAAACTCCAAATATGCGTATTGGTGCTTCTGATCCTGCCGGTACTGGGCGTAATGGCTGAAAGCGAGGGCGGAGGACAGATGGGCACGATGTGGGTGACCTGGATCGGATCGGTAGCCGCCCTGATCTTTGCCCTGATCCTTGCCCTGACGATCTTGAAGAAGGATCCTGGTAATGACAAGACCCGAGCCATCAGCAAGCACGTGCAGGACGGAGCCCTGGCCTACATCAAGCAGCAGTACAAGATTGTGGTGATCTTCTTCATCTTTGTCTTTGCCCTCTTTATGGTGCTGTCCTTTGTCCTCGGATTGATTTCCCGCTTCGTGCCTTTTGCCTTCATCACCGGGGGATTCTTTTCGGCCCTGGCCGGGTATATCGGCATGACCGTCGCCACCCGTTCCAACGCCCGCACCGCCTGGGCGGCACAAAGCTCCCTGAACTCAGGATTACGGGTTGCTTTTTCCTCCGGCACGGTCATGGGCATGGTGGTGGTCGGATTGGGCTTGCTGGATCTGTCGATCTGGTGGCTGGTGCTGACCGTCTTCGATCTGCCTCCCGCCGAGATACCGCCCATCATGATCACCTTCGGCATGGGCGCCTCTTCCTTCGCCCTGTTCGCCCGCGTGGGCGGCGGGATCTACACAAAGGCCGCCGATGTGGGTGCTGACCTGGTGGGAAAGGTGGAGGCGGGAATCCCGGAAGACGATCCCCGCAACCCGGCGGTAATCGCCGACAACGTGGGAGACAACGTCGGGGATGTGGCCGGCATGGGAGCGGATCTGTACGAATCCTACGTCGGCTCGATCATCGCCACCATGGCGCTGGGAGCCATCGCCTCCCTGCAGCTGCCGGGGCTGACCGCGCTGCAGGCGATCCAGGTCCCGGTGACCATCGCCACCATCGGAGTGATCTGCTCGATCATAGGCACCTTCCTGGTCCGAGCCAGAGAAGACGCCACGCAGAAAGTGCTCCTCGGTTCGCTCAGACGGGGCGTCTATTTCTCCACCGCAGCGATCGCCGTCCTGTCCTTCCTGTTCATCTACTTCACGATCGGAGCGAGGTTCCTGGGCGTTTGGGGAGCCATGATCGTTGGCCTGATCGCGGGAAACGTGATCGGTTACTTCACGGAGTTCTACACCTCGGATCATTACAAGCCGACTCGAACGCTGTCAGCCGAATCCCTCACCGGACCGGCCACCCTCATCATTGGCGGCCTGTCCCTCGGCATGCTCTCCACCCTGATTCCGGTGATCACCGTGGTCGTGGCAACTCTGGCCGCCTTCTTCCTCTCCGGGGGCTTCGCCTTCCCGGGGCTTGGATTGTACGGCATCGGGTTGGCCGCCGTGGGGATGCTCTCTACCCTGGGTATCACCCTGGCTACCGACGCCTACGGTCCGGTTGCCGATAACGCCGGGGGCATCGCGGAGATGGCCGGGCTGGGCGAAGAGGTACGCAACCGCACCGATGCACTGGATTCGTTGGGCAACACAACCGCAGCCACGGGCAAAGGTTTTGCCATCGGTTCAGCCGCCCTCACCGCCCTGGCCCTGCTGGCCGAATACGGGAACAAGGTCAAAGAGGGAATCATCCACCTGTTCAGCGATCCTGCCAGCTCCGAGCTGTTCGAAAGCTTCTACGCCGGGCTGGTGAGCATCGTACGGGATACCGGAGGAACGATCCAGGATATCACCCTGAACATCAACATCCTGGATCCCCGCATCCTGATCGGCCTGTTCCTGGGCGGTGTACTGCCTTTCGTGTTTTCCGCCCTGTCCATGCGCGCGGTGGGACGGGCGGCCGGGGACATGGTCAAGGAAGTGCGTCGGCAGTTCAAAGCCAAACCCGGCATCATGAAGGGAACCGATGAACCGGACTACGCCGCCTGCGTGGCCATCTCCACCAAGGGTGCCCAGCGGGAGATGATTCTGCCCTCCCTGCTGGCCATCATCGCCCCGATCCTGGTCGGCATCCTCTTTGGACCCTTCACGGTGATCTCGCTGATCGCCGGCAGCCTGGCCACCGGATTCGTCCTGGCCATCATGATGGCCAACTCCGGCGGAGCCTGGGACAACGCCAAGAAGTACATCGAAAAGGGAGCGCACGGGGGCAAGGGCTCGGATCCCCACAAGGCCGCGGTGGTAGGCGACACGGTGGGCGATCCTTTCAAGGACACCTCCGGACCGTCCCTGAACATCCTGCTGAAGCTGATGTCCATGGTATCGATCGTGTTCGTAACGGTCTGCATCACCCTGAACAACCAGATCGTGGGGCTGCTGCAGTAGAGAAGCTTTTTCGCCTGCGGCAAGGGGAACTTCAGGATATAGCAGCGGGAGCCGTCCCGGTGTATCGGGACGGCTCCCGCTTTTTTGTCTTTGCACAGTTGTCTCTCATCTTTATTTGAGAAATTCTACGAATCCTGCATGATTATTCTTGTCAGTTTCCTCGCAGCGGGGTACACTCGAAGTACCATGGATGTTCTGGTCATCGACGATGAATCCTCCGTCGGCACGCTGCTTCGTTTCAACCTCCGCCAGCGCGGTTTCGACGTAGAGACGGCGGCAAGCGCGGCACAGGGCTATGCCAAGGCCAGAACCAGACGCTTCGACCTGGTCATCCTGGACGTTGCACTTCCGGGAATCGACGGTATCGAAGCCTGCTCGATGCTGAAAAAATTGGAGGGCTACGGGGAAATCCCGATCATTATGATCTCCTCCCGTTCGGACTCGGTAACAATTGAGCAGGCCCGGCGCGCCGGTGCATCCGACTATCTGGTGAAACCCTTCACCTTTCAACAGCTATTCGACCGGATCGAGGATCAACTTTCCCGTCCCTATTTCGTATAAATCTGATTGAATATTTCCCCCTCCCCAGCTGTACTGTATAGAGGATGACAGCTTTTGAGTGCGGCCTGTGCTGAACACTGAAACGGATACACCGGTGGAAAGGCAATTGCTGGTGCGGACAAAATCGGGAGACAGGCGCGCCTTCGAAGGCCTCATCCTGGCCAACACCGCTCGGGCTTATCGAACGGCCTATCGCCTGCTGGGCAACATGGAGGATGCCTTTGATCTGTGCCAGGAAGCCTTTCTGCGGGCCTACCAAAATATCCATCGCTTCGACGAGAACCGTGCCTTCTATCCCTGGCTGTACAGCATCCTGAAGAATCTATGCCTCAACTTTCTGAAGCGAAAACGAAAACAACCGTCAGCCATCGGTGATCCGCAGTTGTGGGAACGGACCTTTGCCACCTCACTGCCCGGTCCGGCCGAGCAGATACTGCAGAGCGAGGATGTCAAAAGATTGTGGCAGGCCATCGACGGTCTGTCTGAATCCCACCGCCGCGTTCTCATCATGAAACACTTCGACAATCTCAGCTACGCGGAGATGGCGGAAATCCTGTCTATCCCTATCGGGACCGTGATGTCCCGGCTCTACCATGCCCGAAAAAGATTGGGGGAGATCTATGATAACCTGTGAACAAGCGAAGCTTCAGATCCAGGCGCTCCTGGACAATGAAATCGAGGAGCAGCAGATAGCACCCCTGATCTCCCACCTGGAGAGCTGCTACACCTGCCGCAACGAATACATCAGCTTCCTCAAACTGCAGCGAAAATTAGCGGGGATCGGGATCCCCGAACCCCCCAAAGAGTGGTTTGAACGGCTGCCAAACAAGGTACTGCGCCGAACGAGCGGGATCTTCGGAAAAGCTCTGTTCTTCGGCTCCTATGCCCTGCTTTTGGGCTACGCCCTGTACTCCCTGCTCGGTGATCGCCATACGGCGAACATCGTCAAGATCGGAATTGCCGGAATCGCCGTGGGATTTCTCATGTTGCTCGGAATTACGGTAGCGGATCGAGTGCGGGAGAGCAAAGATGATCGATACAAAGGAGTAATGAAATGATACTTGTTACCACAGACAGCGTCCCCGGAAAACGGACAGTCAAAACCCTGGGGCTGGTGCGGGGCAATACGATTCGCGCCCGTCACCTGGGCCATGACTTCATGGCATTTTTAAAAAACGTGGTGGGCGGAGAGATCTTGGATTACACAAAGATGATGGCGGAGGCGAGGGAGCAGGCCCTGGATCGATTGAGCGAAGATGCGGCGGCCCTGGGAGCCAATGCCGTGGTGGCCCTTAGAATCACGACGACCATGATGATGCAGAGTGCCGCGGAGTTCCTGGCCTACGGCACCGCGGTGGTGGTGGAGGAGTAGAAGCGCCAGCTACCTGGCAATCAGGTACCCAACGCTCCGAACAGAACGGATACAGGTACCGCTTTCGGGAAAAAGCTCGTGAAGCTTCTTCCGTAAAGAAGCGATATGCATATCCACCGCCCGACTCTCCCCGGAGGAGGGTCTGCCCCAGATACCATAGTACAGAGCTTCCCTGGACACCGGCTCACCCGCGTTTGCAGCCAGCATTCGCAGGATTCTCTGCTCCTGGAGGCACAAACCGCGGCTTCCGGCCGGCGAGTTGAGCTCTAGGCTGCCGATTTCGAAACTGCCCCAGGAGAAGCGAAACGCCTCCTCTCTGTCCCGACAGAGCTTGTGAACCCGGCACTCCAGCTCTTCCGGGCTCCACGGCTCTTTGAGATACTCATCACAACCGGCCAGGAAGCACCCCGCAAGCAGCTCGGCCGGTCCGAAGCATACCAGGCTGCTGCCAGCCGCCCGAAGGGCGTGGATCGTCTCTTTACGCGGGAAGATCGGATCCAGCAGGAGTGAGGCCGGAATCACAACAGCATCGAAATCGCTTTGTGCCGGCAGCGATGCGGCGGGGATTATCGAGATCATGGGATTTTTCCCGCAGTAGTGCCTCAGCCGCTCGATCAGCAGCGGATCCTGGCTTATCAGAACAACGGAGAGAGAGAGTTGACTAGCTTTCCGGTTTCTCGTTTTTATCGGTCTTGTCTTCCAGTTGGGCCATTTTGGATTTCAGGTCTTCCAGAAGCTTATCAGCGGACGCGTCGGAAGCCTCGAGGGCCTGGAACTGCCGCTCCAGAGAATCGCCGCCGCTGGATGCCTCGATCTCCCGCATGGCATCGACTTCCGCTTCGATCTGTTCGACTTTCTCGCTCATTCGATCGAAAACCTCGAAGGCGGAGGTGTCGACCATGCTGCTCATCGTGGTCTGCATGCGCTTCTGCGCTTCCGCCCGCTTTGCTCTGGCGATGAGCAGATTCTTCTTGCGCTGGGCTTCTTCGATCTTCTGCTGCAGCTGGCGCAGAGCGCCCTTCAACTGCTCCACCGATTCATGTTGAGCCTGCCACTGGGTCTGGTACTGTCGAGCCGTATTGTCGTACTCCTGTTTTCGCAGTAGAGCCTCTTTGGCCAGGTTATCCTCTCCCGACTTGACTGCCAGCATGGCTTTCCGCTCCCATTCACCGGCCTGCTCCCTGTTCATCCCCATCTGGCGTTCCAGCTTTTTCTCATCGGCAATGGCGGCAGCCACGGTCTTCTTGCTCTCGATCAGCTGTTCGTTCATCTCTACGATCAACTGGTTGAGCATCTTCTCGGGGTTTTCCGCCTTGCTGATCATATCGTTGATATTGGATTTAACGGCTCGTTTAAAACGACTAAACAGCCCCATAGCTCTCCCTCCCCTAATTCTTCTCGCGATAGCGACCGAGCAGCTTGTAGTGCTGCACCAGGGCCAGCCCGATCGCTTCGAAGGACGCCCGCAGCTCCTTCAAATCCAGGGTTTCCAGCTCCAGTGTATCGATCAGGATCACATGGTCACCTTCCAGGGCGTAGGCTCCGTGCACCAGATCCTCTGCGTTCAGACGCAGCAGCTCTTCATACAGCGACTGCCGATCCTTCTCCGGTGTTTCCATGACCTTGACCCGGACAATGACCAGCGGCTCGCTGACCATGGTCACGATATTCTTGAGACCCTTTTCCTCATCATTGATTAAAAAGGTGCCATCTCCGACCTCTTCATAGGACAGCCCAAGGTCCAGCAGGAACGAACGGACCTTATCCTCACCACCCATAGCTGACTCCTGTTTCTTGGGGGAACTTTGCAATCATGGCTCACGATCCGGATTTAGTCTTTTTATATTCGCTGTATACGAAGTATACGGTTGTCAGCCCAGCAAGACCTGCCCGGCATTGTCAATTGCCAAAATGGTTTTACACTCGGAGCAACGGAACCGTCCGGACTTGGTAGCCTTGAGTTTCTTGCTGCAGATCGGACATTTAAAGATCTTGGGAAATGGACCGGCCTGGGCGCCTTCACCTTTCTGGCCGAAGAAGGCAACCGCTTCCTCGAGATTCTCCTTGATGTTGAAAAACTGGGAAAAGCCCAACAACTGGAAGACCTCATACACCTTCGGTTGGATTTCCAGTAGGACGAGGTCTCCTCCCCGGGGCTTGACCGCTTTCAAAAAGGAGGTAAAAGAACCGATGCCCGTGCTGGACACGTAGTTCAAACCGGCACAGTGGAAAATTAACCTGGTGAAACCCGACTCGATGGTTTTCGATACACGTTTCTGGAAATAGTTGGAGTTGTAGGTGTCTATATAGCCGGTGAGGTAGAGGACAAGACATCCGGCGACTTCGTCGATCTTTTGAAGTCTGACCTTCAGGCTGTCGTCTTTTTCGTCATCAAATCCCGGTACGATATCGTTATTCATCATTACTAGACTACCACCGTGTAATTTGAATTAATATTATACAAATACTCAATCCCTTGTCAAACAGTTCCTACCGATAATATTTCCCGCTTGCGAGTCGTTTCAACCCTCCCACAGCACTGCATAATATATCCCAACTCCCGAAGAAAACAGAGATATCTCATGTTCGTTCAATGTATCGGTTCCTCGGAGCGTATTGACAACGGCATCTTGAAAAAAACAAGATAGTGAGAAATGACCCACCATGATATTCGAATCGTGCTGGTGCGCCCGCATGAGGACAGAAACATAGGCTCCGTGTGCCGGGCCATGAAGACCATGGGATTCGGCGACCTGTACATCGTGGGACACGGAGATATCGACCGCACACAGGCAGCGGTTACAGCGGTGCACGCCGTAGACGTGCTGGAGCGAGCGGTTCACTGCGAAACATTGGAGGAGGCGGTTCGAAATACCGTGCTAGCGGCGGGCATCAGCCGCCGCCGGGGAAAGTGGCGGAAGTACTTCGCCCTGAGCCCCGAACAGCTCTGCGAACGGATCTCCTCGATCCGGAAAGGATCCTGCGCCCTGGTATTCGGGAACGAAGCATCCGGGCTGAACGCCGAGGATCTCGCCCAATGTCATCTGGCTGTACGTATCCCCAGCTCACCCGCCTTTCCCTCCTTGAACCTGTCCCACGCGGTTCAGATCATCACCTACCAGCTGTTCTGCCGTCTGAATAACAGGCGGAAGGTTCCAACTTTTACACCGATATCCGGAGGCGCCCTGGATGCCCTGATCGCCGTGATGATTACATCCCTGGGCAACATCGGCTTCTTCACCCAGGGAGATCCCGGGGAGATGTCGATCTTCCTGAGGGATGTCCTTGCCCGGGCGGCCCTGGAGAGGAGGGAAGCGGATCGGCTGGCCAGGGTGTTCGAAAAGATCAGCGGGCTGGTTTCCCACACCGGAATCGAGACCGGCGGAATCGAGCACAGCCAAATCGATCCCAACCAAATCGAACCTTGACCTACAGGAGCAGAAGCAACTAAACTTCTCGGTATGAAACGAGCAATCGGTGCCGTCCTTGTTCTGTTGATCTGGGCCCCGGCGGTTTTTTCCATAGACGCCGGGGACTTCGATGCTGTATCAGACTTCTCCGTGACCATCAAGACGCTGAGCCGGCTGGATGAAGCCACCGCAGCAGCCTACGGGCTGATGGACCGTTTCCTTCTGCTGGACGGAACGGTCACCAATATTCTCGTCTTGGATGCGAACGAGGATAGCTATCTCGTACAGGTCGAGCTCGTTTCGGGAGAATGGATCGGCCTGGATGAGGTCCGAAGCTACTCCTGCTGGGTGCTGTTCTCAGGGCCTCGTTTTGCCGGCGTGTTTCCCGCTCGGGTTCCCCGCAATCCACCCCCGGAAGTCGTCACCTTCAATGACACGATCCTGATCGTCGCCGTACCGCTTCAAACCGTGGAAATCGCCGAGGGAGAGACCGCCTGGGTCCTCCAGGGGATCCATGTCCGTGCTCTGAAGTAGTACCTGAGTTCAATAAAACTGGATATCCCGAGCCTGGATCTCATCTCCCTCGCTGAGAACCGCAGCTCTTTCGATCACATTGCGAAGCTCCCTGACGTTCCCCGGCCACGAGTGGGTTAGAAGCTTCTCCATGGCCCGGGGATGGATGCGAAGATCCGTTCGTTTATCTTTTAGAAAATAGGCACAGAGAACACAGATGTCACTGTCCCTGTGGCGAAGCGGGGGAACCTGCAGGAACAGCACGTTGATTCGGTAGTACAGGTCTCTGCGAAAACGGCCCGCCTTCACCTCCTCCTTCAGATCCCTGTTGGTTGCCGAAAGGATGCGGATGTTCAGCGGTATCGCCCGCGTTCCGCCCACTCGATGTATGCGCTTGAACTCTATCACCCTCAGCAGCGTGATCTGCGCCTTGGGGGGAAGCTCCCCTATCTCATCGAGAAAAATCGTGCCGCCGTCGGCACGCTCGAAGCAACCGGCCCGACTGGTGGCATCGGTATAGGCGCCCTTTTCGCTCCCGAACAATTCGGCCTCCACCAGGGTTTCCGGGATGGCCCCGCAGTTGATCGCCTCGAAGGGCCCTTCTTTTCGAGGCGAAAGACGATGGATCGCCTCAGCGGCCAGCTCCTTGCCGGTTCCGCTTTCCCCCTGGATCAACACCGGTGAATCCCCGGGTGCAAAACGGGCGATCAGGGTTTTCAGCTCCTTGAGCGCTTTACTCTCTCCGATCAGCTTGCCCAAAACCGGTGCGTCCGGGCTTAGCCCGCGCACCCCGCCGGCCATGCTCTGCAGGTAGGCGCGTCGCAGGGCGATATTCTCCACGGCCCGGCGGATCGTTCCCTCCAGATGTTCCAGGGTGTACGGTTTGAGAATGTAGTCGTAGGCTCCGGCCTGGATGGCCCGTTTGACGAACTCCACCTTTCCGTAGGCGGTAAGCATAATCACAGGCGGAGCAAAGGGGTGTTGAACCATCTCATCCAGCAGATCCAACCCGCTTCTATCGGGCAGATTGATGTCCAGCAGCACCACGTCGGGGTCCGTCTTCTCCATCACCTCCAGCCCCTCGGCGGCCGTCAGTGCGGAGACAAAAACGTAGTGTTCCCGCAACACCGTGGAGAGGGTCTTTTGGGCTTGAGGATCGTCGTCGATAAACAGGATCCGGATCATTGCCAGCCCCAATTTATGGTATTGCATGGCCGCGGATCCTGCAAGTTTTCGCTACGGCGGCTCAACCGCGCTTGCTCATAAACTCTCTGATGGGAAGAAAAAGCGCTACCAGTAACACGACCAAGGCGAACAGGAACGCGGCGGAGTCCTGGGTATTTCCGTGTAGCACGTTCACAACGGCCCCGTATATGCAGTCGGTACCGCCTACCACCAGCATCGCCCACCAGGCCCATCGTTGCGCTTTGCGGAAACCGGCAAACACGATGAAGAAAGCGGCCACTCTGATAATGGTACTGAAGACCATCATATGCCGGATTTGTGCCACAGATACCCGAACGGCCTCGGGTGAGAGGACATCCCGGTAGCTGTTCCCCGTAATTGCCTGAAAATCACCCTCCAAGACGATGGTCGGTACGGCAAACAGCACAATGGAGTACACGGAACTCAGAACTAACAGGGCGAAGAGGATAATCGTACTGACCTTAACCATATTGACCTCCTCGGTATTTTGGATCTTCTCCACAAAGTCTAATGGATATTGAGCTGGGATAGCCAATCAAATCGTGGATTGAACCCACTCCAAATTGATGCTAAAACCGGCAGTGCAGAAATCGGTTCCCCAGTACCGCCCCGATCAACATCTGTTGTTGATACACCGCAGCCACGGTGGAACCGGACAGGGTTTCTCCCGAATCGAGGAACACCTCCTGGACCGAGACCGGGCTGTCCGGGTACAGGGTGATCATCAAGACCTGGGAGGGGGAGGGGCGGGTGGGATCGGCGAAGTGTTTGGCGAAGGTTAAAAGCTTGGGGTGAGCACCGACCCACAAACGGCCCAGGGAATCGACTTCGATGTTGTCCACTCCGGTGCGCAGCTTCAGGTCACGGTCGAAGGTCAAAGCCCCTGTAGCAGGATCCCGCCGATACACCCGGATCCGCAATCCAGTGGTGGAGGCAACATACACGGAGCGCCCGTCGGCGCTGGCGTTGATGCCGTTGGCGTACCGGATTCCCCCGGCGGCCACGTTGAAGCGGGTTCCGTCGAAGTATACGACGTTGCTTTTAGGCAACCGCAGGTACTCCTCCAGAGTTTGGCCGAGGGGGGTCGCACTGCCATGGTCATTGGTCGCGTAGAAGTGCTGCGGCCCGACGGCCAGGACATCATTGGGACTGGTGAGCAGCCGCCCTTCGATGGTACGCAGGTGGGTCAGTTGTCCATCTCTGAAGTCGAAAATCTCGATCCCGTCGGCACCGTAGCGGTGGTTGACCACGAACAGGCGGGTGCAGTCCGCCGAAACATACAGACTGATTCCATGGGGATGGAACGGTCCCGCAAACTCCCGGGTCAGCTTTAAAGGCCGGGGATCCGGGCTGTTCAGATCGTAGCCGTATATCTGCCCCCGGACCGGTCCGTGCCCCCGGGCTGCAGGCCGCACATCCGATGACACGAAGGCAAACCCGATGCGCTGGTCGATCGTGATATCCTCCGGCCCGGGGATACCGGTAACCGCTTCCCGGGATCCGGAGAAATGCGGTTCCAGTCGTTTGAACTCTCCGGCGATGTAGATGGTGTGGAGCGAGAAAATCCCCACCAAGAGCACGAGCACCCCCGCGGCCGACACTGCCCACTTCATCTCATACCTCTGAGAAAGATAATAACGCTAATCGCGGGACCGGCTCTACAGGGGAAGCCGGGGAAGTGAGACGAGCCGGTTCGATGACACCGGCCGCCGATCCCTTGAGAAAATCCGAAAATCGGTTAGTATAACGATCGATCATGGAACAAGAACAGCGTTTCCGCGAAAAATATGAAAATCAGGTAATGCCGTTCTACCGAAGCGGACGTTTCGGCGGGTTTTCCGGGGCGCAAGGGCTGAAGATCAGCACGGTCGTTTTCGACAAGGAAGGAGGCTCCGGCGCCCTGCTGATCCTGCCCGGCAAATCCGAAACCTACCTGAAGTACGCCGAGTTGTTCTACGACCTGCAGGATCTGCCCTTGAGCCTGTATGCCATGGATCATCGGGGCATGGGTTTCTCCCAACGGCCCCTACCGGACCGCCTGAAGATGCACGTGGAGCGCTTTGACGAGTACGTCGAGGACCTTGCCACCTTCGTAGACACCGTGGTCAAACCAGACGGGCACCAGAATCTGTACCTGCTCGGCCACTCCACCGGCGCCCTCATCGCCGTCCTTTACATGGAGCAACATCCGGGTACATTTCGGGCCGGAGTGCTCTGTTCTCCCCTCTTCGACGTGGCAGTCGGCCCGATTCCCGGTTTTGTAACCCGTACCCTGGCCCGCCTGCTGGATCGCCCCGGTCGCAAAGAGCAGTACGGTCCGGGGCAGCGGGATATCGAACGCCCGGATTTCCCGAACAACAAGATCAGCAGCAGCTACCCCCGCTGGTCCTTGTGGGAGGAACAGATCATCCCCAACACCGAAGCGATCCAGTTCGGTGGGGTAACCAATCACTGGCTTCGGGAAAGTCTGATGGCAGGACAGCGGGCCGTTCGGGAGGCGGGAAAGATCAAAGTGCCCCTTCTGTTACTCCAGGCCCAGCAGGACAGCATCGTCAAATTAGGCGCTCAAAATCGCTTCTGCCGCAGGGCTCCCGGCTGTACCAAACTACCTATCCAAGGGGCGAAACATGAGATCCTCATCGAGGAGGAGAAAACCCGCGCTGAGGCGATCGCCCGGATAAAGGGGTTTTTGGCGAGCCAGCTGAAACAGCCCTGAGAGATCCGCAATCCCCGGGCATCAGACTCGACGCAGTAATCCCGGCATAGCTTGTCCAGCCCAACCGGCCGTGCTACTATGCTGAGCATGAATCAGGCCAAGTTCTTTCTCAACTTTTTAGACAGGACCTTCATCACCAAACTGCTGATCCTGGCTCTGCTGTACTCGCTGCTGCCCTTGGCCGAGATCTTTCTCATAATCTATCTGGGAGACTGGCTCGGGGGGCATTTCTTTACCCTGGCGTTGGCCGCTTTCACGGGATTGATGGGCATGCTCTTCGCCCTGCGGGGCTTTCAGAAAAACCTCGTCCTGCTCAAAGAAAAGATCAAGCAGGGCGTTTTCCCCACTGAGGAGTTCATCACCCTGACAGGGATTTTCGCCGCGGGAATCCTGCTGCTTACCCCCGGATTCATCACCGATCTGCTGGGCTTCCTGCTGTTCATCCCGGTGATCCGCAGCACCCTGGGCCGTTTCATCATCCGGATCACCCGGGCCAACTTCAAAGAGCTGTACGAGTACCTGAAACTATACGATTATTGACAGGACAGCGGCACAGGGGGAAACTTCATTCTCTCACCGCTTCAGGCCGAACACCACGACAGCGGGCGCTATCCTACCGTTTGAAGATCTTGGACAGCAGCACGATCAGCCAAAACCAGAAAATCGAGATTAGCGAAGATCCCTCTGCGGCCAGTCGACTTGCCTGCCGTTTGCCGGAAAACACCTCGAAGCAATCTCCCACCCAGACAGACACACCGGGGTTGAGCTCCCGCTTCTTGCGCAAAATCCACAGATCCCTTCCTGGTAATCCGCTGCCGACCATCAAGAAGGACGGAGAGGCTTTCTTGATAGCGGTGAGAACCTGCTTCTCCGCAGGCTTGGCAAAGTAACCGGAGAAGCGGCCCACCAGTCGCAGTTGCGGATAGGAATCCCGCAAGTTTCGTTCGGCCCGTTCTATATCTTCCTTGCGTGCTCCCAGCAGATACACGGTACGGTTCAGTTGTTCGCTCAGAGACAGCATGCGGATGATAAAGGAAAACGGAGAATACACTGTCAGTTTGAGCTTGCGCAGCCAGCGGGTCGCCCGGGCTAAACCCGGATGCACCGGCAGGATCAGGGAAGCCTCCCGCAACAGGCGGCGGAACTCGGGGTCACGCCGGCCCTTAAACAGATTCTTCAAGTTCAGGAAAACGAGCTGATGCCGCTGGCCATCGGCCAGGAAGGCGGCGATGGCCTTGAGAGCCTGCTGCTCGTCAACACAATCCAGGGGTACGTCAAGAATGCGGATTCTATTGGTTGCTACGTTGGCGCCCACGCGTTCCTCTCATGCATCACGATTTGTATAGCCGCGATAGCGTACAACGCGGCGGTCTCCGTACGCAGCACCGTGTGCCCCACGGTGATGGGCACGAAGCTCTTGCTCCGGAGCAGCTCCACCTCTTCGACGGACAGCCCTCCCTCCGGACCAACCACCAGTGTAATGATTTTCACACTTTTGGAAAGACACCCGTGAAGCGTATCGGCGCCCTCCCTGTCCTGGTGAAAAAACAGTCGAACCTCATCCTCCCGAGCCTCGCCCAGCTGGTGGAGCAGAGCCTTCAGATCCGTGGGAGCTTCTATCTGCGGCCAGCTGATCGCACCGCTCTGCTGTACCGCCTGACGGGCGATCCGCCGCCAACGCGCCAGACGCTTCTCCGCCTCCTTGCCGTCTTTGATCTTCACCTGGCTGTAGCGGCTGTACACCGGTACGACCCGCTGCACCCCCGCCTCGGTGGCCTGGCGCACGATCAAATCCATCTTGGTCGCTTTGGGAAGACACTGGATCAGGCGGATCGAGTGCTGCTCGAGATCTCCGGCAGCCGCTGCTTGCTCCAGGCTCAGGCGCAGGCAGGAGGAATCGATGTGCACGACCGTGCACAGCCAGCGCCCTCCTCCGCTGTCGCTGCCGGGGAAGCGATCCCCTACCTTGACCCTGCGTACCCGGGCCAGATAGTGATGGTCTTCACCGCTAAGATCGATGAACGGCCCGAAGGGTGGATCTTGGGGGAGGATGAACACCCTCATGAACCGCTGAAGCTCGAAGACACCTGCACCTGGATCGAGCGCCGCCGGGGGCCGTCGAACTCGCAGAAGTAGATCCCCTGCCAGGTTCCCAGGCTCAGCCTTCCGGCGTCCACGATCAGCTGAACCGCAGAGCCCATGAGGGAGGCTTTGATGTGGGCCGCGGAGTTTCCCTCTCGATGGGCGTAATGATCGTTAAAAGGAACGATCTTCTCCAGCTCCATGAGCATGTCCCGCACCACGCTGGGATCGGCATTCTCATTGATGGTCACCCCCGCGGTGGTGTGGGGCACGAACACGGTACAGAGCCCCTGGGAAACTCCGGCATCGCGGACCGCTTTGTTTACCTCAGAGGTAATGTCTATAAATTGACAGCGGTCCTTACTGTCCAGCTGGAAACGGGAAGTCATGATCGGGTGTTCAACTCCGAGAACTTGCGCATCAATCCTGCAGGTAGTTCACCGCCTCCCGTAGGACCAGGTCGAACTCCAGATCGTACACAGGAGGGTTGTTGTTGGTGCGGTCTATCTCATTGCGGACCAGGCGTCGGATGTAACGATCGTCCAGCTGAATCTCCTTGCCGGCCAGCTCCTTTTCGAAGGAATCGATATCCCGATCCGTGGGATTCGGATACCGGCTCAGGAAATCCTTGATCAGCTCCTGCTCGAGGATACGGGATAGAGCCAGCTCCTCTTCCTCGGTGAGCTCCGGCTCCTGGACCGGAACATCCGGGGAAATCCCGATCTTGTCGATATTTTTACCCAGCGGTGTGTAATAGCGCGACATGGTCAGGCGGAAACCGGCATCCCCGACCCGCTTGATCTGTTGCACCGATCCCTTGCCGTAGGATTTCTCCCCCATAACAGTAGCCCTGCCGGTATCCTGCAGCGCTCCGGCCAGGATCTCCGAGGCGCTTGCCGAGCCGCGATCGATCAGCACGACGATCGGCAGATCCGAGGGCACGATGGTATTGCGCGAAGAGGCATAAAACACGTGGTTCTCCGAAGCGACCCGGGAGCGTGTGCTGACGATCGGCCCCTTGGAGAGAAAGAAATCGGAGATATCGATCACTCCGGAAAGAAGTCCCCCCGGATTGCTGCGCAGGTCGATAATCAGGGAATTGTAACCGCTGTCTGCGAACTGCTGCAGAGCATCCTCCACCCGATCGACCGTCAGAGGGGTGAACTGGATGATGCGTAAATAACCGATACCTTCGGGAATGACATCCTGGCGGACCGTGGGCACTTCGATCATATCCCGGACCACCCGCACGTCGAATCTCAGGCTTTTTCCACGGACGATGGTCATGGTAACCGAGGAACCCGGCTCTCCCCTGAGCACGGACAGGACTTCATCGATGTTCAGGTCCACCACCGATTCTCCGTCCACCGCCACGATTATGTCTCCCGCGCTGACTCCCGCGCGGTAGGCGGGGGTGCCCTCGATCGGCGCTACCACCTCGACACCGCGGTCGATCTTGGAGATGATCAGTCCAACTCCGCCGAAGCGGCCCATGGTTGTATCATCCAGATCCCGCATCTCCTCCGGGGAAAGGTAGGCCGAGTGGGGATCGTCCAGGGCTTCGAACATGCCCCGCATTGCCCCCTCGATCAGATTGTCCGGATCGACCTTCTCTTCCTCGACGTAGTTTTCCTGTACGAAACGGAATACTTCGAAAAAGGTACTCAGAAGACGCTGAGTTTCCGCCTCTTGATTTCCCGCCAAAACCCTTGGAGCAAAACTGATAAGAACTATCACGGCTACCAGAAAAGCGGTAACCACGATCCAAAGGGTACGCTCTTTGAAGAACTTAAGCTTCTTTTCCATTCATTGACTCCAGTAATTAAAGTGAAGAATTCCGCAGGCTTTGTCAATTGTTGATGCGTATTGACCTGAAAACACAAGCAGGTCTACACTTGGGGCTCAGAGCATACAGATCATGAAAATCCGCAGAGCATTTTTTCTGATAGCCGCGATTTGGGAGTTGCTGCGCTTCTGTGCCATATTTCTGGCCGTTTGGATCGTATTCCGCCAGATTCTGGAAACGAACAGTCAGGGCATCTACTGGTTGCTGGTGCTCGGAAACGGGGGACTGCTGGTGACGGCCTCTCTCCTGTTTCTCTTCGTGAATCCCGGGGCCTTTCGCGTTCTGCTGAACCTGGCCAGGCTGGGCAAACTCCTGGGATTGTTCAGCGCCCTGCTTCTTATCATCCTGGAGCCCATCGGTACCGGCCTGCGCTTCCTGTCCACAGGCTTTCCTCCCTTTCGGATTGCACCGTTCTCCATTCTGCTCGTCCTCTCGGTGGCGGATCTGATCTTCCTTTTTCTGCTGTTCTCCTATCAATTCGAAACCCCTTCCCCCTCCCCACCGGCTGTCCGGCATCTGGAGCAAGAACAGTCCCGTCCGGAGTACAGAGAAACCGTAATCCGGAAACCTTGAAAACCTGAACTTGCGGCCTGAGGATGTTTATCCTAAAATGCAGAAGATGAAAACTACACCATTCAGAGCATTGTTGATCCTGGCTGTTCTGCTGTGCTCTTTCAGCGGATTTGCCCTGGAACCCGGGGACAAAGCCCCCCCCTTCGTCAACCTGGACCTCTCCAAGCACCACGTGCTATCCAAGAACTACTTTGGAAAAGGCTGGGTCATGCTGGACTTTTTTGCCACCGACTGTGAGGGCTGCAAAAAAGAGATACCCATCATCGAACAGCTGTACCGTGAGTTCTCCGATCAGGGGCTGGAGGTCATCGTGTTTGCCACGGATTCTGAAGGTGCGGAAGTGGTCATCCCCTTCTTCGAAAACAAACCCACCCCGCTGACCATTCTCCTGGATCACTACCAGGTAACCGTGAAGAAATACGAAGTTGGAGAAATCCCGTCGCTGTTCCTGATCGATCCGCAAGGGTCCATCGTTCACAAGGAGGTAGGGTACAGGGAAGATCTGTACGAAGTGATCAGCTCTATCCTCGGATCCTGATATGAAAGCCCTGCCGGCGGCCCTGGTTCTGGCACTGGCCGCGGTTTCACTTTTTGCTAACGGGGATAGGGAATCTACCCTCACGATCCTCTACTCCTCTTCTCTCAATGGAAACCTGGACGGTTGTGAGTGCAAGGGTCAGCCCCGCTCCGGTCTGGTCAAACGAGCCGCCTGGCTGCGGGCCCTGGAACAACCGGAACAGATCCTGTTGGTCGATGGGGGTGATCTGTTGGATCCCTACCCCGACCCGGAGCTGGCAACGGCCATCTTTGACACCTACCTGGAGCTGGGCTACACGGCGATCGCCCTGGGGGACCAGGAGTTCGCCAATGGGGTGGAGAGCCTCCTCGAGTACCGGCAACGGTATCCTCTGATGGCCCACAACCTCACGATCTGCCCGGATGAAAACCGCTGCATCTTTTTTTCAACGACACCGCAGATCGTTGAGAAAGCCGGTTTGAGGATCGGGCTGTTCGCCCTGATCGATCCTCAGGTGTTCACACTCTACCCTACCCAGCTGAAAACCAAGCTCAAAATCCAAGACCCCAAAACAGCGGCTCGGAATCAGCTGGCCTACCTGGACGAGCAGGGGGTGGAGATTACCGTACTGCTGTATCACGGCCCGTATCAAAGTGCAAAACAGCTGGCCGAAGCGGTGGCGGGAGCGGATGTGCTGATCCTTGCTCACGAACAGAGGCTGATCGAACCCCGCAGGGTGGGGGACACCATCATCGCCTCCCCGGGAGAGGACGGCAACAGGTTGGGAATTCTCACCCTGGAGGTCCTGGCGGGTGGGAGGATTGAATACGGCAACACTTTTCACTTGTTTTCCTGGCAGAATGATCCCGACGACCCGGCTGTACGCCGGCGGATCAACGAATATAAAAAAAGGCTGCGGGAGCGGCTTTAGCTCCCGGTAGAAAAGCAACATGAATCTAATCACTCTGATCCTGACTCTCGTGCTGGGGGGCGAACCCCTACTGGTACTCAACCCCTCTGAGTGGAACATGGGCAGGATTGAACAAAACGGTGGAGTCGTGACCACAGAGGTGGTTGTGGAGAACAGGTCCGGCCGGGAGGCGGAGATCGCCTTTGTCAGCACCTGCGCATGCCTCTGGATCACTCCCGCGAAGCTGCAACTGGACTCGGGGGAGTCGGGGCGCATCCGGCTGGCCTTCGATCCGATCGATGAACCGGGCTCGGTGCAGAAGGATATCATCATCCGCACCAACTTGGAGCAACTGCCCAAAGCCCTGTATCTGGTCTACGGGGAGGTGGCAACGGAATCCCCGCAGACCGAAGCCCTGGCGGACACGGGCACCGCTATACAGCCGGAGGACTCGTTGGAGGCCCGGCCTCCGCAGCTTTCCGTGGATTTCTACGCATCCCCGGGCTGCCGCAGCTGCCAGCGCCTGCTTCGGCGCACCATTCCCGGGATCGCACAACGCAGCGGACTCGCTCTCCAGGTGAAAGAGCACAATATCCTCGATCCGAAGGAGTACGCGGCTTACCAGGACATCCTTCGCCAGGCCGGGCAGGAGGAGAGGGCCTACCCGGCTCTGGTGGTCGGGGGTACGATCCTGCAGGGTGAGACGGCCATCGCGCAGCAGCTGAAGGCAGTGCTTCAGAAAGAACCCCTCACCGGGGTGAGCCAACCGGCGACAGCCCGAGATGCGACCGCCAGGCTGTCCCTCATCCCGATTCTGGCCGCCGGTCTGCTGGACGGAGTCAATCCCTGTGCTTTCACCACCCTGGTCTTCCTCATCTCCGCACTGGCCGTTGCGGGCCGATCCCGGATCCAGGTACTGCAGATCGGCCTGTTTTTCTCTGTTGCCGTGTTCGGCACCTACCTCCTGATCGGTTTGGGCTTCTTTCAAGCCGTCCGGGTGGCCTCGGCCTTCCCCATTGTTGCCGCGGTGATCCGCTGGATTCTGATTACCGTGCTGCTGGTATTCGCAGCCCTGAGCCTGTACGACTATTTTCAGCTTCGCTCGGGAAGAACGGACAGGGTGCTGCTACAGCTGCCCCAAGCAATCAAGCGGCGCCTTCACAGAGATATCAAGAGCAGAACCCGCGCGGCGGCATTGATGGCCAGCTCGCTGGTGCTCGGTTTTCTGGTGTCGTTGTTCGAGCTGGCCTGCACCGGTCAGGTCTACTTTCCCACCCTGGTATACCTGCACCGGGTGCGGCGCAACGCCGGTTCGCTCTCCTACCTGCTGGCCTACAACTTCGCCTTCATCCTGCCGCTGCTGATCGTTTTTGCCCTGAGCTACTGGGGGATCAGCTCGCAGAAGCTCGGCCAGTGGGTTCAGAGAAGCATGAAGCCTGTAAAGCTTCTTCTAGCAGGCCTCTTCCTGGGTCTTGCGCTGCTGACCGCGCTCACTTAATATTCGATCTATGGTGCGACCGGTCACCGCAAACAACGGAGAGCGGGCGTTTTCTTCTTCAACACCGCCACCGGAAGGATTGAAGAAAAACCGCTGAGTGAGTAAGGTACAGCCGATGCAGATCTTGAGTTACATTACTTTTCCCACGTGGCTGCGCCCGGAGATCATTCCGGGGCTGCCCCTGCGTTGGTACGGAATGATGTACCTGGTGGCCTTCTTTGTCGCCTACCAGATCGTGAGGATCCAGGTGAAAGAGAAGGCCCTGGATGTCCAGAAGGACGACGTGTTGAACATGTTCTTCTGGGGGATCATCGGTCTGCTGGTCGGCGCTCGCCTGTTCGCCGTAACCATCTACGCTCCGGCCGGAGAGTATCTCAGAGCTCCCTGGAAGATCATTCTTCCGATCGCCATCGAAGGGGGGAAGCTGCGTTTCACCGGACTGGCAGGTATGTCCTATCACGGGGGGCTGCTCGGGGCGGTGGTGGCCATCGTCATCTATCTGCGGGTCAAGAAATTTTCCATCCCGGAGTGGGGAGACATGATCGTCACCGGCTCGGCCCTGGGCTACACCTTCGGCAGGCTGGGCAACTTCATAAACGGAGAGCTGTACGGCCGCATCACCACCCTGCCCTGGGGAATGATCTTTCCCCGCCAGGAAATCGTGAACGGACGCTTCCAGGGCTCCGTGCCCACCCAGCACCTCTCTCCCGCCTCCGAACCCTGGGTGCAGGAGATAGCGGCCAAGGTCGGGCTGGACATCAGCGCGGTTCGTTTGGTCAATCTTCCCCGCCATCCCTCGCAACTCTACGAAGCTTTTTTCGAGGGAATCCTCCTGTGGGCCATACTCTGGTTCGGACTGCGAAAGCGTAAGGCCTTTGCGGGCCAGATGATGGCCGTCTACGTCATGGGCTACGGCTTCTTCCGCTTCTTGATCGAGTACGTGCGTCAACCGGATTTAGGAATCGAGTTCCCCATCCAACTGGTGGAACTGGCCAACCCGGCCATTCAGTTCAGTCCCTTCAACTTCACAACGGGGCAGATCCTCAATTTCATCATGATCCTGATCGGCGTCGGCCTGTACTTGTTCTACAAATCCCGGGCCGAGCGTCTGCGGCAACTGCAGAGCGCCAGAGCCGAACGTCCAAAGGGCAGGAAGCTGCGCAAGAAGATCCGCTGACTCCTTTTCCGAAGGCGATCTTCCGCAGGTGACCGCCTCGGTCCTCCGAAGGTAATCGTCTCGATTAGCATCAACTATTATGAAAAAAACGTCTGATTAATCATACAATGTTGATGCCCTTCCCCGACCTTCTCGCACGTCTACCTATATCTTTATATTTCACAACAAATTAGAACAAGGTATAAAGAGGGGGGATGGGTCTAATTCTTGCATTGATAATAACCGAGAGAGAAAGAAATGGACCGTATAGCATCCTTAGTCAGGCCGATCGTAAACAAAAAGTACTTCACCGTTCCTCAGGCCTTCGAGGGCGAGATCGTACGCAAGGCTCTGCATCTGCTCATAGCATTCGTACCTCTGCTGGCCGGTGTGGATCTGAGCGCGACCATGATGCTTCTGGCCGGGGGAACCCTGTTCTACGTTTTCGCCGAACGGCTGCGCATTGAGGGACGTTCCGTACTGGTAATATCCGACCTTACCGTAATCGCCTCCCGGGAACGGGACAGGGGCCGTTTTGTGCTCGGCCCGGTCACTCTGGGCGTGGGCGCTATGCTCTCCCTGATGCTGTACCCCTCCACCGCAGCGGCTATCGCCATCTACGCCTTGGCTTTCGGTGACGGTTTCGCCAGCTTGGCCGGCAAGCTCTTTCGCAGTCCCTCTATCCCCTTCACCCGGAACAAGACCCTTGCCGGTACGACGGCCTGCTTCATCGCCGTGCTGTTGGGCACCTGGAAGCTCACCGGGCGATTGTCCGTGGCCATCTCCATAGCCGTAGCGGCCACCATGCTCGAGCTAATCCCGATCCGGGACTTCGACAACCTGATCCTGCCGGTGGGAACGGGTTTAGTGGCGACGTACATCCTGCAGCTGTAACTGCCTTAGTGTAGTTATATTAGCCCGAGAACTTTAAAATCCCAGGTAGAAGACCACGATCTGTCGTACGAATACAACAAATCCGGCGATTAATGCAGCCGCTCCAAGCACAATCGGCAGGGGCGCGATTCCATACTGAAGCAGCTCCCGGCCGGCGAACAGCAGGAAGGCTGCCACCGCGGCCACGGCGAAGCGGCGGCTGCGGCGTACCCGGGCGGCAGTTACGAAGTTGACAACTATGAGCAGCGCCAGGATCAATCGCACAAAGAGGTAGCCTTGCCGGTCTCCCAGCTTGTAAAGAAAAGTCGGTTCATAGAGGCTGGTGTCCAGGGGTAGCACACCGGCCAGCGAGAAGGCCAACACGGCCATTCCGCCGATCAGAACCGGATACTGAACGTACTTCATGCCCACCGCATAGAGACTGGCCACCAACAGACAGAGCAGCCCGAAGAAACGGGAGAAAAGGACCAAACGCGTTATCACCACGGTGAGATACTGAGACAATCCCAGAGCGGGGAATATCAGATTACCGAGTCGCCAGGCCTCCGGGCAGAGGGACAGACAGAAGAGCATGAGGAACAGGAGCTCCGCCGAGTCGGTTCTACGGTACAGCGTGCGCACCCCCAGATTAGCCAGCGCGGCAAACACGAGCACACAGGCCATTCCGGCCACAGCGGTGATGCGCAAGTATTGCGGTTCCGCTCTGCTCAGGACCAAAAGCCAGCCGGGCAGGGGTTTGGCCAGATCACCCAACACATCCGGCAGGATATTGAGTTGGAAAATCAGATAGATCCCTGCGAAAAATACGAGCAGGTGGAACAGGGAGATGATCGCAATGGAGACGATCAGGTTTCTGTGAAAGCTGGCATACATGCTCTCTATAGAATCAGATTTTTCTGTTCTGGTCAAAACAGAGAACAGCAATATGTGGAAGTGAAAAAACTATAGAAAATCGAGAACTGTACGATACTGTCTATAGGAGTTCCTATGCGCACTAGAGCTTTCCTGATTGTCGTCTTTATTGCAGTCTGCGGTCTGCTGTTCGCCGGTGATTTTGCCACCTTTCAAAACCTCGGTTTTTCGGAGGACAGCAGGCACTTCATGTTCGCCCAGTACGGGGCCGTGGAAAAGACCGCCCTGCCCTACGCCGAGCTGTTCGTGGTCGATGTGGCAACCAACCGCTTCGTCTCCGGGGGTGTGAAGAAGGCGACCTACAACCACCCGATCCAGCCCGGTCTTGACGGCCAGGGGGCGCTGTTCAACCTGCTCACCGATTCCGTGGACCTGAAGAAACGCTGGGGAATCAACCACGCTCTGACCGGCCGGTTGGTGTACATCCTGTTGGACGGAGCCGAGCCCAAGAGCCAGCTCGAGTTTCGGGATTTTCAGGACAAGAAGAAGTACCGCATCACCCTGGTCCAATCCGCCCGGGGCAGCGGCACCGAGGTGAGCTCTTCCTTTCATCTGGTGGTCACTGTTGAGCAAACCGACGGGCGCTTCACCACTCACACCGTGGGACTTCCCGACTACTGGCGAAAAGGGGTGCGCAGCTACAAGATCAAGCAGGTGCTGCTGGCTCCGGATGAGCGCTCCGTTGTCATCGTGGTACAGCGGGAGGAGCAGGACGCCACGGGCGTGAACATCCGCTACATGGTGGAGACCTTCAAGCCCTAGTTCTTCCGGGCTGAAATCCAGTCCAGTTCGCAGATATTCCCGTACATCTCAATCTCCAACCTGGGTCTCAGGTTGCGGGATATACTCGGTTAATATTCAAACGAGATCCGGAAGTTCCTCAACTTGACAAGGTTGAATTGTGTAATTACAATACTTACATAATTTTTGTTCAAGGAAATCATATGGAATTCAAACTCATAAATATCGGTAATTCGAAAGGCATAAGGTTACCGAAGCGGCTCATTCAAAAGTACCATTTGCACGAGAAACTGAAACTCGAGGAAAAAAAAGAAGGAATCCTAATCAAGGCGGATATTCCTGATGACAAACTATCTTGGGATGAAACTTACATAGAAATGGCGGAGGAAAAGGAAGATTGGTCTGATTTCGACATTCTGGCAGCCGACGGCCTCGAGCAGTGAAAGTACTTCGATATGATATTTACTATGCTGATCTCAATCCCACCATCGGTGGCGAAATAAAAAAAATCAGACCGGTGGTGGTTGTGAGCAAGAGTGAAATGAACAGATACCTGGATACTGTAGTAGTTTGTCCTCTGACAACAAGGCTTCATCCAAAATGGAGGAGCAGGATCCAGACCAAATGCGCTCAAAAAAGGGTAGAAATAGCGGTCGATCAAATACGGACAATCAGCAAGGCAAGACTCAAGAAAAAAATCGATGCGTTATCGTCAGAGGATGCAGCTAAACTCCGGAATCTGATTTCTGAGATGTACGGAAGCTAGAGAAGATCACGCACCGATCGAACATCCGCTATATGGTGGAGACCTTCAAGCCCTAGCTACGAATCAGAAAAGCAGCGAGCTCAATCAACCGCTCCCGATGAATAGGGCTTTCTCTTGGTCACGATGACGAGAGGGATGATCTCGTAGAGCTTCTGTCGTTCCACGATGCGCGAAGGCCGGGCGCGCACCGTCACATTGGCATCGATATCCAATCCCCACTTGAGAACACGGAAGGATACGCCTGCCGTGCCGCCGATTCCCCAATCCAGGCTCCCCTCGATCTCCATCAATGCACCCTCTATACCCAGGCGAGCGGAAATCCATTTTTGAAACCAGTGCTCCACTGCCGGCATCAACCGACCGTAGTAGTACCCGGTATCGAAAGAAATCGTATTCTGCTGTTTGATGATGAGAAATGTATTCCTCTTGTTCAATGCCGCAGTGAGGGTATGCTCGACAAACAGAGGCAATGAAACGAACGTTTCCTCTCCATCTTCAAGAGGGAAGTTCACAGGATCGATGAACATACGTCTGTCGAAGGAATAGCCGCCGTAGATGTCATAGACCAGAGAGGAATCCGGTTTCTGTAACAGCAATCCCAGGGTCGGCGCCGGGACTATCCGGGTCTCTTTTGTCGTTACCACACCGTCTTGACCCGGCAAGCCACCAAGCGGATTCACAAGGGTTCTAGCTGTGGAGTTCGAATACAAAGACAAACCAACTCCCAGAGAAAGCACCTCCAGCGGCGCCCAGCCAGCGGTAATTTTTGCTCCACCCCCGATCCCAGAAAAGATATTGACGTTGTCATGGAAGCCTGGTACGGCAAACTCATACATGCCGTCCTCTGTAAAGAATCCAAAGGCAAAAAATCCGATCCCCAGACTGGGCAGTATGGGTAGCTGATAACCTAAAGAGTAATTATAATCCGTTTCCCTAACACCAACGTCGGGATTTTCTTCCAGCACCACGATCCGACCCCAGCCGCCTTGGTCTTCGGTTCCCAGAAGAAAACTCGATGCAAAAGAAGAGTACCAGGAGCCCGAGTCGCTGATCCCCAAATAGGCGGGATTCTGGTTGGGGAGGTAATTCTCGGTTATGGTCTTGAACTTCGAGGAGTTTGAAACCAGCTTGTTGAGGTAGTATTCGGTGACCTCGCTTTCCGGATCGATACGTCGGGCCCGCTGCAGTTCCTTCTTGGCTTCCTCGGTCTCCTTCTTGTCGTACAGATCGATGGCCTTGGAAAAGGCCACAACCGCTTCTTCTTGCTTCTCCTCCCGGGCTTCCACCTTGGCGACCGTTGTTTCCACGGCTTCCACACTGAGGTAATCGAGAATGGACTTGGTAAAGTAGCCGGTGATGTAATCGTACTTGGAGAGCTTTTCGGTCAGCTTCTCGGCCCAGACGACCTGGCCGGTCTCGACTTCCGCCATGCGCAGGCTGATCAGCACCCTCCTATCCATGTCCACGATCTCCCCGTAGACGATGTACCCCGCTGCCAGCAGCTTGCCCACCTCAATCTGAGCCGCTGGATCGGCCATGTCGGAGAGGGACATCTCCATCTCCTCGAGGAGATCGGTGCGCTTCTCCCGCTCGACCAGCTCCACCCCCCTGGCCTTCTGCAGCTCCACGGCGATCATCTCCGAGATCCCCTTGCCCATGTACTTGTAGGTCGCGTTGTCGCTGTGAACGACGAAATCAGAAACGGCCACGCGCTTCGGCACTCCAAACAAGGGCAGGGCCAGCAGAGCAAGCAATCCTATCGCGACGATTCGTTTCATATCGGTACTCCTCGATTTTTTGGGACTCGATCTCGCCAGGATTTTATTATAGCAGACTGAGATTGTGAGTAAACAGAATTTATAAATTCCCGCTTGCAGAAAACACTCCTTTCCCCACAACTGCAAATACGTTTGCTTGCAGGGAACGATTTGTCCGTCCTATACTGATATCCGGATCTCGCGGAGGGGATAACAGTTCCACCTGGCCGACAGAGAGAAACGGTCTTTTCAACATCCGTGTCTCCTCAGCCTTGCCCGGTTTCCCGCCTGATCGCACTTGAATCTACTACAGTTGGGAGGAACCCATGAACAAACGCAAAAATACAGTCATTCTAGTCACGACAACGCTTCTCATGTTCTTTGCTGTCTCAATCTACGGCCTGGAGGCCTATGATCATCCTGAAATCGGACGCTACGAAGGCTCGTCGATCATTCACCAGGAGTCGAGCAACTTCGACCAGTACAGGCTGGGACTCGCAGCTGCGACAGATGGAGCGGTCTCCGAAACACTTACCGTAGAGGGAAAGGTCCTGATGACCCTGTACAGCGGTCCGGAAGACGCTTCTTCTTTCGAGGTCATCACAGCCTATCGCAAGCTGCTGCAATCAAACCAATTTGAAATTCTCTTCTCCTGCGAGACATCCGACTGCGGCGGGCAGTTCCTGGGAGCTTTCTACGAGCTTGCACCCTTTGCCAATGATCCCGGCTGGAACAACTCCTCCCCGATCACCCAGGGGAATCCCGATGCCTCCTACGTACTCGTGGCCAAGTCGGAAAGTGAAGAAAATACGATCTATATGAGCATCATCGTGTCCCAAGGCTGGTGGAGCTACCCGGTGTACAAACTCGATATCGTCGAGGTACAGGAGTTCGAGGGCAAGATTTCCAGCGTGACCGGTCCGGGCGGGGAGACGGGGGATGACGTTCGCGAACAAGCGGATGCGTCAACGACCGAACGGACCGCCCGCAGACCGCTGCGCTTCGGCGTGCAGCTGTCCAGCGATTCCTACTTCGGCCTTCTGCTCTACGCGAATCGATTCGAGCTGTCGGCAAAGGCCCAGGCCATGCTCTACGACTACCCGGCTGGTAGCGATCCTGATGACGGGATCCTGATGATCGGCGCTCACGCATCCTTCCTGTTCAAGCCGACCGAGAATATCGACCTTGGCCTGGGCGTCGACGTTCGGCGGGGCATCAAGCTGTCCGGAGATATCGATTACGTGCAGTACATGGACGGCGGGCCAAGGCTCAGCATCAACTACAACCTGGGCAAACACTTCCTGGTTTCCGGCGTGCTGTACCCTGCGTGGATCGTGGTGCGGGAAACCACGTCGGCTGACAGTTTTACCCTGGATGCCAAGATTCCCTCTGCTGCTGTAGCTGTGAGCTTCCTGTTCTAGGCGAGCCGCTCAAAAATCCGAGCTGGGAGCAAATACTTTGATCTGAAAGCCTCTCAGCTCTGTATTGAGGCCGGTAGGCCTATATGCTCACAGAACCGGCGTACCTTGACACTCGATCTGCACAAATTTTAAAATGCCTCACTATTCAGATTTAACAAAAAATTCGTTTCAGTCCTACCTGATCGTTACGGGAGAAGTGAAATATGGCAAAAACGTCTATTAAAAACATCGGTATTATAACCTCGGGCGGCGATGCCGGTGGTCTGAACGCCGTGATCCGCGGCGCCGCCCAGATGGCCCTGGCCCAGGGAATCAAACCCTACGTGATCCCCAACGGCTACGCCGGGCTGTACAACCTGCTGGATACCGAGAAGCTCGTGCTGCTGGACGAGAGCCGGGTCAGTCATGTGCATTCCAGCCTGGCAGGTTCGGAGGCGGGCCACTCCCGGGTGAAAATCTCCAAGATCCCGGATGAGAACCGCTACCAGCGTATCGTGGACGGCCTCAAGAAGTTCGACATCGGCGGCCTGGTGATCTCAGGCGGAGATGACACGGGAAGCGTGGTGGTGGACCTGACCAACCACGACATCCCCTGCGTCCACGCCCCCAAGACCATGGACCTGGACCTGCAGACCTATTCGGTCGGGGCGGATTCGGCGATCAACCGCATCTCCACATTTGTGGAGGAGCTGAAAACCACGGGGATGAGCCACAACCGCATCATGATCGTCGAGGTGTTCGGCCGCTACGCCGGGCATACGGCCTTCCGGGGCGGCCTAGGCGCCGATGCGGACTGCATCCTGATCCCCGAGGTTCCCGTGGACTTCGACGTGGTCTACGAGCACACGAAGCGCAATTACATCGCCCGGGTGCGGGAAAGTGATGTGCGAGCCGGAACCTACTCGATCGTGGTGGCCGAAGGGATCACCGACATCAAGGGCCAGCACATCACCGACGAGAGCATGGGCAAGGACTCCTTCGGGCACGTCAAGCTGGCGGGGGCCGGCAAGTACGTGAGGAAGCAGCTGGATGACCGGATGAAGGCGGACCCGGAAATCAAGGCGTTCATGAAGGAGATGGGCATGTTCGTGCCCGGGGTCTACGAGATCCCCGAGGCCCGGGAGGTCCTGCCCGGACACCTGGTGCGCTGCGGCGACACCTCGGCCTTCGACGTCAACTTCGGCAAGGAAGCCGGGGCGGCGGCGGTCCTTCTGCTGATGGAAGGCATCACCGGCGTAACCGTGGCCAGCGTGATCCGGGGGGACATCAACTACGTACCCACCAAAGAGGCGATCGTTCAGCGCCACGTGGACGTGGAGATGCTGTGCCTGTACGAAGAGCTGGGTGTCTGCTTCGGCCGAGAACCGGTGAAATATACGCCCAAGTTCCGCCATGAGCATCGCAAGAGCATCCGCTACCTGTAAACGCAATGGCTGAACGCATAACCCCCAGAGCGCAAAACTACTCGCAGTGGTACGTGGATACCATCATCCAGTCCAAACTGGCCGACTATGCTCCTGTGAAAGGCTGCATGGTCATCCGCCCCCGGGGATTCGCCCTGTGGGAAAAGATGAAAGCCGGCCTGGACAATCTTTTCAAGGAAACCGGCCACAGCAATGCCTACTTCCCCATGCTGATCCCCGAAAGCTTCCTCAGAAAGGAAGCCGAGCACGTGGAGGGCTTCTCTCCCGAGCTGGCCGTGGTCACCCATGCGGGAGGGGAGCAGCTGGAGGAGCCGCTGGTCCTGCGGCCCACCTCGGAGACGATCATCTGGAGCATGTACAAGAAGTGGATCCAATCCTACCGGGATCTGCCCCTGCTGATCAATCAGTGGGCCAACGTGATCCGCTGGGAGAAGCGCACCCGGCTGTTCCTGCGCACCACCGAGTTCCTCTGGCAGGAGGGGCACACAGCCCATGCCACGGAGGAAGAAGCCCAGGAAGAGACCCTGAAGATGCTGATGGTCTACAAGAAGTTTGCCGAGGAGTATATGGCGCTTCCCGTAATCGCCGGGATCAAGAGCGAAAGTGAAAAGTTCGCCGGGGCGGTGCGGACCTACGCCATCGAGGGCCTGATGCAGGACAAGCGGGCCCTGCAGGCCGGCACCTCCCACAACCTGGGACAGAACTTCGCCAAGGCCTTCGACGTGACCTTCCAGACCAAGGAGGGAACCCTGGACCACGTCTGGGCCACCTCCTGGGGGGTCTCCACCCGTCTGGTGGGAGCCCTGATCATGACCCACTCCGACGATCGCGGCCTGGTTCTGCCTCCGGCTCTGGCTCCGGTTCAGGTGATGATCGTGCCGATCTTTAAAAACGAAAACAAGGCCGAGGTGATCGGCTATGCCCGCAAACTATACGAGCGGCTGAAAACACAGGTCTCGGTCCGGATCGATGATGATGACCAGAACTCTCCGGGCTGGAAGTTCGCCGAGGCGGAGCTTCAGGGCATCCCGATACGCATCGAGGCCGGCCCCAAGGACATGGAGAAGAACCAGGTCGTGCTGGTGCGGCGGGACAACTACCAGAAGATCCCCGTTTCCGTGAACGAAGCGGAGACCCGAGTGAAGCAGCTTCTCGAGGAGATTCAAAACCAGCTGTATCACCGGGCTCTGGCCTTCCGAAAAGAAAACACTCATCAGGTGTCCGATTACCAGAGCTTCAAGAGTCTCATCGATGAGCAGGGGGGATTCATCGAGTGCGGCTGGTGCGGAAACCCAGACTGCGAAGCCAAGATCAAGGATGAGACAAAAGCCACGATCCGGGTGCTCCCCATGGGCCGAAACGGCCCTGCGGACAGCACCTGCATCCTCTGCGGAGAAAAGGCGACCGAGCTTGCCGTGTTTGCCAAGGCCTACTAGATCCACTGCTCCCCGTCCAATGGCTGCTGCGGTGCTTCTGATCGTTCTGATCATCGGTATCGGAGGTCTGAGTTTTCTAAGCGGCTGCACGGCACCGGCCGCAGAGCCGGAACCGGGAGAGATCATCAGCGGCACCCTGTACCAACTGCAGGACGGCCGTTTTGCTCCGCTTGCGGAGGGACAGCAACCCTCCACGGCCCCTCTGCAACCCTGGACCGTTCAGCAGCGGGTATCCGATCTGGCCGTTCTGGGGGAACGGGTATACCTGGGTGTGAATGGCTATGGAATCGCCGAGCTGGACCCGCAGACGGAGAACGAGCTCGATTTCACCTACTTCTACGATCCCCTGATCTTCCGCTACCGCACCGTGACCACCCTCATCCCCGAACGGAATGAGGATTCTCTGCTCTGCCACTTGTACTTCAACAGGCTCCTCAACGTGGTCAGCCACACGGAGCTGAAGCTGCAGGGGATCAGCCTGCTGCGGCTCGATCCCTCCTCCGGGATCTACGGCTTTGTTACTCCCCCGTATCAGGAGGAGCATCCCGAATGGGAAGCGGTCGGCTTTGTACCGGTCACACCGGTGGAGCTGTTCCTCCAGTGGAAATACAGTGACCGCAACCGCACCCTGTTCTCTTACTCCCGTTTCGATTTGGCCGCTTTGGAGGAGGAGGAGGTCGAATCGCTGGACTACAGAAGATCCTACGGTTTCGGGGATGCCCGGCGGACGGATGCTTTACAGGTGCTGCTGGGTGAGGCGCGCCGGCTCCTGGATACCCCCGGAATCAGCACCGCTTACCAGCTGCACATCCGCTCTGATGGCCAACCCCTGCCGCGGCGCTACGAGTACCATCCGGAGGACTTCACCAGCGCTGATCAAATCCGCCTCTACACCCTCTACGGAGCCAAATACGGCAACAGCCATCTGCTGCTGCTTCCCGACGGCCTGCTGCTGCAAAGCAGCGCCGGAACCCGCCAACTCCGGCGATACCGGCTTCCTCCTCTCCCGGCCGACCATCCCTATACGCAGCTGCTGGTGCACGGACAGAAGCTGATCGCCGGCTGGGAACAGACGGCTTTTACAGAAGTCGGAGCGGCGGGGATTTTTTTTGCCAATCTTGCTTTGATTCCGTGAGAAGTGTGCTACATTGAGGAGTGGGCATGAGAAACCGAACCGGTGTTTTTCTCATCGTTTTCATGAGCTTCCTCCTTAGCGGTGTCCCCCTTCCGGCTCTGGATACCTTTGAGCTGGACGGGGGACTGTTTTTTATCACCGCGGATCCGGACAGCGGCCCCAGCGCTCCGGTACCTGCTATCGGTGCGACCTTTCCGATGCAGAGTAAACTGTGGATCTTCCAGCTGGAAACCTCGGTTCTGCTCACAGGCACATGGTACGAGTATGCCGGCGGCCGGGCCGGTCCCACGGAACCGGAACACAGGGAGTACGCCACGGTGTGTATCCTGGGGGATGTTCGCGGGACCTATACCTTTCTCAAACGGGAAACCTTCAGCCTGGGCACGGATGTGGGGCTGTCCGCCTTCCTGCGCCTCCCGATCCCTCTGGACTCCGCTGCCGTGCAGAACCTCGGCGGAACTCTGAGTTATCTCTACGTGCTGCGCTTTGTCTATCCGGAGACCGGGATCTTCGGCACCTACCGGATTATGGAGAACCTCGATCTGAAACTGGCGGCCAGGGCGTACTGGCCGCTGTACCTGCTATGGTCTCCGGATGATCCGCCGTTCCCCGAAGGACTGCTCGTATCCGGTTTGATCGGCCTGATCTGGCACCTGCCCCCGAAACAATCCTAAACGAAGTCGTAGGCATCCACATCCTGGGCGATCTGCTCGTGCCTGGATACCAACAGGGACACGAAGGCGGAGGTAAGCACATCCAACAACACCCCGAAACTGATCAGAAGCGGCGCGATCGGTCGGAGGATCAGGTACCCCTCCTGCAGCCCCCGGCCGTACAGGGCGCATAGGGTGGACAGGGCCACGTATGCTCCCAAACCGGGTACGGTTCCCAGGGTCAGGGAGATGAGCAGGGAAAACAGCAGGGTCCAGAGCACCTGAGCTACGGTGATCTCCAGGCTCGAGTAGGATTTGAGCACAAGCAGGAAGGTGGCGCTGGCAACCAAAGCGGTACCGGCACGGCCGAAGATGGCGAACAGGGGATACGCCGCCGATCCCACCCGACGGGGAACGCCCAGGTTCTCCTTGCCATGTTTGGCCAGCATGACCACCGACAGGTAGTTGTCCCCGCTGAAGAAGGCGGTCAGGGCCGGTGCAATCACCGCGTACAGCCATTTGTAGGGATTCTGCCGCCCCCCCAGGAAGTACAGCAGCACCGGATACACGGCGAAGATGATCAGGGCTGCGTCGATGCCGATAATGATCAGCATCTGTTTGAACAGGGTGAGCTCGTACTGTTTGACCGTCATGATGAAGTAGGCGCTGATCACGATCATGGCAAAACCGAACAGCTCGCAGAGGAGGGAGTTGATGTGGTAAAAGATGCGGTTTAGGGAATCGGCAAGCTGCACCACCGGGCTGGTGATGCGGAGGTCGAAGGTGAGATTCAACCCCAGCAGGAAGGCAAACAGCACCAGGGGAAGCATGATGCTCCCCGGGCTCACGAGCACGTGAAACAGGTTCTCCGGGAACAACCCGAGCAGAGTCTCCTTGAGACCGGGAAGCCGGATGGCCTGTTCCTGCTCAACGATGATGGGAATGCGCTCGGGACTGAAAACCAGAACCGTGACCATACCCACGATGATGAGCGCAGCCGTGGCCAGCAGCAGATAGAGAATGGTCCGGCCGTACACCCGAAAGATCTTCTTCTCCCGTTTCAGTTCGTAGGTTCCCGCCACCAGGGCAAAGAACACCAGCGGGAAAACCACGTAGCGACCGATCTGGATAACCAGACGATTGACAAAGGAAAACAGCTCCATCGCTTTTTCCGTTCCGGGCAGAAAGACTCCCAGCAGAACGCCCAGTATGCTGCCGATCAGAATCTTTATCCAAATCTTCACTTCTCATGCCTCCTGAAGGTTTCCAACACCCGAATGTAGCCGAAACCCCCCACGTTGGTCAATTGAACGCACTGAAGGACCCGGCACAAACGCAGCGATGTTTCGGAAGCGAAGTGTGTCTTCCATTGAGGCTAGCCCGCTGTCCCGTGTATAATCCCCTGTACTTCAACTGAAAAACCAGGAGGAGCTTGAGTGAAAGGCGTAATACTGGCAGCCGGATACGGAACCCGCTTCCTGCCGGTGACCAAGACCATACCCAAGGAAATGCTGCCGCTGATCGACAAACCTTCGATCGATTTCATCATACAGGAATTCCTGCATTCCGGGATCGAGGAGATCCTGGTGGTCACCTCCCGGCGCAAGAGAGCTCTGGAGGACTACCTGGATCGGGAGATCGAGTTGGAATCGGTCTTCCAGGCTGAAGAGGCCCGGGACAAGCTGGAGAAGGTCCGGCCGCCCAAGGCCAAGTTCTTCTTCGTTCGTCAGCAGCAGATGCTGGGAACGGGTCACGCCCTCTTGGCTGCCCGTCCCTTCGTCGGACAGGAGCCTTTCGTCGTGGCCTACCCCGATGACCTGCACATGGGCAAGATCCCCCTGGCCAAACAGCTGATCGACGCCTACGAGCGCACCGGCTGCTGCGTGCTGGCCACGGTCTACGATCCACCGGAGATCCACCGCTACGGCACCATCGAGATCGCCGAAGACGGCCTGCACGTGACCAGGCTGGTGGAAAAAGCCCCCCCGGGGGCCGAGCCGAGCAAAGATGCCTCCCTGGGTCGCTTCCTCTACACCCCGGAACTCTTCCCGGCCCTGGAGGCGGGATGGAAGAAGCACGGTTACTCCAATGGCGAGTACTTCCACACCCCGGCTGTGAACGCCCTGGCGGCTGAAGGTAAGGTGGTGTTCAAACGCTGGGAAGGAGATCGCCTGGACACGGGCAAGCCGGACGGCTTCTTCCGTTCGCTCCTGCAGTATGACCAAA
>Ga0272441_10001902_pt1 | contig 43667 bp, 44 predicted proteins | sample SSMProp6N_FD_193582 | JGI IMG/M metagenome (GOLD analysis project Ga0272441, IMG submission 193582) | Marine sediment archaeal communities from Little Sippewissett salt marsh, Falmouth, MA, United States - SSM-Prop-6N | ecosystem: Environmental > Aquatic > Marine > Wetlands > Sediment ...
ATGGTCTTTCACCCGCCATATCTATTGAGCAGAAGACGACCTCAAAGAATCCACGTTCGACCGTTGGCACTGTCACTGAGATATACGATTATCTAAGGCTTCTTTTTGCCAGAATAGGTACTCCTTACTGTCCAGTGCATAATACCAAGATCGAGAAGAAGACGCCCGAATCCATTGCCAACTCCATCATGGACGAGTTCAGGGAAAGCGATATCATCGTCCTATCCCCGATCATCAGGCAAAGAAAGGGCACTTACGAGAAGCTTATCGAGGACCTTAACAAGGAAGGGTACCGGAGAGCAAGGGTCGATGGGGTTGTCATTAGGACCGATGAGACAATAGATCTTGAAAGATACAAGAAGCACGATATAGAGGTAGTGGTCGATCGTCTAAACACCGGTGATAGGACCAGACTGCAGGAAGCTGTGGAGAACGGCCTTGCAAAGGGCGAGGGACTTGTCATCGTGGTCCATGGCGAGGATGAAAGGCTATACTCCTCGGAGATGTCATGCCCGCTCTGCGATATCACATTCGAGGAACTTCAACCCAGGATGTTTTCATTCAATTCTCCTTTCGGGGCTTGCGAGACCTGCAATGGCCTTGGTTTTAAGCAGAAGATAGACCCTGAACTGGTGATGCCCGACCATTCCCTCTCTATTGCGGACGGTGCATTGAAACCATATCGCAACGCATACGACAACTGGCGTGGAAAAAGACTGGCAATGGTAGGAAAGAAATATGGATTTGATATTTTTACTCCAATTGAAAAGATGACCGATGAGCAGGTAAACATCATACTATACGGTTCAAACAAGAAGATACACTTTGAATACCGCTCCGACAATTCCTCCTGGGAGTTCGACGGATACTTCGAAGGCGTTGTGAATGAGATGGAGAGGCTCTACATCCAGACCCAGTCAGAGTACCGCAAGAAGGAAATAGAGAGATTCATGAGATTCATACCCTGCCCCACATGCCATGGGAACAGGCTAAAGGACAAGATACTCAACGTGAGGATCAATGACAAGAACATCATCGATGTCACAGACCTCTCAATAAGGGAATCGAGGAGATTTTTTGAAGATCTCGATTTGAGCGAGAAGGAGATGGACATTGCTCGGCAGGTCCTCAAGGAGATAGGGTCCAGATTGAGATTTCTTGAGAATGTGGGCCTCTCATACCTGACGCTCTCTAGGTCGGCAGGGACGCTTTCCGGCGGTGAAGCACAAAGGATAAGGCTCGCCACACAGATAGGTTCGAATCTTATGGGCGTTTTGTACATCCTTGATGAGCCCAGCATCGGCCTGCACCAAAGGGACAATCAAAAGCTCATAGACACCCTCCACCACCTCAGGGACCTTGGAAATACGCTAATTGTTGTGGAGCATGACGAGGACACGATCAGGAACGCTGACTATGTCATCGACATGGGCCCCGGGGCTGGGATACATGGCGGGGATATAGTGTCTTGCGGCACGCCCCAGGAGATAGAGAATGACAGAGCATCCCTGACAGGCAGATATCTTTCAAGGGAACTTACTATCGACACTCCGCCGAACAGAAGAAATAATCAGGGGGTCCTCACCATAATAGGTGCGGAGGAGCATAATCTGAAATCTATAGATGTGGAGCTCCCCTTGGGGGTCCTCACTGTTGTCACTGGTGTGTCGGGCAGTGGAAAATCGACACTGATATACGATATTTTATATAAGGAGTTGATGTCACGCTTGCATAACAGCAAGGATAGGCCAGGGAGGCATGAAAGGATAGAGATCCATGGCAAGGTCGATAAGATCATCATGATCGACCAGTCGCCCATAGGGAAGACCCCCAGAAGCAATCCTGCCACCTACATTAAGGTCCTTGATGACATACGTAAGCTGTTCTCACAGACAAGGGAGAGCAAGATAAGAGGATACAAGCCCGGCAGATTCTCGTTCAATGTCAAAGGGGGGAGATGTGAGGCTTGCCAAGGTGATGGCCTCATCAAGATAGAGATGAACTTCCTGCCCGATGTTTACGTGACATGCGAGGAATGCAAGGGAAAGCGCTTCAACAGGGAAACGCTGGAAGTGACATACAAGGACAAGACCATAGCCGATGTCCTGGAGATGAGCGTGGAAGAGGCATTGGACTTCTTCTCCAACATACCTTCCATTAAAAGAAAGCTCAAGACTCTCAATGAGGTTGGTCTTGGATATATCAAGCTTGGACAGTCTTCCACGACACTTTCAGGTGGGGAGGCCCAGAGGATCAAGCTTACAAAGGAGCTGGCCAAGAAGTCGACTGGGAACACATTGTATCTTTTGGACGAACCTACGACAGGCCTGCACTTCCATGACGTGAAGAAACTCCTAGACGTCCTCAACAGGCTTGTGGACAAGGGAAACACCGTCGTTGTCATAGAGCACAATCTCGATGTTATCAAGACCGCGGACCACATAATAGACCTGGGTCCCGAAGGGGGGGACGAAGGGGGCAGGATAGTAATCACCGGCAAGCCGGAGGAGATAGCCCTCAGTGATGAGAGCCATACTGGAAGATTCCTCAAGAAAGTGTTATGATGATAGATGTAGAAAGCATTCCCTTAGATCCGGGATGTTACCTTTTCCGGAACGTAAGCGATGAGGTCATATATGTCGGAAAGGCCAAGTCGTTGAGAAAAAGGGTAAGGTCCTACTTCTCCGGCAGGGTATCCGACGCCAAGACACTTAATCTTGTGGGGGATATCGATTCTGTAGATTACTTTGTAACGTCAAACGAGATTGAGGCCCTGGTGCTGGAAAACAATCTGATTCAGAAATACAGGCCGGTCTACAACATAGACCTCAAGGACTCGCACAGATACGCCTATATCAACGTCACAGATGAGAAGTTCCCTAGGCTTCTCGTAGCAAGGGAGAGGGATGGAAAGGGCAGATTCTACGGCCCATTTGTCAATGCGGCCGTAAGGGACAATATAATAAAGGCCCTCAGGAAGTCATTTCTTATCAGGACCTGCAAGAGATTGAGGAAAAAACCCTGCCTGAGATACCACATAGGTCTCTGCTCCGCCCCATGCATTGGCAACATATCCGTAGAGGAATATGGCCAGAACATAAGGACGATAGAGAGATTCCTTGATGGAAAGGTTGACGACCTCATAAAGGACCTCACACAGCAGATGGAGAGACATTCGAACTCCAGCAATTATGAGAAGGCATTGATACTTAGGGACCAGATAACGGCCCTTTCGACTCTTATGGAGAGACAGTACGTGGAGAGGGGCAAAAAATACAATGAGGACATCATCAACTATATTGTTGAGGATGGAAATGTGTTTCTTATCGTGTTCAATGTCGATAACGGCGTGCTCGACAACAAGGCCGAGTTCAAGTTCGAGCATATGGGGGGTTTCCTGGACGAGTTCATTACTCAATATTATTTCGGTAACAGCATACCTAAAGAGATAATAATCCCAAGGATGCCCGAGGACGAGGCCATTCAGAGATTCCTTTCTGAGAAGCGGGGTTCCAAGGTAAAGCTCACAGTGCCAAAGAGGGGGAAGAAGGTTGAGCTGCTGGAACTGGTCAGAAGGAATGTGGAGACCAGATTCCTAGAGAACAAGAAGATGCTTGAGGAACTCAAGGGGGCATTAAGGCTCAAAGAGGTCCCTGACAGGATAGAATGCATTGACATATCCCACATATCAGGATCACACACCGTCGGGTCACTGGTAAGCTTCAAGGACGGAAGGCCTGACAAGTCCAATTACAGGAGATTCAAGATAAGGACCGTGGACGGCATAGACGATTTCTCGGCGGTGTCCGAAGTTGTCAGAAGAAGATACTCCAGATTGAAGGACGAGGGGCTGGAAATGCCTTCGCTTGTCGTTATAGACGGCGGGAAGGGCCAGTTGATGGCAGCCCACAGCGAACTGGGAAAACTGGGCCTGAGATTGCCCCTGATATCCCTTGCCAAGCGCAACGAGGATGTATATGTACCTGGGCTCAAGGACCCTATTGAGATCCCCAAGAGATCAAGGGCGATGAAGCTGCTAGTTAATATAAGGGACGAGTCACATAGATTTGCAGTAGATTACCACAGGCTGCTAAGAAGCAAGGGGATGCTAAAGGATGTATGAGGACAGGAAGTTTGAGCTATGTTCCAATTTTGAACCTAGGGGCGACCAACCCAAGGCCATTTCCGAACTGATCGATGGGTTCAATAAAGGTTTGGACAAGCAGGTCCTGCTTGGCGTGACAGGAAGCGGAAAGACCTTTACCATATCCCACGTCATCAATTCACTTAACATGCCTACATTGGTCCTTGCACACAACAAGACTCTTGCGGCCCAGCTTTATAACGAGTTCAAGGACCTTTTTCCCAAGAACAGGGTGGAGTACTTTGTCTCTTATTACGATTATTATCAACCAGAGTCCTACATACCCTCCAAAGACATGTACGTGCCCAAGGACGCACAGGTAAATCCGAAGATAGAGCAGATGAGGGTGTCGACCACCGAGGCGCTTGCGACCAGAAAAGACGTGATCGTAGTTTCATCTGTTTCCTGCATCTACAGCATAGGAGACCCTTCGATGTACAGAAAGCTCTCACTGGAGCTCAGGAGGGGAATGAGGATATCCAGAAAACAGCTTATCATAAGCCTTCTTGAGCAGCAGTACGAACGTAACGACCTTGAACCAATGCCTGGGAACTTCAGGGTCCGTGGCGACCTGATAGATGTAATCCCCTCTTACAAGGACGACATCTTGAGAATAGAGCTTTATGGGGATGATATAGAGAGCATGGAGCTGCTAGACAGGTACAACATGGAGGTCAAGGAAGACCTTCAGGTCTTTCATCTCTTCCCAGCAAAGCACTTCGCTATCGACGAGGAGTCCAGGAACAGGGCCATAGACTCGATAAATCAAGAGCTTGAAGATGTACTGCCCACGATCGATGACCCCATTATCGCCCATCGGCTCAAGACAAGGGTGAAGTATGATGTCGAGATGATACAGGAGTTGGGATACTGCAAGGGCATAGAGAACTATTCCATACACTTTGATGGCAGGTCGAAAGGGGATCCGCCCTTTTGCCTTCTGGACCATTTTCCAAAGGATTTCCTGATAGTGATAGACGAGTCCCATCAGACGATACCACAACTGCACGGCATGTATAACGGAGACCTTTCCAGAAAGCGCTCTTTGGTAGACTATGGGTTTAGACTGCCTTCAGCATACGATAATCGCCCTCTGCGTTTTGATGAGTTCAAGAGGTACCTCAACAAGGTCGTGTTCGTCTCTGCCACGCCTTCGAGCTATGAGAAAATGATATCGGGCAACATTGTTGAGCAGATCATAAGGCCTACCGGGCTGATAGACCCTATCATCCTCAAGAGGCCGATAAAGGGCCAGGCAGAGGACCTCATCAAGGAGATAAATAAAACTGTCTCAAACAACTTCCGCGTGTTGGTAACCACCCTGACAAAAAGGATGGCCGAGGAGCTTACCGAATATCTTAGCGAGAGGGGTGTAAAGGCGAGATATCTTCACTCGGAGATCGACACTCTGGAGCGGTCAGAGCTTATCAGGCAGCTGAGGCTGGGCACTTTCGATGTCTTGGTAGGCATAAATCTTCTGAGGGAGGGCATCGACATTCCTGAAGTGGCCCTTGTTGCCATTTTGGATGCCGACAAGGAAGGATTCCTCAGGAACGAGACCTCGATTATACAGATAGTCGGCAGGGCCGCCAGGAACTCTGAGTCCCGCGTCATCCTTTACATGGACAATGAGACCGACTCTATCAAGAATGCCATATATGAGACCAACAGGAGGCGCCTGATACAGGTCCAGCACAACAAGGAGCACGGCATAGTGCCTGAGACCATCATAAAACCGATCAGGGAACAAGAGATCATTCTCAAAGAGATAAAGAGCATTCCGAAGGCGGAGATACCCATACTCCTTGAAGAGCTTGAGCAGAAGATGAGGGTGGCTGCCGATGAGCTGGACTTTGAGAAGGCAATACTTTACAGGGACAAGATGGAAAAGTTAAGAAAAAAGTTGAATGTTAAAAATTGATGCTGATGGCACCAACAGGACAGGTCTCCTCACAAAATCCGCATAGTACGCATTCATCATAGTTAAGGCTCAGCTTATACGTGTCCTTGTCTAGTTTCAGTGCTCCAGTGGGGCAAATGGAGGTGCATACGCCGCAATCAACACACCTGTCCTTGTCTATCACCACATCACTTTCAAGCTCATTGGCCCCGATCCCAAGTTCCTTTATGTAACTAATGCCCTTTTCTATCATATCCGCTTCGCCCCTGAGCTCCACTACTATCTTTCCATTCTTTTGGGGTTCAATTATCGCCCTATGGATATTGACCCAAAGATTGAAGTCCTTGATAAGAGTGTAGACCAGGGGCTTTTCCACATTTTCGGGAGGGAAGGTAATAATAAGTTTCTTTTTCATAATTCTCGCACCTCCAGATTATTGAAGGATACTTTATCCGGCATTCTTTCATATGGGCTCTGGAGTTTGAACTCCCCGCGCTGAATGCTCTCTTTTAGGGTCTCGCAGATCTCTCTTGCCTTTGCGTAGCTCGATATCGGCGATGCACGCACCTCCTTGCCTTCAAGCTCTATCGTCCCCGACCTCAACTGCCCATAGTTTACATAACCATGAACTGTCTTTTCCCTGCTCTTGACGCCGTAATCTACCACTTTTGTGTATATCTCATCATCACTTATAGATACGTCCTTGAGGATGTCCTCGCTTAGGATGGGTATCGGCACCCCGACCCCTATGAAGATGGACACTCCGTAACCTGGGAGATATGCCGCCCTGAGATACTGGGTGGACATTGCCTTGAAGTTTGCCATGACCGAGAGCGTCCCTCCAAAGTACATCTTTTTCCCGTTCACTTCCTGGACGGAAGGATTATGCTGCGTGCCGTTCCACGTTACATACCCCTGCGCTCCGCAGAGGAATATCCTAGTACCAACGCCTATTGTCTTGAATGTGGGGTCGTTGAGCAAGGGGCTAAGCTGCCCCGAGGTCGAATAATGTGCATTGCCCATTTTTGGCAATAGAGTCCCCATATAGGTCTTTATGCTCCGTTCTGTGGAATTTATGGCCACGGTGTAGTTCTGATAACAGTTCCTGGGATTGTACATAACAGCATCGTTTATGCTGTTGAGGTCCACCAAGGTGTTTATCTCCTTCCTTGGGTAGCAGTCTGTGCCGCCCGAAGTTGCGGAAAGTGCGACCTCCCTGCCCTTTAGCAGGTCCTCGATCACATGGGCCCCACCGTATTTGGGGTCAGACCTTGAGGCGCTAGTGGCCCCAAGATAAGTATCGACGGCGGCCAGGCCCCCATGCGCAGGGACGTCGTTGATAGTGATCTTCTGCATTCTGATGGGGGGATCCGCATGTCCGAAATTTAAGAATATTCCTGATGAGCACATAGGGGAGAAAGTGCCTGTTGTCACAACGTCCACATGCTCTGCCGCCCTCCGAGGGCCTTCGTCGCGAGCTATGTCGATAATCTCTTCGGCAGTGACCACTACCGCTTCCCCTTTCTCAATTCTATTGTTTATCTCATCATATGTGCGAATATGTCTCAAACTATAACTCCCTTCTATTATTTAGTAAAGATGAGTATTCAAATTAAAAATATTTGTTGATTTTAATATTCTTTAAAGAATATATTTTTCTATAATTATTAATATAATAATATTAAAATATTATGCTCAATGACCTGCATAGGTCTGTGAGCACTTCACTGGTGGCGCCTTGGATGAAGAGGTCTGTGATCCCGTCCTTTGTTAGCTGAGTGGGGGAGAGATTGATCTCGATTATGAAGGAATTGCTGCCTTTTCTTTCCTTTAACAAGGAGGGCAGGGATGCAAATGGGTACACGACCGCTGATGTCCCACATATGATCATCAAATCGCACGACATCACTTCTTCAACGCTCTCCCTTAAGACATCTGGAGGTATGGGCTCCCCAAAGTTCACGATGTCGGACTTCATTATGCTTCCACATTTTTTGCAGGTTGGGAGTTCCTCATCAAAGAGATCGTACCTGCTTCCACAACCCAAGCATCTCAGCCGCTGTGCATTTCCATGGTACTCTATTAGATTCCTTGTCCCTGCCTTGCGGTGAAGGCCGTCAATGTTCTGTGTGATCGTTGCCTTGACATATCCTTCCCCCTCCAAGCGAGCCAGGGCTTCATGCCCCCTGTTCGGGCGGGCCTGCATGAATTGCTCCAAAAGGATGTGTTTTCCATATCCTTGCGACCAGTATCTTTTTGGGTCTTGCACGAACACCCTATACGCTTCATAGGCCCTCTCCTCTGCCTTTGGGTCCAAGGTCCAAACACCATGGGGGCCCCTGTAGTCCGGGATGTTGGAGTCCGTGGATATCCCCGCCCCCGTAAGGGCAATGGCATATCCAGCCCTCTCTAACTTGATGGCAGCTTGAGCTATGAGATCCATTACAATATCCTCAGGAACATATTTTTAAATCAGACATTTAAATAAGTTCATGGCCAATGGCTTGAAAGATGGACTGGATATCAAACTTGTATTGAAGGGTTCCATCATAGGTATCGCCAATATAATACCAGGTGTTTCTGGCGGTACCCTTGCCGTCGTGCTTGGCATTTATGACAGGCTTGTAGCATCCATAGGCAACTTTCTCATAGATTCTGATAACAGGTCCAAGAACATCAAGTTCTTGGCCCAAATTGCCATAGGTGCCCTTATCGCAATCTTTCTTTTATCAAATGTTATGGACTTTCTATACGAGAATCACGAGTTTGCAACAATCTTCTTTTTTATGGGTCTGATCGTTGGTAGCATTCCTACCGTAATGAGGCAGCATACTGACATGAGACCAAACAATTCCAATATCATGTTGTTCATCTTCGGATTCTTGGCCATCGTATCTTTGGAACTCTTCAACATCTCTGAATCAGGGAGCGCCTCTGGAAACATACAGTTCCCATTGCTGTTCTTTTCAGGTATATTGTCAGCAGCAGCGATGATAGTACCTGGTTTCTCAGGGTCGTTCGTTCTAGTGGCCATTGGGGTGTATTGGGACCTTATAGAATACGTCAAGGCATTTGACATGGTGCCTCTGGTGTTCTTTGGCATCGGGGGTTTGTTGGGCATAATGGTGGTATCGAAGTTAATAGACAAGACATTGAAGAAGTATCCCTCTAAGTTCTATTACTTCATACTCGGGCTTGTGGTAGCATCCCTTTTCGTCCTTTTCCCTGGCATCCCCATTGAGGCCCATGTATTATTGGGCAGTTCCATCACATTCTTGGCAGGGATTATAATTTCAGTAAAACTATCGAAATGATTATATTGCACACCCCCCAACTCATTAAGATGGCGTCCTGGAAGAATCAAGAGCTTGTATCGGGAAGACCCGGTCAAGCCAAGTCTATCGTTATCCCTACATGTGGATGTTATTATGACAAGTGCTACATGTGTTCCTACAAAAAGGACTGTCCTGCCAAGACACCTTCCGACATAGTTGAGTCGTTCACTGGTGAGATGGAGGCGGGCATTGACAAATACAAGATATTTACCTCAGGCAGCTTTTTTGACCAAAGGGAGCTTTCAGTTGCGCAGATCCTCGAGATCATGGCGGCCGTGTCCCAAAGTGGTGCTTCAGAGCTTACTGTGGAGAGCAGGCCTGAGTTCATCGATGCGGATGTCATTTCAAGATGCCAGAGAGAACTGGGCGGGAACGTAAAGCTAGAAGTGGCCATAGGGCTCGAATCCGCCAACAATGACGTTTTAAAATATCATATCAACAAAGGTTTCACATTAGAGCGTTTTGTTGAAAAAGCAGAACTTCTGAGAAGACATGAGGCTCTGGTAAAGACATACCTTCTTCTCAAGCCGCCCTTGTTGACGGAATATGAGGCGATCTTGGATGTAGTGAGAAGCGCCAGGACGGTGGAAGACATCTCAGACACCATCTCGATCAATCCTACATCTATACATAGGGATTCCCTGGTCGAGCAGCTATGGAAAAGGGGCAAGTATAGGCCGCCATATCTCTGGTCATTGGTGGAATGCCTCAACAGAATAAGGGATCTGGGACCTTATGTCATGTCACACCCCGTTGCCGTAGGCAAGGAGAGGGGAATACACAACTGTGGCAATTGTGAAAGGGATATCATGGAAAAGGTCGAGAGATTTAACATGGGTTCCAGGGACATGATAGAACACGACTGTGAATGCAAGAAAGAATGGGAAGAAGAGCTAAAAAAGATCTTTTAGATTAATGTATTCATGTTCCCTAGTCTGAATAGAGCCCTTCCTTCTTGTTGAAAGCCTCTATCACATTTCCATCGGGATCGTGGAAATAGAACATCCTTTTTCCTGTTATCTTATCATTATCATGTTCGATGGTCACCGGTTCAGAGATTATCATAACCTCACCCTCATCCACCAGCCTATCGTAGAGGACATCAACATCCTCTACCTCGAATGCAATATGATTGAAACTGGAAGCTACTTCCCTGAAGTTGTTCTTAAACTCCACCAATTCGATATTGACCTTTGAAATTTCGTCTGACATGACAGCAAAAACCACATCGAAACCCTTGATGCCCGAGACCTTTTCAAACTGATCTCCGTTTATGCCATGCTCGAATTTGGATTCAAGTCCCAAAATCCTTTTGTAAAATGACTTTGACCTTTCTATATCGTTCACTCTCAAAGCTATGTGATTTAGTGTCGCCATTTTTAATCCCCTTATACTTACCTAGGTATTTTCATGTTCATACTTAAAATGATCGAAACCGGATTCGATGGGAAAGAGCCTTTCTCCGTCCTCTATATGCAATCCCTTCTCCTTCTCAAGTATCTTTCCTATCACAGTGAAGTCTTTGAATTCCATCCTTAAAGGCCCTATGTCCTCTTCACTTATTGTAAATACCAGCTCAAAGTCCTCCCCACCATATAGTGCGTAGTCATATGCCGATTCGGAGAGTGATTCCGCCGCAGACAGTGCTGAGGTAGAAAGAGGAATGTTATTCTTGAATATAACGGCCCCTGTACCGCTCTCTTCACATATATGCCTGACCTCGCTTCCTAATCCATCGCTCACATCGATCATGGCTTTCGCATATTTGGAGATGGCCTCGCCTTCTTCTATTTTTCTTGAAACTGGATTAACGTGCTTGTCAATATCGCCAGAGATGCCCTTCAAAAGCAATCTTAGGCCTCCTGTGCTTCCCCCTAGCTTACCTGTAACACATATAATGTCTCCAGGCTCCGCCATATCCCTGCACCTTAGCTTCTCTCTTTTTACCTCTCCTATCAATGTAAGATTAAGAACAAGTCTGGATCCATGTGTTGTATCCCCTCCTACTATCTTCAGACCATATTTGCTCGACGCTCTATAGATTCCTTCATAGAGATCGTCCATGAACTCTAATTCGGTGCTTTGGGGCAGTGACATTGATATGACCCCCCAAATAGGCCTACCGCCCATTGAAACTATGTCTGAGACATTGCATTCCACAAGTTTTTTCCCGATCTGTTGGGGAGTGAACCACTTCAATGAGAAATGATCATTCTCCACCATCATGTCTGTGGTCAAGAGCCAGTGGCTTTCCTCATCCCTCACTAAAACTGCACAATCGTCGCCGACACCTTTGATCACACGAGGATCATCCATTCTTTGCCTTTCTGTTAATCTTTGTATAAGTGCAAATTCGCCCCCAATCTCAGATATCTTCACTTTTACCATCCCCCCTCAAGGGCCTATCAGATTAGCCTTGTTATCTTTGGTCTAAAAAAGATATACCTGATAAAAATAAATAGATTATCAATATCACGTAAATAAAATCACATGATCGATTACATTTTGGATTATTTGACTATTTTCTTCTCCTTTAAAAAGGTTACAAAACAGTTCCTGTTACAGAAGTATAGCCTTGAGAGGTGTTTAGGATCCCTCCAGAATTCCAGCACTATGCGCCCCTTGTCATGAGTATCAAACTCGGTCTTGCAGTTCTCGCATATCTTTTTCGTACCTCTCATTATTAATCACCTGGCAAATTCATAATAATACCGTAATATGTATTATATAATTTTCCCAAAAAATGCCGTTTCTACTAGATAAAATTTATATTAATTTATTTTATAGTATTCTTGGTGATTGATTATGATACTATCTACAACATCAGTAATACCAGGTTCAGAAGTAACAGAGATATTGGGACTTGTGAAGGGAAATACCATTAGGGCCAAGCACCTAGGGAAAGATATAGTGGCCGGGCTGAGGAATATCGTAGGTGGCGAGCTAAAGGAATACACCGAGATGATATCTGAGGCCAGGGAAGAATCCTTGAAGAGGATGCAGGAAGAGGCAGAAAAGATGGGTGCGGATGCCATAATAGGCATTAGGATCACTACTTCCCAGGTTGCCCAGGGTGCCGCAGAGATCCTTGCATATGGAACTGCTGTAAAACTATAAGGTAGGCTTTTAATGGAAGAGATAATAGCCCGTTGGCTCGTAATAGCAGGGATATTCCTTGTTGGGGAGCTAGTGGTCAGGACATACTACCTTCTTGACTTTTCTGCTGGTGCGGTGATAAGTGCACTGGCCGCAGATCTCGATTTTCCCTTTATGGTCCAATGGGCTACTTTTTTCTTTGTGTCTTTGATTTTGATCGTTTTTACAAGAGAAATAAAAAAGGAGTCTGACTAGTCCAAAAGGGCCTTGTACCCCTTGGCAAGCTCGCAGTTGACCTCGACCACCTCGTCGTTGAAGTCTTTGAGACCATCGGGCACCTCTCCAAGATCATCGGCCTCGTCTTGTGTCTGGATAACCGTACCTGGAGGCACGAATCTGCCCTTAGATATCTTTACACCAAGTACCGTAGCGTTGTGGGATATGAAGCATTTGCTACCAATGTCGGATGATGCTACAATCGTGCCAAATCCTATGAAGGTCTCATCATCTATATGCACTGGGCCATGTATGATGGCACAATGGGCCAGAGATACCTTTTTCCCCAAAATCACTTCACCGCCCTTCAGGCAGTGTATTACAACATTGTCTTGAACATTACAGTTATCTCCGAGCACGATCCTTTCGCCCTCGTCAGATCTTATGCTGGCGCCTGGGGCAACATTGATGTTCTTCCCAAGCCTTGCGTTCCCAATGACGCTTGCCGTGGGGGCAACAGGGCTTGATGGGTCAATATCTGGGCTTGATATTTCTTTCCAAGATGTCTTTGGATTCTTACCTAACAAAATTATCACCTTTTTTTAAGTTGATGATATGGATAATTAAAAATCTATTGATAATTTGGTCTAAATAAAATATAGGCATAGGCCTAATCCCCACATAAGATAATAATATATATCAGTCTCTTATAGCATATCATATGGAAAGATCTGCCATACTGGCTATTAGCATATGGTTTGCTGTTATTTCATCACTTACCATGGTATCGTTGACGTCTTATGCCTATTACTCCAACAACGATAATTACATTGGTATAGTCGAGGATCCCGGGTGGCTAGAGGGCCTGCCATCAGACCTTAGCATGGAAGTCTCGAAGGCCATTGCCGACATATTGAGTTTGGATGAAGGGGCAACAGAGAGGGTCTATGAGGCAATATTGGACTCGACAGATGAGGCCTGGGCCAAGGAGGAGGGCATCGAGGTCATCAATGATATATTGGAATATATTACCGGTGGGGATGATGAGATCGAATCCAGTATAAGTATAGATGAGTACAAGTCTCCTGTAATACAGGCTGTGATAACGTTTATACCAAGTTTTTTGGCAGACACCATCAGTGAATTGCTGCCAGATTCGATCCCATTGAGCGCTTTGATCAATATGGAGGACCTAGACAACACCAGGCAGATCTTCAGTATTATGGAAAATATAAGATACATTTTCCTGGCAATCCTCTTGATAAGCATTCCTTTCATTATTGTATTCCATCCCAATGCCAATGAGTATTTGGAAATTGCATACAACTCAACTTTGTTTGCGCTTGCACTGGGCTTGATATCATTACTATTGATGACATTGAGGATAGAGATGTCTTTCAACAATCTGAAACTATCTTTTGTTAAGAGCTTTGGAAATAATCTAGATAAGGGTTATTTGAAGAGCTCCATACCATTTCTCATCATTCCATTGGCATTGTTTCTCATCGTCTTGTTCATTGGGAAGAAAAGAAATCTTTGAGTGTTCATTAATCTCAAGATCCTGTTCTTCATTCTATGTGCCTTTCCTCCATTGCCCATCGCTCTCACTGAGTTAGGTCGGAGGTAGGTACGAAAAGCAATTCCTGATTATCCATCAAACTGTCCATTATCCTTGATGAGACCTTGATATCCCAATAAGGTGGAATTGCCCATTCCTCATATCCATCCTCCAATATCGACTTTACACTGCTGGAAATAACGTCCTTGTCCGTTCCAACAAGCTTATTGGCGCCATATTGAAGAGATATCATACGCTCTGTGTTCTTTCTCAAGGTAAGGCAGGGCACCTTGTGAACCATGGCCTCCTCTTGGACACCACCTGAATCTGTCAGTGCGCATCTTGAATGTGACAGAAGATACTGGAACTCCAGGTATGTCAGGGGTTTGATGAACCTTATGTTTTCATTCCTCTCTAGCTTATCATAGATGCCATGGGCCTTTAGCTTCTGCAGAGTTCTGGGATGCACAGGGAATACTATTGGTGTTCCTATATTCTCCAGCCCCGCCATGATCGATGTGAGGCGTTCCTTGTTATCTGTGTTCTCTGCCCTGTGCAGGGTCAGCACTATGTAATCATCCAAAGAGTCCAGCACCTGGGGCCTTTTCAGACGCTTCATGTTGTTGAGAAGGGTCTCTATCATAATATTCCCTACAAGGAATGTCCTTTCCTTGTCAATTCCCTCATTCATGAGGTTGAGCACAGCGTTCTCTGTTGGGGCGAAGAGGAACTGTGAAACCCTGTCGACCAGGACCCTGTTGACCTCTTCAGGCATCTGCATGTCCATCGAGCGATATCCTGCTTCTATATGTCCTACGGGTATCTGTAGTTTCACTGCCGCTATCGCTGCCGCAAGGGTGGAGTTTACATCTCCAACAACCATTACAAGGTCATACTCTTGCTGCATAAGCACCTCTTCCATCTTCATCATAGTCTTGCCCGTTTGCACACCATGTGTGCCGGAACCTACTCCAAGGTAAATGTTGGGATCTGGTATCTCGAGCTGATCGAAGAAGTCCTTTGATAGTTCTTTGTCATAGTGCTGGCCTGTATGGACGAGGTCGTAATCTATATTCCTTTTTTTCATTTCGTTAACAAGTGGTGCTATCTTCACAAAGTTCGGTCTTGCACCCACTACCGTCAAAATCCTCATAATCTCTCACCATTCCCTAAGCATTTGTATATTTTTTCCTTTAGCTTTGTCTTATCTAGCATGTTCTTACAATCTATGATGGTCTTTACAGGTGAATCGGAGATCAGCCGCTCCAAGGATACATTCCTGAACTCATCGTGCGGAACTGCCAATATGACGCAATCACAATCCAGCGCCTCTTCAAGGGTGTCACATCCTTCCATGATGCAATCAGATAATCTTAAATTTCGCACAAAGGGATCATAGTACCTGACATCCCCTACCTCTTCCTTGAGTTGTTCTATTAGATCGATCGATGGCGAATCACGCGTATCGTTGGTGTTTGGTTTATACGCAACACCCAACACCGTAACCTTTGCCGCCTCAGGCTTCTGATCCGTCTTGGATATCGTGTCTAAGGCAAGATATGCTGTGTGTATTGGCATATAGTGATTGATCTCGCCTGAAAGCTCTATGAATCTGGTCCTGTGACCGCTTTTCTTTGCTTTGTAGGAAAGATAATACGGGTCGACAGGTATGCAATGCCCACCTACACCAACGCCTGGGTAGTGGGCCATGAACCCCATTGGCTTTGTGGATGCTGCATCTATCACTTCCCATGTGTTTATGCCCATGTTGTCAAATATAATTGAAAGTTCATTCACCAGTGCTATATTGACCGCCCTGAACACATTTTCAAAGATCTTGGTGGCCTCTGCAGTCTTAATGTTGCTAACTGCCTTGATAGGGGCCGATATGACATCCTGATATATTGCCTGGACCCTTCTAGTCGTGCCTTCATCGCTTCCACCAACTATCTTTGGAGTGTTGTAAATAGTATTCGTCTTGTTCCCTGGGTCGATCCTTTCAGGAGAATAGGCCAGGAAGAAATCCTCGCCGGCCTTCAATCCACTCTTCTCCAAAATAGGCTTCATTACCTCTTCAACCGTGCCCGGATATGTCGTGGATTCCAAAATAATCGTTTGCCCCCTTTGCAGAACAGATGAGATGGTCGTAGTAGAACCGATTACAGGCCTGAGATCTGGTTTTCTATCTTTGTCAATGGGTGTGGGGACAGCAATCATGATGAAGTCGCATTGCTTGAGATCGTTCTTGTCGCTTGATGCAAAGAAGGTCTTGTTGAGGTGTCTTTGCAGAAGTTCATCTGGAACATCCTCAATATATGACCTGCCATCATTCAATGACCTTATCTTGTCTTCAGATATATCGTAACCTATAACTTTGTATTTTTTGGCAAAGCAAATGGCCAGAGGCAGTCCTACATAGCCGATACCTACAACGCCTATAACATAGCTGGTATTATCGCTAGATGTCATATTTTATCTCTCAATCAAATGTTTTTTTAAATTTTTCATTCGAAATGATTATTATTAGAAAAAAATATAACAAAATTATTCAATATTTCTATTTAATAATCTATAATATTGATTATTAACATTCAATATTATAAAATAGTATCTTAAAATCCTATAGAATATTTATTATAGACTGTTTAATACATCTAAAAGGTATTTTGATGCCTTATTGGTTGCATCCCTATCCTTGCCTGCGACGACAACCACATCCTTGCCATTCACAAATGCATCTTCGTAGAGTATACATTCCCCTGACGAGCGTGTCCATACGTCCATATTTGTGACTCCAAGTTCTATAAGCTCATGCACCAGCTCATTGACAACGGGGCCTCCAACTAAGATAAGATTGTATTCGCTTTTTACATTTACATCTACCTGAACATCCCTGATTACGAAGGCAGTGCTGTCTATCTCCACATAGTTCCTTTCTGTATGTACCTGTTTAGTGGTCCTTCCCACTATTATGTAATCATCAATGATCAGGTCCCCATTGAACTGATCGCTTATATCTATGTGGAAGTACTCGTTCTCCCCATCAGCGGAAAGGCTAACCATTATCCTACCACCATCGTTCTCTATTGGGGTAGCTAGCCACAACTCCAAGTATGGCATGAATTCATTTCCTTCCACGCCTTCGTGATTGGTCATAAGCCTATCAGACACATCATAGCTCGGGTTGCCGTTCTGAAAAAGTTCAATGTTGTTGTCGATATCATTTTCTTGTATATCGTCACCTGGCACCACATCAAGATGCCATTGGGTGTCCATGTCCGAATAATAAGGTTCATCTACGTTAAATATGGTCTCTCTCAATGATCCATAATCATCTATGGAATATACAAATACGGAAGCGCTGGCAATATCTTTCAGAGTTATTTTTCCAAGCTCTATTGATACTATTGATGCTTCAAGTCCCTGCAGGATATTGTCCTTAATCGTGATGGACTCGCCCAAAGAAACTTTATAATTTCTTGAAGCGGCCTGAGGGCCTGTCAATCTTATGGTCATTGATGCTTCATAAATGTCTATCTCCACGATGTTGAAGGACCATCCATTTTCAAAATCGTAAGAGTCCTTCTCATTCATCTCCAATAGCTCCCATTCGGGTGTTCCGTACATCATGTAATCGTATCCCTCAGCATCTGTGCCAAAGCTGAGACAACTATACTCATCACCAAGGAAGAAGAGATTGCCACTTTCCATGATCAGTTCGTTAATGTCCTCTGAAGAATCGACAGTCATAAGCTCGGTATCAATGGTCATGCCTGTTACCTGTTTTGTATTGAAGGGTTCTTCCATTCCGTATGCAATGACCCTGTACTCAAGCCCACCGAGGGGGTCATAGTATTCATTTCCCTTGGAACCCCAGTAGTGTCTAGGATATATTGAGGGATATGTCTGGTATTCATTAAGTTCAAGATTTTGTGAGGATGCACTGCTCTGTTTTGTGGCAGGACTTCCAAACGTCAGCAGTTCTTGATATTTATTATCATCCTTGATAGACATGTCCAAAGAAATGGTCTCGTAAGAAAAACCTGTATCTACCAACCAATTTGATGATTCTTCATCGAATTGTGTGAAAGGGTCAATGTAAACATCGTATTCCCATTTGTGTCTATAGTTGTCTGTAAACGGCAGGACCGCCTTCGAGTTGTCATCCGAGGAAGCATGGTCTATGTAAAGATTATCCTCATAAGCCCCTGTTCCTGTGTTGGTGTTCATCTTGTTGTAAGTGCCGTCATTAGAATAGTATGTAAGATCATTGTAGAAGTACTCCGCCTTTGATTCCTCATAATAGGTCATTGTTCCTATCTGGGCAGCAATCCACGCTGCCGACATCGCATCGGATGCTGCAGCATTTTCTCCCACTATTATCATACAGTTGTTCTCACCAGTATAGTCTATGAAGAAATCCCTTGTAAAGGTGCTCTCTGAACTTAATGGAATAAAATTAGCAATAAGCAACCCTATTGATATCATAGCTACCAAAGAACATTTCTTAAGCATATCTTTGAACCTTCTGTAAAGATATTAGATGATACTAGTCATAAACTAATGTATTTTTATTTATATAGGTTTGCCTTATTTACATCCCTATTATATTAATATAATAGCTCAGTATGGAAATATCTAATCTATAATTGACAACGGAGTTCAAAATGAACATTATAGAATTATAGTGGAAGAATTTTAATTTAAAATAAAGAAAAGAAAAAGAAAATAAGATATTTTCTTATGGGATTATGGCGTCCCTTTCTCCGGCAGGTACGAACTCCCTCATTGCACCCTTACCGTAGCACTCTGTCACGTGACCGAAGTCGAAGACGAGTGAATTGTCAGAGAATGCGACCTTAATTACAGGGGACAGTGTCCATGCATCTCCACGGGCTGCGTGTGGGGCAGTTGCGATACCAGAGTAGGCGGACATGTGACCTACGTTCATGGCGTAGTTTGGATAGTTTGGACCTCTCATCTCGAAAGGCAGACCCTCGTCTCCCCTGAATGAGAATGAGTTGGATGAACCACACTGGTCCTGCAGGTCGTATCCATAGAATCCGAGCCTTCCCATTTCCTCCTTGTGCAGGAGCTGGGACTGGTACCAGGCGTTTATACCTGATGTTGCGGATCCTGTTGCCATAGCGGTCGTACATCCTGATGCAGCTGATATACATGCTGCTCTCTGGCTGCCACCGAAGTGTGACTCCATGACTGTTGGGTAGTTCTCGTATGTCTCAAGACAGTACACAGCGATGTCTGTTGAGATCTTCTCGATGTTCTCAACTGATGACTCAACTGAGCAGAAGTCTCCGAACTTGTCCTTGATGTAGTCGATACCGTAGTATACGAAGTCCTCAAGGATGTTGTCTGTGTATGTGGCTGAAGCATACTGGGTGAATCCTACACCACCGCTCATGTATGAACCGAGGTATATCTGGTCGTAGACCACAGCACCGGCTGCGATAACTTCCAAGGTGTGCCTACCTGGGTCATCTGGGTACAGACGGTTGGACTGTACACAGTCTGCGAGAACACCGAAAGGCATACCTCCTGGCTCATTTGGACCACGGGCCCTCCTGATTGGCATGAAGGATGACATTCCTATGACGGATGCGTGCTTTGCAGCGTATGAGAAGTCAGCGGTTGCTGCCTCACCGGCCGCCATGTTGTATGCGCCCATCATTGTCATACCTATCTGCATACCGGACCATCTTGATATTGTACCACCGTCGCACACACGTCCAACAAGTGTTGGGACCCTTACTACCTGGTAGGATGACTTGCCCATTGCATTCTTAATGGACTCTGCCTGGTCCTCTGGGAAGTTCTTGTTGATGTCGATGAGGAATCTCTTGTCGATCTGGTCGGCAAGTTCATCGTCACCTGTGAAGAACTTTACGTAACAGTCTGATGCGAGCTCTGGATTTACCTCACACATGTGTTCCTGAATGACTGCGCCACCAGGCATGGTGTGGTTTATAAGCTCTAAGTAGTGGTTTATGGTCTCTGGTGTAACTTCCTTACCCAATCTCTTTTCGAGAATGTTGTGTGCCATGTCCATACCGACGATGACGGTCCTCCTCATATCATCCCAAATCTGCTGCATTGCAGCGTTGTTCATGAAGTGGATATCGTCCATGTCGACTATGTAGTCTGTGTGGTTGAGCTGGTATGGCATGAGAAGTCTCTGGCCCTGTGCAAGACCCACATCTGGGTTGTAACCTGGTATTCCCCTCTCTGCCTCGATCTTCTTTGAAGCCTCGACGTAGGCGGTCTTCCTCTTGGACTGCTTCCAGGTACCATAGTTGTAGAACTGGGTCTTTCTCTCATCGGGTTTTTCCTTGAACTTCTTTTCCATGGACTTCATGTAAAGTTTTCTGCTCTCCATTTTACTCACCGTCCCTGTTCACACTCTTGAATCCACCGAAGGTCCTACCCCAGTGTACAGCGTTGACAACATCGATGACCTCTTGGTCTTCTGTGATGGATATTCCGTCACCTCTGAACATGGTCGTCATCTTCTCAAGATCGGCATCACTCATTGGCTTGCCGACTGAGACTGGCCTGTCGATTGGCTCTCCTACCATGTTCTTCACATACTTTACTTCTCCTGAAGCCTCATCGAAGATGTACCTTCTCATTGCATCGAACATAAGACCATTCTCGTCAAGCCTTACAGCGTGACCGTGCACGGTCCTACCCCTGATACCTGTCCTGGCAGGGTCAAAGGTCTCTGATTCAATGAGCTCCTTGGATATGGTCTCAACATCTCTCTCACGAGCTTCGACGATCTGTCTACCGGATAGTGTACCAGTGTCAATACCCCTGTACCTGTGGCAGTATGCCCAGGCTCTCTGATAGGGAGTGATTGGAGCAGAGTAGACAGAGTCTGTGAACTGAACGTACCTGATCCTGTCTCCAGCCTTTGCACCTTCTGTGGGCTCGACAAGCTCACGAACAATGCAGTCTGGCTCTCCCATTTCCTCAAGTGGTGGGTGAACGCTCTTGAAATCCTCTCCGGGTGCCCTGTGTCCCAGAACAAGAACTATGTCCTCATCGGACATGGATCTCAGCTTCTTGAATTCGTAGTCTGGGTCCATGTACTTTCTTCTGTTCTCAGAAATAACAGTTGTACCGGGAGCAAATTGTGCCTTATATGCCATTATCATCATTCCTCCTTAACTTGACCTCTTAGATAGTCTGAAGTAGTAACCCGATATTTGGTAAACCTTCCCTTCTGAATGTCATATCCAAATGGGATGTACCTTATACATATCTCTTCTATTCCTTTGATTTTGTCATCTTCGTCAGATTCAATTTCTATCCATATCCATCCGACTTTGTATTCTTCGTTGTCAACAGTGCTGAATCCTCTGCAGTTCACTTGGCTTACATAGTCTAGTGCTTCGAGTTCGTCGATCATTGGTTTTACCGTCTTTTCGGACAAAAGTCTCAACGGGAATACTTGTAACTCGGGTTTTGCCTTCATATCTATCACTCTTTAGAGGCCTCCCTTAATTTCTCTAGCCGCTTCGGCAATATACTTCAATGGCTGGTTGAACTCTGGGATTCTTGACAACACTTCCTTAAAGAGACCGGATGTAAGCTCAGGTGAGAACATCTGTGTACCAGCATCCAAAGCCATTGAGGCTGCGACTGCTGGGATTACGTATCCCTTTGAGTGTCTTGTCACGATATGGTTACCGTTGAAGATACCTGGTCCTCCTCCACCGTATATAGAGTGGCTGAAGAAAGACATACCAACTACAGTACCCTGTGCCCTACCAAAGTCAACACCTGGCAGACCTGTCTCGTGCTCAATAAGATCATTGAAATACAGGATTGTTGATGATATTGCTTGAGCTCCTCTAAGTGCTCCACAGTTCACCATACATGCTGCCATCATACCTGATGCAGCGTATGCGTTCCACATAGCTGTGTCCTTTGTATTGTATAGTTTGTATCCTGATGGCATAGTCTTTTCGACATATATTACCTTATCTTCTATTGCACGATCTACAATTGATTCGATACATGTACCTATGGTACCAGTCTTACCGTTTTCCTTAACGATGTCCAATACAAGGTTGTTTGCGTTAAGGCCCTGGTATGCCAAACCTAGCAGATGCTGTCTCTCGAACATACCGATTGCATCTCCCATCTCGAACATGGCTGTCTGTTCGAATACAGATGAAAGGGCTGCTGTGTCCATGGCCCTCTTGTCAGTGACTGACACAATGTGATTGACCATGATGTTCCTGAGCGCGTAACCAAGTCCCTCGTTCTTCTGAGGTACGTCAAGAATAGTCTTAATGTTGGCGTTTGCAAGATCGACTGTCTGAGGATAGCATCCCCAAACTGCTGCCTTGACTAAATCTGCGTTGAATATTGGCACGTTGAATTCATCTATTATCGCTTGTGTAACAGCTGCTGCTGCAGCAGTCAGACCAGCCGAGTATTCAGCCTGTATTCTGCTGCTTGGTACCTCTACCAGCAATCTCTTGTTGTTTGATAAAAGTTCAACGTTGCAGTCATCTCCCTCGTCAACCCTGACTATATCGCAGACCCTCTGCTTGATGGATTCTGCGTTGGCAAGGATTGGGAGTTCAATACCCCTACCCAAGATTTGGAATTGCTTACCGAATTGTGCTTTTGCCAGTGATTTCTCAATGGCTTCTAGATCCACTGCTACAGCTCTCTGGACCAGCGATATGATTTTCTTTATCGCAGGGTTCTTGAGAGGGCTGATTGCTTCAAGGGGGACGTCAGACTCAATGAGTTTGCCCCTATTGTCATATAGATCTATTTTATCTTGATACTTTAGCATCAAAATTTCCCTCCTATATTCGTTGCCTGAAAGAAAAAGAAAATTATTTTCTAACAAGACACATTAATACGATATATTGTTTATTTATAAACTTTTTCCAGCATTGTTTTTATTATTATATGTATTTAAATTTTATTATATTTTAATATATATATTATATAGTTATCATATTTTATTAGAAATATTACAGAATATATAAAACGTTTAATGTCAATATTTTATTTTTTATTGTTAGGTTCAAACATACATCATTTTAATTATCGTATAAAAATACTTGAAAAATAAATTATTATTCAGTAATCAATTTATTCATTAATTTTTATTCAAATTTATAAAGATATAGCATATTATCATACATATAATTTAATTAGTAAATATAATAATGAATATTATAATTCTATATAATATATCAACTTAATAGAATATCATCATGAAACCAATCAAATAGAAATAAAAAATATTTGCTATAAAAATAAAAAAGAGAAAATCCTACTTTTCCATAAGTAGGTATATCGTAGAGCCTTCCTTGATGCCCCTGAGCATTTCATAGTTGACGATCTCGCCAATGCAGTTCGTGTGATAATCGTCCTCGCCGGTCGGCCCATAGTCGCTGCTGTCGTTGAATCTGACACCGATAATGCCCCTTTGCCTTGAAGCCATGTTAGTAATGCCGATGCGCCCTTTCTTGCTGCCATTCTCCGGCGGATTCTCTGGGGCCAGCTCTCCTGCAAGCTTTGCATCTCCCTTGAACATTATCATATCAAGGTCCTCATGCGAAATAAGAACCTCAAGCCTCCCCAGTTGACGTGTCGCCAGCCCTGAGATGGTCTTGAAGTATTTTGCGCTGTTGGGTGCCTTGTCCTGGAAAAGTCTTAGTTTGAACACTAGGGCCGGGTCCACCCCCTTGGTAGTTATCTTTCCAGCCTTTATCGCGTCGATGGTGATCTCTGGGTCCTGTTCAATGATTATGGCATTGTCATCGTCATTTCCAGACCTCTGGTGTTCAATGCCCATTTTTTCGGTGATCTTCTCAGCTTCTCCCTGTGTAAGGCCCAAGGTGTTTATTCTCTTGGTGGTGGGTTCGACCTTGAACTGCTGACCAGGCGAGAGATTTAGTGGCAGCTCGAGGCCTTTGGTTATCTTTCCTATTACCGAGTGGCTTTTGTCCTCGATGGTATCCTTGAAATATATGTATATGCAACCCTTGCCCTTTCCTGAGTTCCTGACGCTGATGCTGCCCTTTGACCTCTCAAGATCGGCCTCTTGCGGAAGCGAGACCCCCTTGAGTGAGTTGTTCCTGCAATAGGTCACATTCTTTTCATCAATTTCCAGATATCCCTCCTTTGTCAGGAACAGGAAGTGCTCTGCCGCGAAGGGACAGCTCTCGTCGATCTCTATCACGGACTTCGTAATGATATTATCGTTCTCTTCTATTGATGCGTCATTGGTAAGTACGGAATATTCATATGTCTCTGATTTTATCTCAACTTCCCGTATGTCCTCTATCTTGTCATTGGAGGATAACAGTTCCAGGACATGCCTGCCTTTTGTCACTTTTCCAAAAACGCTCTTCTCGATGCCGTTACGGGCGATGTGGCCTTTTTTTGATATGGTCAATATGCCCAATTCCTTGTCAAATCCAGAATGACCAAGAAGCACAGTATATTTTTCATAGTCGAACTGTTTCCTGGTGGATTCCATGTATATGGGCAGATGGCCGAAGTTAATGGTGTTCCTATCCGACCACTGGATCTCCAATCCCTTGAAATTCTCTATATTTTCCTTGAAGAACTCGTGGAATCTGTTGTTGAAGGTCTCAATGGTGAATGTTCCCTTGTTGGTGTCGATCTCATAGAGATTCTTCAGAAGTACCGATCTGGTCATCTTTCTCTCTATGACTATTGGATTTTTCTCTGTTGGTTCAATATTGGCGATCTCCGATATTCTGTCTTTTGAAGTCTCCAAAGGTTCTGAGTTCAGGAACACCTTCATCTAGTCAGCCTCCATTTCGCTCTTTGTCCTCATCTTGACTATAACCGTGTCGTTCATGTTGGACTTAGTAATGGTCGATATATCGCCCAATCGGTAGTCTCCTATCTTGACATCTGCCACTTTGTCTGAATATTCTTCGAATGATTTTTTCACGCGCACGCCATCAAGATGCAGTACAATTGGATTGTCCCCTAGTGTGCCCTCCAGGTCGAGCTGCTGCTCCAAGGCCCTTTTTACATAGACTGGCGGCGAGATGAGAGGGTCCTTGTTTATCTCCTCTCTCTTCGAGTCGACCATCTCCAAGAGCATATTCTTGACGTTTTCCAACGTCTTGATGTCATCTGAGCTCTTCATCCTTCCAGATTTCCTGCCAATATTCCCTATGTAGTTCTTAACGCCCTCAATATTCTTGGGCCCTCCGCATATGACATAGGGGAGGGTCAGGGTTCTTATCTCCTTTTCCTTGATCATTATGCATTCCTTGAAGATGCCATATGAGAAGATCGCTGCATCATGCTCCGAGATTATCCTTTTTTCCTTGTCGGATATCTGGAATATGGTCTTGCCGTATCCTCTTGCCAATCCTAAAATATTGGTGGTAGAACCATATCTTCTAAGGAACTCGGACAGGTCGCAAACGGGATGTGGGAGGTGGTGCCTTGACAACGAGGGGGCAACAATGGCAATTTCCATATCACCAAATGGGATGTCCAGTATTTCGCCCCTTAGCTTCTTTGATAACTTTTCAAGATGCTCCTTGTCGACCTCTTCCAATGCGAACACTATGTCTATCTCTGTCTGCATTGGCGTCTTCTGCATGATGATCCCACCAAGGTCCTCGATCTGCTCGATGATCTCGTCATGTCTGTATATGCCTCCCTTGTAAACATACATCTTGAACATATTGCTACTCTCCGATCTCCTTTTCAATTTCATCAATAGTATTGTAAAATTCCTGCATCTGTGGTATGTCGGTGGCGACCAGGATGAATCCATCGTCGAAATGCTTGAAATGCCTTACCTTGAATCCCTCGGGGAGGATAGTCCACAGGACATCGATGGTCCTCTCCCTGATCTCCTCAGTAAGGTCGTAAATCACGATATTTTTGACCTCGTCATCCTTTTTGTTAAGATATATGACGTTCCTCTCCGACTGTTCGACCATGTCCTTGCCATAGATCTCCCAGAGCTTTTCCATTACCTGGTCATAGTATCTTTCCTGATTTATCTGTATCCTGGTCTTGTTGGACTGTTCCCTTATCATGGAAATGTTGTCCAAAATGATCGGTTCAACATCTTTTTTGAACTTGACCCCCACATAGAATGCGGGTATGCCAATATCGGTGATGATGACCATTTTCTTTTGCTTCTTTCCAAGCCCAGAGTCCTTCAGCGTGTTCTCGGTCAATTTCTTCAAGGACTCGTTCTCTTCCTCAGAGCCACCTCTGACGACTATGTCCATCATTCTTCACCCAACAATGCTGATGACAAAAGGGCGCTGCCTATTGAACCGATGAACTGAGAATGCTTGGGCACCAACGGCTTCAGGTGCAGGATATCCTCGAAGGCCTTGTTGAGCCCCTCTATGAGTGAGGTGCCACCCACCTGGATGACTGGTTCCCTTATGTCGACCTCCTGAAGTTGCTGTTCGAAGACCTGTTCGGCCACTGAGTAGCATGCAGCGGCAGCTATATCCTCCTTAGGTACGCCTGCCGCTAGTTCGGTCACTAGGTCCTGTATGCCGAATATGATGCAATAAGACGCCATTGTAACGTTCTTGGGGTTTCCTTTCATGGCCAATCCGCCAAGTTCTGTGATGTCCACTCCTAGGCGATTAGATGTGATCTCGAGGAATCGACCAGAAGCTCCGGCACAAATGCCCCCCATTGTGAACGAATCGGGGATCCCGTTGTTGATGGTTATGACCTTGTTGTCCATACCGCCTATGTCTATAACTGTGGCTTCGCCTTCCTGTTTGTCTGCCGTCCATACAGCGCCCTTGGAGTTCACAGTCAGTTCTTCCTGTATCAGCTTTGCCTTGAACTGTTTACCAAGCGTATGTCTTCCATACCCAGTTGTGCCCACGGCCTCTATCTGATTAAGCTTTACCCCGGCCTCCTTTAACGCCTGTTCCACCACTTTGTTCGCAGACAGGACCACAGTCTGCGTGGGGTACCATCCAGTACCGATCACTTCGTTGTCCCTCATCACGACCGCCTTTGTTGTGGCCGATCCTGAATCAATGCCCAGTGTGAGACCAACTTGCCTCTTTCTGGCCAGAAGCTGCTTTCTCTCAGCAATGGTCTGGAGCGCTTCCATCCTTGTGAGCAACTCATCCGCCTTGGTATGCTGGGTGAATGAGTACATGACTACCGGTAGTGTGGAATTGTTCTGAATGTACCGTCTCACTTCGTTTTTGAGCAAGGCCCCCTCGGCGCACCTGAAACAGGTGGCCAAAAATACCGCATCAGCGTCTACAAGCCCTTCCACAAGGGCCCTTGCCCTGGCGAACATTAGCTGAAGGCCTGCTGATTTGACCTCAAATCCGAAAATGTCTGTGCTTTCCTTGATGTATTCATACGATACATCAGGGTAGATTATCTCCGCATTTACCATCCGGGCCGCCTTGTCGATCTCCTTTTGGATCCCGCTGTATTCTGTCCCACAAGCTATTTGGGCAATCTTAATCATCTTTTCCAACCCCCTTGAGGAAGTCCATTATCTGCTTCACGACCGCCTTAGAGCCTTGTTCATCGGATGGATAGTCCAATATCAGTTTGGGCACTTTCATGGACCTGATCATATATAATAGGAATTCATTGGTCCTGGCGCATCCCAAGCATCCAAAGCTCATTGGCGCATCCTTTAGCACGACTATGGCATCCGCCTTTTCAAATACGGGGGCAAAGATAGCCAATCTGCCCCTTACTCCGGATGGCGCTTCCGCTGAGGCATATTTTAGACCCTTGCTGGGATCCTCTGATGTGATGTTAAGCGGCGGTGAGTCGATTTCAGGGTCCCTGACCCTGTCGCTGAGCTCTTTCATGATGGTGAGTGGTTCGTGACCTGACCTCTCCACTAGGTCTGCCAATATCAATGAGTTCGGTGGAAATATTGCAACTTTCAAGAAAAGATCCTCCTAAAGCATATTAAGGTCCCTTAGTTTTCTTAATTCCGGCCTAGAAGTAATCTGTATCAGGTCATCAAATATTCCCAGTGTGATATCTATCACTCCTACAGCGGCTACAGCCACCTGGTCATCGTTAAATATGGGCACCACTCTGATGGGCAGCCCCTTGTACCTTCCTTTCATTGGTATGGTCCTGATAGGAATTCCCTTTTTAAGTGATTCTTCAAGGATTGGCCCTGTGTAGTTCATATCTACGACCTTGCCCCTCTCGACTCTGACACCCTTCTTTTCAAGGGACCTCATGGTGACAGGGAGGCCTCCGCATAGTTGATGGATGGCAAGCGCTATCTTGCAGATGTCGCATGCCTCTGAGTCCTTGGTGATTTTTATCATTTCAATCCACTACCTCATCGATTATCTTCTTGAATTTCTCAGGCTCGATCTTTTTGCAGACAATTGGTTCTGCCGTCTCCAGATCTTCCTCGCATTCCAGACCCTTTGCAATAAAAGGCAGAAGTTCGATCTCCTTTTGAAGGAAGTAGAATCCTGGCCTTGCAGAACCTCTTTGCGCCCTGCATCTCCTCTTATCACCCAATGGGAAGGCCCTTGTCTTAGAGAACATCCTGTTAGGGTCGAGTTTCCTCAATTCACTCAAGACATCGTCAACTACCTCAGTATCCCCCTCTATCAAAATGCCATAGCAGGTCTGCTTGACGAAAACATCCTTGCCAAGCGTAGAGACGAATCTGGAGAGATATGAAGGTGAATATCTCGAATCGGGCGATATGGCCAGTATCCTTGATACTTTCTCGCTCATAATCAAAGTTTCACCTCACCAAAAATAAATAATTATCTATTGATTACGTTTTAAGTTCATATTTTCAATATAAAATGCTAAATGTTCTTAAAATAATCACAACTATTAATAATAATAGAAATACTGTTAAATAATAAACAGCAATATTGATGATAAAATATATTTTACCAAAGATTTATAATTGTATTAACATACATTAAATAATAATAACAATGTGATCACTTGCCACTAAATAGACTAAAACACAAGCTAACAAAAGAGGTTATGTGGCTTTACATACTTACTCTTCTTAAGAAAAGGCCCATGTACGGATATGAGCTCAAGCATGAGATCAATGAAAATTTCAATTGGGCCCCTGCCACAGTTACTTCATACGTAGTGTTATACAAGCTTGAATCCGAAGGTTATGTCTCCACAGAGGTAAAGGAAGGGGAGAACAACAGCAAGAACAAGAGAAAATACTATATGATAACAGAAAAGGGAAAAGACCTTTTGAACGAAGGTCTAGAGTTCATTAGGGAGACTTTGGATAAGCTGGATCACAACTAGTATCAGTCTTCTTCTACTACAATTGCCTCAGAGGGGCATTCTGACTCGCATAGCCTGCATACTGTGCAGTCCTCGATACGGGCGACCTTGGCAATATCGTCTACCAGGTCAAATACTTCAGCTGGGCAATCGTCAACGCAAACTCCGCATCCTACGCATAGGTCCTCGTCTACTATAACTTTAACCATAATATCACCACTGTAAAAAACAAACAACCATTTAAAAAACTTTGGATATATAAAAAAGAAAATATGGAGATTATAGAGATTTTATCATATCGTCTTTTGAGATGATGCCAACAACATGGTCCTCAAAGTTCAATACGGGCATCGACGAAAAATAGTTCTCTATGAGACTGTCCTTGATATCGTCTGCCTTGTCCTCCAATCTGGCGAAGATGGGAGCAGGCGACATCACCTCTCCGATAACAAAGTCCTTCAATCTGTTCTCCATATACTTCCCAGGGGTCTTTTCCCTGAACTCGTTCATGCTGAACACAATGTCCTGGATGGTCACTACGCCAACAAGCTCCCCCTCCCAGACAGGAAGGGCATGCTGATTGTTGTCAAGCAGAAGCCTTCTGGCATGTATCACTCTGTCGCTGGGACTTACCATCTTGAAAGAAGTGCTCATTATCTCAGATACGTAACCATCTATTTTGCAGTTCTTCAGGATGTCGGTCTTTGTGACGATCCCTATCTTCTCCCCTAACACGGGGATACCTGAGAATCCTTTCTCCTTAAAGGCAATTATTGCCTCAATGATCTTTTCGGATTCACCGAGATAGAATGGGTCTGATGTCATGCAAGACGAGACATGGAATGAGGATGTCCTTAGATTAAGGCTCCTTGAAGATCCGATCTTTTCAAGCATGTCCCTCAATGTTATAATTCCAACAAGTTCGCCGTCCTCTGTGACAGGCAGTCTGGCTATCTTGTTCTTTTCCATAAGTTCAACTGCATACGAAAGCCGTCTATCCTTGTCAATGACCGTTGCCTTGTTGGCGATTTCACCAATGGAACTTTTCAAACATTACCCTCCTGCATCATCTTTTCCAGTATGTCCCTCTCAGTAATGATCCCTACAATGGAATTCTCATCCACAACCGGCAAAAGGCCAATCTTGCACTTTTCCATGATCTCTATGGCCTTTCCCACATCCTCGTATGGCTTTACCGTCTTTACGTCCTTTGTCATTATTTCCGATATCCTGGCGTTCAAGGCCTGTTCTACGTTTTCACCCCTCATCCTCTCCAGCATCTTGGATGAGGCAAAGTAGTTAATGATGTCAAAGGTCGTGACAATACCCACAAGCTCATCATCGGAGATCACAGGTATCCTTCTCCTATAGTTCTTTATCATGAGTCTGCAAGTATCTCCGATAGTAAATCCGGGAGTGATCGTTGTCAGGTCCTTGCTCATTATCTCGTCGATCTTGAATCCGGACCATATGCCTGCCAGATTATATACGAAATCCTCTTCCTCAACAATCCCGATCACCGTGCTGTTCTTGTCAAGTATTGGAAATCCACCGACATTCTCCTCATACATCTTTTTCAGGGTGTCTCCCACCGATTGATTGTCCTTGATGTATGCCACATCATGGGACATGATTTCCCTTACAGACTCATTTATCGCCGATAGGAAGTTCCCATTGTGCTTATTTTTAATGAGATTGTACCTTTCCCCTCCGCCAAGGAAATCTATGATGTCCCTGGTCACTACGATTCCTTGGATCTTGTTCGTTCCAGGCTGAACTATCGGCATTCTTCTGGTGTCGTATTCCACCATGGTCTCGGCCACTCCCTTTATCGGCATAGTGGGCGGAACGCAAACGACGTTCTTCCTGGCTATTTTCATTATTTCCCTTTCTTTTTCTGCTCTTCTAGATCCAAATTCAATGGGTCCTCTGTCCAGTTTTCCGTAGATATATTCCCTCATCAAGTCCCCTCTATCAAGAGTTTTAATACATCCATCTTTCCTATAATTCCCTCCAACTCATAAGCCTCATTGACTATGGGTATTCGGGATATGTCATGTTTGATCATCTTCTCAACGAAGGTTGTCACTGTATCGTTTTTTGTCAAGGTTATGGGGCTTCTGTTCATAATTTTCTCCACTTTCGGTGGATTGCTCTTCCCTTCCAGGGCATTTCTTACGTTGCCCGCATTAAGTAGGTCCTTTTTGGATACGTATCCAACAAGTTTGTTATACCTGTCCTTTCGTGAGGTGACCTCCTTGACAACGGGAACACCAGAGAATTTTATTTCCTCCATAATGTTCCAGAGCTTTACGATAGAGTCGTCTGCGTTGACGAATATGGGGTAGTTTCTCATAACTTCCCCTATAGTCATCTTTGCTATCAACTCATTGTCCAACAAGAGTATTGCTATTATATCGGACATCCCAACATACCCTATCGGCCTGGTGCCGTCTGAAACAGGTATGATGTAAGTATCATATTTTATCATCTTATCTGCTACATGTTTTACTACATCATCTGGCGTAGTCTGGTATTTAGGCTGTTTTGCAATGTCAAGAGCAGTAAGTTTTGACTTACTTCTTGTTATCTGGAGTCCGGTTGTCCTGTCTATCATGCCTCTAAAGACACCGTTTTTCTCCACATAAATGACCTTTTCGCTTCTCAGCATCTGTCTAGGTTTCGTTGCATATACGCTGCCATCGATATAGTTGGTTGGTATGACTATCCCAGTAATTTTCATTTAGGCTCCCCCTTTGAATGAAGTCTATTCCTCAAGCAATTGGTCCTTGCAACTGTCACAAACATATTTTCCCTCGACCATATTAAGGCTGGGAAAATAATTTCCGCAGAATTCACAAAATCCTCCCTCTGGATTGTTCTGGTCAGCTTCTGCTTCAAATATCTCTGGAGCAATAGCAAGAATGTCAAAAGATGTTATTACCCCCACTGCCTTCTCATTTTCGGTTATAATGAGCCTCTTGATCTTCGATTCTGACATTATCTCCCAGGCCAACTTGACATCAAGATTCTTCTCTATTGTAGTAACGGGCGTGCTCATTATGTTCTTCAAGCGGACCTTGTCGGGTTTAAGGCCCTTGGACAATACCTTTGTTAGAACATCCCTTTCAGTGACTATTCCTTCGGGATAACTGTCCTTGCAGATCAGGACGTAGTCACTGTTCTTTTGCTGCATTCTCCTTACTGCCTCTATGAGTGAATCGTCTGGTCCCAACATGAGAATATCGTTGTTCATTATATCCTCTATAAGAATATTGGACACTTGTTCACCTCAAGAATAGATTGAATTTTATGTATTTATAGTTTCCCCTATTGGGATAATATATATTGTTTAACTGGATATTTATTAAAAAAAAGACTATAAAATTGTATTATCTAAGATAATATATTTATTTAAGGTCTCAAACAAATAGAATATATATTTTTCTTGATTTTACAAGAATATTATATTATTATCATACTATGAAATACTCTATCATCATTATCAGAAAAAACGAGATACCTACTGTTGCAAAGTATAAGTCCCTTCTCCAACTTATGATCTTACTGCCGTCTAGTGGAGGGAAAGGTAGCAGATTGAAAAAGCCCAGATAACCGTTGATAATTGCTAGGAAGGGAAAAAGTCTTGTCCCGGGATATATAAAATCCAAGATTATCGAACCCGTGGCAATGATCAGATTCAACATTGGTCCTGCCAAGGATATCTTTCCATTTTGTTCGTTGTTAATCTGAAATCCATATATGTAAACAGCGCCGGGTGCGGCGAATATGAAATTGCCAAGCGATATAACTGCTATACCCACAGCGAACAATAGACCCTGCTTCCACAATCTGAACTCAGCGAATAATCTATATCTCTGTGCAAAGTATTTATGTGCTAGTTCATGGCACACGAATGCTGTTCCAACTGCTATGAAGCTCACCGGAAAGAATGAGAGATTTAATTTGGAAAGTATCACCGATAGGACAATCCATGCAACTAAGAGGTCCCTGATCTCCTTTTTTGAAAACTGCATTCTCATTTTTTTGCTTCCTCACAATATCTGTTTATCATACAGCTAGTACAGGACGGTCTGGTCTTGCAAGTTCTTTGGCAGTGGGTGACCACTGCAGAGTGGATATGCCTCGAAAGGCCAGCCGTAATCTTCCTTGGGCCTATAAAACACTTTTGCATATGTTTAATACTCGGAATGGATCTGCTTCCACTCACTCTTTTGTAGATCCTAAGTGCATAGCTGTCTATAATAAAAACAGGTTTATCACCTGCATATAATAGCATGGTGTCAGCAGTTTCAGGGCCAATTCCATTTAGGTCCATAAGTATCTCTCTTGCCGATCCAACGCCAAGGTCGAATAGTTTCTTTGAATCTGAGTTGAATCTTTCAGAGAGGAGGGACGATAAAGATAGGATCCTTTCTGATTTTTGCATAAAAAATCCAGAGGGCCTTATGGCATTCTCTAGGTCATGCCTCTCTAAGCTAAGAATTGAACGTGGGTCCAAGCTTGTAATTTTTTTTAGAGAATCCAAAGCTTTCTCAACATTTGCCCATTTAGTTCTTTGTACCAATATCGCACCGAGCATGATCTCAAAGCGGCTTTCGTGAGGCCACCATCCTTCTTCTTCATATTCATCAACTAATATCTCTATAATCTCATGAAATGGAATGGCACTTTTTTCTAACACATAAGGAAATCAGTTATTGCTTATAAAGCATTTATTTCGAAAAACTGTTAATTTTTGTATATATACATTAAGGTAATATTTAAGTTGTCATAAATTAAATACATTCTTGATAAAAATGGTCCATGCCTATGTTCTCATAACTATTGCCATTGGAAAGATGAACTTAGTTATAAACGAACTCAATAGCATGGACTATGTTGAAAATCTTGATTCTGTAACTGGCCCCTGTGATCTTATTGTTAAGCTAAAAGCCGATGATTACCACGAACTTAAAGAAGTTGTTCTCAACAAGATACAGCACATTGATGGCGTAATGGGCTGTTCTACATCACTTGTGGTGGACCTATAGATCTCCATATTGGTATGAATCTATTATCTCTTTCCCATTGTGCAGATAGGCGACATCTCCATCGTTGTTCCATATAGCCATCCTTTTGCAGCTGTAGATTCCTGGGCCTTCTCCACATCCGCTGAATACCTTTATTACACTCATAGGATCTATGAATCCTTCCAAGTAGATCACATTTCCCGAATAATCCTTAAGTTTCCATCCTTCCAAGTTGATGCTCTCTTGAGAGTTATTCTTTAAAATCACATATTCATCGTTTAGATTCTCATTGTCATTGCCAAGGGCGTCATAGTTGATGAACGCTATGAACACTCCGCTCTCCTCATCACCATACATCTCGGACCAGACCCCTCTTTTCTTGGATATTGCATTATTCTCACTTTTTGAGAGCTCATCTTTCATTTGGCAGTCGTAATCACGATATGCCCTGGCATATCCCAGCTCAACCAGTTCCCTGTTTATCAGTGTTCCATCTAGTTCTAAATAGTACAAGCTTCTTCCGTAATCGTCCTTTTCGCCACAGATTGGGTCCCAGACAAGGCCAACGTTTTTTCCAAGATAATTACTTTTTGCGTATTCCGTGGCCTCATGACCCCAGTAATTGAGAAGGTCGGCGTTCACACCGTTCCATTCGGAGCTATCATTCTCTCTGAATATCTCTGGAGTGTCAATGCCAATCAGCCTGACCCTGATTAGATTCCCTCCTTCCAGCACAAGGTCGTAAGTATCTCCGTCAATTATCTCAATGATGGTGGCTTCTTCCACTTTTTCACCTTGGCCTATGCAACATGAAAATAGGCATGATAATACGAGCAATGAAGTGATCAGGCTATACATCTTTCTCATGATTCTTCCATATTCAAATGCATATAATAGGGTTTCCTTTAGAGATTATTTTAACAATGCAAAAAAAACATAATACCGAAAGTTTTTTATATCGAAATAAATTCACATTTTATTAAGTTAACTTTTATTTATTATGAGGTGCTCCAATGGTCAAGGGCGGCAAAGACAAGAAAATACAGTCCCTAGAAGAGGAAGTTGAACAAGCTGTTGAGAAGATCAATGAGCTGGAGGGCGAGATAGAAAAAAGAAACGCCACAATCAATGATTATCTCAATACTATGAAGGTATTACAGGCTGACTTTGAGAACTACAAGAAGAGGGTCGAGCGTGAAAGAGAGCAGACCATCTCTTTCGCTAAGGAGGACTTGATAGTAAAACTTCTAGATTTAAAAGATAATTTCGAGAGGGCTTTTTCCGTCAGTGAAAAGGATAAGGCCTCTGAGGGCGTTTTAAAGGGATTTGAAATGATATACAATCAATTGAAAAAACTGCTCGAAGAAGAGGGCGTGAAGGAAATCGCGTGCATCGATAGGGAATTCGACCCATACTATCATGAAGCACTGATGATGGATGGAGATGGAGATGGAGACAGGGAGATAGTATGCAAGGAATTCCAGAAAGGATATGTATTGAAAGACAAGGTAATTAGACATTCTAAGGTTTGTGTAAGGAAAGGAATTATCGACGATGAAGGTGAATAATATGGGAAAGATATTGGGAATAGACTTGGGAACTACGAATTCTTGCATGGCAATAGTCGAGGGTGGCAAGGCAACGGTCATCACAAACATCGAAGGTGAAAGGACCACTCCTTCTGTGGTGGCCTTCAAAGGAAACGAGCGCCTTGTTGGCTCTGTGGCGAAAAGACAGGCGGTCACCAACCCTGACAGGACCATCAGGTCCATTAAGAGGGAAATGGGCACTGACAAGAAGCTAAACATCGACGGAAAGGATTATACGCCGCAGGAGATCTCGGCCATGATACTGAAGAAGCTCAAGGACGACGCTGAGAACTACCTCGGGGAAAAGATCACTGATGCGGTGATCACAGTACCAGCATACTTCAACGATGCGCAGAGGCAGGCCACAAAGGATGCTGGCACGATAGCCGGCCTCAACGTATTAAGGATCATAAACGAACCTACTGCCTCCACACTGGCGTATGGATTGGACAAGGAAGAGGAACAGACCATATTGGTATACGACCTTGGCGGCGGTACCTTTGACGTTTCCATTCTAGAAATCGGAGAGGGCGTGTTCGAGGTAAAATCAACTGCAGGGGACACCAGGCTTGGCGGTGATGATTGGAACAAGAGGATCATCGACTGGATAGTTGCGGAGTTCAAGAAGGACACGGGCATAGACCTGACAGCCGACAAGGCTGCGCTGCAAAGGGTAACTGACGCTGCAGAGAAGGCAAAAATCGAGCTCTCAACACTTATGGAGACCGTGATAAGCCTTCCTTTCATAGCCATGGGGAGCGACGGGCAGCCCAAGAATCTTGAGATCAAATTGTCAAGGTCCAAGTTGGAGAGCTTGACAGAAGACCTCTTGGAGAGGACTTTGGGCCCTGTAAGACAGGCAATGAAGGACGCCAACATCGAGGCGGAAAAGATAGACAAGATACTTTTGGTCGGAGGGCAGACAAGGGCCCCGGCCGTAAGAAGCATTATCCAGAAGTACTTTGCTAAGGAACCTTACAAGAACATAAACCCCGATGAATGTGTTTCAATGGGCGCGGCCATCCAGGGCGGTGTGCTTGCTGGGGATGTAAAGGATGTGCTGTTGCTCGATGTGACACCTCTCTCACTCGGTATCGAGACGCTTGGGGGCGTGTTTACTAGACTTATAGACCGCAACACCACGATACCTACCAAGAAATCACAGATATTCTCCACTGCAGCCGACAATCAACCTTCAGTCGAGATCCATGTACTGCAAGGAGAGAGGCAGATGGCAAAGGACAACTTCTCATTGGGCAGTTTCCAGCTTGTGGGTATACCTCCAGCACCAAGAGGGGTCCCTCAGATCGAGGTTACTTTCAATCTTGATGCCAACGGCATATTGAACGTGAACGCAAAGGACCTTGGCACTGGAAAGGAGCAGGCCATAACTATCAAGTCATCCACTTCACTTGAGGATAGCCAGATAGACCAGATGGTCCAGGACTCTGAGAAGTACGCCGAGGAGGACAGGAAGCGCAAGGACCTTGTAGAGGCAAGGAACAACGCAGACTCACTGGTGTACTCAACTGAAAAGACCATGAAGGACCTTGGCGACAAAGTCGATTCGTCAAAGAAGGACAACATCAACACCAAGGTAGGGGCTCTCAAGGCCGTGATGGACAGTGAGAATGTAGAGGACATCAAGAAGGCCACAGAGGAACTGACAAACGCACTGTATGAGATCTCCTCGGAGATATACCAGCAGGCCCAGCAGGAGGCCGGCAACGCAGAGCAGGGAGGCCAGCAACATCAAGGCGGCAGCGACGACAATGTCGTGGACGCAGACTATACAGTGATGGACGACGATGAGAACTCCTCCTAGGACCGCCAGGTGAGAAATTGTCAAAGAGGGACTACTACGAGGTCCTTGGCGTTCCCAAGGATGCATCCGAAGACGAGATAAAGAAAAAGTACAGGAAACTGGCAAGAAAGCACCATCCTGACCTCAATCCAGACAACAAGGAGGAGGCCGAGGAGAAGTTCAAGGAGGTTTCCGAGGCCTATGAGGTCCTAATGGACAAGGACAAGAGGGCCAGGTACGACAGATTTGGCCATGAGGGTGTGTTCAATCAGGGAGGCGGAGGATTCCAGTGGTCCGACTTTACCCACTATGAGGATATCAGTGACATTTTTGGTGACCTCGGCGGGTCCATATTTGACATGTTCTTTGGCGGCGGGGGAAGAAGCAGGCAGAGGTCCAACAAGGGGGCTGACCTTCGCTACGATATCTCCATCTCACTAAAGGATGCTTTCAAAGGCCTTGAGAAGGTATTGTCCCTCAACAAGAACATCGAGTGCTCCGAGTGCGGAGGCAGCGGCGCAAAGAAGGGCACCTCACCGACCACTTGCCCAAAGTGCAAGGGGTCCGGGCAGGTCCAGGTGGTGCGCTCCACGCCTTTCGGGCGATTCGCCTCTGTTTCCCTCTGCGACAGGTGCCATGGCAGAGGAAGCATAATAGAGGACCCCTGTCCAAAGTGCCGGGGCAATGGCCATGTGCCAGGTAACAAGAAGATCAAAGTGAAGGTCCCAGCAGGCATTGAGGACGGTTCCCACATAAGGATAACAGGGGAGGGCAATCCCAGCAGTTCAGGCGGCCAGCCGGGGGACCTATACGTCGTGGTTCATGTAGAAACCGACCCAAAGTTCAAGAGGGACGGCACTGAGCTACTTTATGAGCTGGACATCTCATACCCCCAGGCCACTCTCGGTGATGAGGTCGATGTTGAGACCATCGATGGCAAGGTGAAGATGAAGATACCTCCCGGAACACAGCATGGAAAGATCTTTCGGCTTCGCGGAAAGGGCATGCCAGGGCTTCGCTCGGGCAGAAGGGGCGACCAGCATGTTAGGGTATCCATAGATGTGCCCTTAACGCTTACCAACGAGCAGAAAGAGCTGATTACCAAACTAGGAAAGACCTTGGGCCACAAGCCCAAGGAACAAAAAAAGAGCTTTTTTGACAATTTCAGATGATCGATAGAGATGTTCTCTTTTATCTTCTCTGAACTGGTGAATATGTTCACTCTTCTATAATAATAATTTCGAATTATAATTTTATTAAATATTATTTAATAAAATAAAAATAGTTTATAGTTTCTTCATTATGATGTTACAGTGGTCAAGGAGGTCTTTCTTTGAGGAAAACGATAGGGCTCCGTTGTCAATAAGCTCATTGTATAGTTTGGCCGCCTCGCCGTTTGTAAAGTCCTTTTGTTCCATCTTCCTCTTCTCATATATCAATACAGGGATATTGTGCTTGAGGGCTATAAGTGCAGCTTCCAGATTTAGCAGATTTCCGCTCCCGACGGAGAAATCGCTCATTATGACCACCTTTGACTCCTTTACCAACTTGATGTTCTCCAAGTGATTCTCATAGCTGATGGGGGAGAAAGGTGCCTCAAGCACTACCTTCTTTATCTTAAGGTACTCTGCCGTTTCCTGGTCTGAATCGTACAAATTGAGTACTCCAAGGCTGAGATCGTACTTGTCCAGGTCGATCCTGTTCATCAATCCGCTGCCGCTGCCCTCACCGCTTATTATATGTATTCTGGGTTTCTTTGAACTTTCATCATACTTTTTCTTTGTGATGGGAAGAACATATAATGAGTCGGTAATGGGATTCCTCTTTACTACACATTCTACCCCGTATACTTCCCTGATGTTGGATTCGGTCAGCACATCCTCTGGCCTTCCTTGCGCATAAATGACCCCTTTGTGCAAGAGCACGATCCTGTCAAAGTACTTGGCCGCCATGTTTAGGTCGTGAAATGCTGCTATGACCAACATGTTCTCTTCCTTTACTAATGATTTCACTGTAGTTAGTATCTCTATTTGGTGATTGATGTCTAGGCTTGATGTCGGCTCGTCCAATAATAGGACATGGGGTTCCTGCGCCAAGGCCCTGGCAATGATGATCCTTTGTTTCTCCCCTCCGCTGAGATTGAAGAAGAGCGAATCCTTCATATGCCATGTATCCGTCCTTTTCATGGCCTTCTCTACTATGTCAAAATCATTCTTCTGCTCAGAACCGAACCTTGATATGTATGGGGTCCTGCCCATCATCACTATCTCATGGGCGGTGAATGAGAAACTTGTATCAAAGGACTGAGGTATGACTGCCATCTCTTTTGCAAGGTCTTTTTGAGATATGTTCTCTATATCAACGTCCTCTATCTTGATTACCCCCCTCTCTGGGTTGAGAATTTTGCTCAAAAGTTTGATTAGTGTGGTCTTCCCAGAACCATTAGGACCTAAAAGCGCCAACATCTCGCCATGATGTGAAGAGAAACCTATCTTTTCCAAGATTTTCTTGTCCCGGTACCCGAACTTGAGGTCGTCAATGCTCAATCCCATTGTATCACCTAGAAAATTGATTTCTTCCTTTTTAGCAGTAAGTATGTGAAGAAAGGTCCTCCGAAGAAGGCCGTTATAATGCCCACCGGTATTTCTGTCGGTGATAGTACAACCCTTGCGGCCGCATCTGCCAAGACCAGGAAAATGGCCCCGAAGAGGGCTGAGGTCGGAATAAGTATCCTATGGTCTGGCCCCACTATTATCCTCATTATGTGCGGTATAACCAATCCTACGAATCCTATAAGTCCGCTAACTGATACTGCAAAGGCGGTGATAAGCGATGAGGCAGCAAGCAATATCTTCTTCACCCTTGTCACATCCACACCCAGATTCTGGGCCGTCTCATCCCCCATCAATAGCAGATTTAGCTCTCTTGAGTGGAACAGTATTATTATTATGCCAACTATGATAAATATTATTACATTCCTTACATCCGCCCATGAGGATGTCCAGAGCCCGCCCATCATCCAGTATACCATCTGGTGGAGCTTGTCTCCCGCTATGTACATCATGAACGATGTCACTGCCGAAAGAAAGGCCCCTATTGCTATACCTGAGAGCAGGAGGGTCTCAACATGTATCTTTCTCCCGATCTTTGATACATTGTATACGAAGAACGTCACTATTATGGAGCCTAAGAATGCGAACAGCGATATTGGTGAAAGGCCAAAGAGGCTTAGGCTAAAGCCCATCAAGATTGCTAGATTGGCACCGAAAGCCGCTCCGGCAGACACCCCTATTATATATGGGTCCGCCATTGGATTTTTGAATATGGCCTGATAAGTGGTCCCTGCTACCGCAAGGGCGGAACCTATCAGCATACCCAATACCACCCTGGGCAGACGGATCCTGAAGAAAATTACCTCGCTGCTTTCCTTCCAGTCTACAGATATCTTGCCACCAATAAATGGGATCTTGTGGAGAAGCATCTTTAGTATCTGAATATTGGATATCTTGGCCGATCCCGTGACCGAGGATATAATTAAACTGATGAATAGAATTATAATTAATAAAATGATTATTGTAGACCATTTTCTTTTTTTATTTTTTGATTTTATATCCAATATTTTTCACCTTTTAAAAAAATAAGGAAAAAAGAGAAGATTCAACCGTAAAGAAGGCCGAATAACTCTTCTACTGCTTCAGCTATCCTTGGACCAGGCCTGTTGATGATATCCGTGTTCGAAATCTCGTAGACCTCCCCATTGATAATGGCGGTCACTGTGGACCAGTCCGCATTAGCCATGAGCTCATCTTTTGAGACTCCGCTGGCCTGATGGGGTGCAAGTATTATTGCATCTGGGTCCTTTTGTATAATGTCCTCCAGGGACAGCACGGGCCAGGCGCTCTGAGCATCTGCGGCCATATTTATTCCCCCACTTGTGGTTATTATCTGGTCAATGAACGTTCCAGACCCTATTGACATTATGGGGTCGTACCAAAGCAAGTAGAATACGTCCTTCTTTTCTGTGAGATTTGTCACGTTTTCTTCAACCATGTTAATCCTTTCTTTCATTTCCATTACAAGGTCATAGGCCTCTTGGTCCTTGCCAGTTATCGCACCTACTGTCCTTATGTCCTTATAGACTGTTTCAAAGTCCACGGCCATGAACTGTATCACAGGTATTCCTGCGTCCTTTATCTGCTGGTAGCTGTCCTCGTCGCCTGTGGTAGCGAATACAACGTCAGGTTCAAGCTCTATTACCCTCTCAACGTTCACTGTTGAGAATCCACCAACCTTCTCTATGCCAAGTACTTCGGCAGGATAGTTACAGAACTCGGTCACTCCAACTACGTTGTCCCCAACACCCAGCGCAAAGAGTATCTCTGTGTTCGATGGCGCGAGTGATATTATCTTTTCCGCCGGTGAATCGAAAGTGTACTGATTTCCAAGATCATCGGTCACAATGATCTGAGTAGGCATGAAAGAGTATACCTCTTCTACTGCGTCAACTATCCTTGGACCAGGCCTTAATATGATATCAGCATCTGACATTACATATATCTGTTCATTCTGAACTGCGCTTATTGTAGCCCAGTTCTCGTTAGACATTATGTCCTCCTTTGACATCCCACTGGAACCGTGTGGACCCAATATTATTACATCTGGGTCGTTGTCTATCAACCATTCCATGTCGAACATAGGCCATGCTGAATCTGCCTCTCCGGCTATGTTGATACCACCGGCTGTAGTGATCACTTCATCTATGAAGGTGCCTGGCCCTGCAGACATCAATGGGTCCCCCCATAGGACATAGAATACCTTCTTTTTGTTCTCTATGTTGGCTGTAGAGGATGAGATGACACTTACCCTTGACTCAAGGTCGCTTACCAGAGTGGTAGCTTCTTCTTCCTTTCCGGTGACCTTGCCTATCAGCTCAATGTCATCCATCATGATGTCTAGCGTGGTGGCCTTGAACAAAACAACAGGTATGCCAGCGTCTGTAAGCTGTTGGGCAAACTCCTCATGTCCGGCTTCACCAAAGACCACATCAGGTTCAAGCTCTATTACTCTTTCGACATCCACAGTGCTGTATCCGCCGACCTTTTCCTTGTCCAATGCTGCCTCAGGATAGTTGCAGTATTCTGTGACCCCAACTATCTCCTCATCCAATCCCAAAGCGAACAGGATCTCTGTGTTTGCAGGAGAGAGTGAGACAATTTTCTCTGCATCTCCCTTGAAGTTCACTTCCCTACCAGTATCATCTACAATAGTGTACTCCTCTTCACCGCCTGCTATGCAGGCAGAAGCGCTCACCATTATTATGATAATTGTGGTTATTGCTGCTATTAATCTCTTGTTCATGGTATCACTATGGATGGATAATCCATCTAAGTAATAAAAGTTTTATGCTTATTATGGTGAATCATTGTGATTTTAAGTATTCTTGAGCTAAAATAAGATCTTCTTCTGTGTTAACATTGATGAATCTAGGATGGTATTCCAACAGCAGATTGAATTGTGGTATTTCCTTTAAATCTATGAAAGAACCATCTATTATGTTTATTCCAGAGGGCACTACCTTTTCCCCATCTAGCTCGAACATTTCAGAACCGTGCAATCTCCTCTTCTCGGTCTTAATAAAAATAGATAGGGATTCTTTTCCAGTCCTTCTGTAGACCTGGATAATCTGTTTTAG
>Ga0272441_10001903_pt1 | contig 43664 bp, 42 predicted proteins | sample SSMProp6N_FD_193582 | JGI IMG/M metagenome (GOLD analysis project Ga0272441, IMG submission 193582) | Marine sediment archaeal communities from Little Sippewissett salt marsh, Falmouth, MA, United States - SSM-Prop-6N | ecosystem: Environmental > Aquatic > Marine > Wetlands > Sediment ...
GTAGCATAGAAAGGCATGGCAAATAACCAAACAACTATCTCGTTTTACTTAAGGCTCTTTTAATAATTATTTGAACAGTTTTATCAGGAACGTAATCAAAATTAAATCTATTCATCAATAATTCTCTCACATTAGAATATGTCCTGAGTAGTAAAACCAATGCACTTTCGAGCTGTTTTTGCCCAGATTTATCCCGAGCATGCCTCAGATAACCTCGTATTAAATCATAAATGACATGTGGTTCACAAATTGGTTTTTCCCTGCTTTCACTAACTGGCACATAAGCTATTATTTTTTGCTCGCCAGCCAAAATCATTTTTACAAATCTATGCATACCATCCAAAACCTTATACCCGTTATCGGCTTTGCGTAAAAGAATTGGCCCACGGAAACCTTGTTTTTTACCAGCCCAAGCTATGACTTTATCTTTCAATTTTTTGTCTTTACCCAACATGTCTAACAACCGCGATGGTGACCTACTCGCTTTTTCTATAAATATTTTATTAAATTCTGGGGTTGTACCTGTCATCTTGATATCATTTATTGATATTACCTTCTTTTGCCATTTGATCTTTGGATTAGCGAAATAATCACCTAGCCAATTCAAAAGCACACCACTATGAACTAATATAGTGTGTCTGGGATCATCCCTAAAAGCTTTTGATTTTCCCTTCTCTGAAATGGCTAATTGATCTAGATATTTGGTAAACTCTTTATCCATAGTTTCATTATTGCAAAGAGTCGACAATGAAGCCAGCAGCTTTAATATGCCCTCCACCACCAAAAATAGAGGCTAGTTTACTCACATCTACGTCATCCGATTCTGTGCGCAAACTTACCTTATAACCTTTATCTCTTTGCGAAAACAACATAGTGGCTTTCATGCCAGGAACAGAATTCATTAAATCGATAACTCCTTCTAACTCATCTACCCTAGATTCACATTTTTCTAGATCTTCTGCAGTTACCACCGAAAGTACAATGCCTAACTCTTTATCTTGTTGTAATTTACTTAACACAGTCCCCCACAGTTTTAGCTTAGATGGTTTGTTGTACATATAAATATGGCCAGCTATTTTATTTAAACTCGCCCCCGCTTCCATTAGTTTACTAGCCACCCGAAAAACCTCAGCATCTGTGTTGCTGTGCTTAAAACTACCTGTATCAGTCGACAGCCCAGTTAATAAACAGGTAGCCAGGTCTCGTGATATATCTACCCCCCATTCCTGACAAATATAATATATAAGCTGAGTGGTCGAAGCGGCTTGGGTAGATAAAATATGAATGCCAGGGGACAAAGTTTGCACAGCATGGTGATCCACCACTACTAAACTATCTGGCCAATCGATATTTAGCTCTACATCTTCAAAAAAACCAGTTCTTTCCCAGTTACCGCAATCTAATATTACTGCCATATCAAAATCGAAAGGTGAAAAACTATCTTTGATAGTAAAGAAATAAGGCAAAAATGAAAAAGCTTCGGGAGGTCGGTCAACCATCGCCACCTCAGCCTCTTTGCCCAAGGCTTGTAGGGCTACTCGCATACCCAAACACGACCCAATAGCATCCCCGTCTGGTTTTTCGTGAGCCACAATTAAAATCCGCTTGGCTTGTACAACCTTTTCTTTAAATTTCTGGATCTGAGGTTTCAGTTCTTTTAATATCATCCAAAATCGATTCGATTCTATTGCTAGCGTCTGGATCTACGTCTAACTGCCAAATGATTTTGGGCACTTTTTTAATCGGTAATTCTTGGTAAAGAGTAGATTGAATTTCTTTAGTCTGTTTAAGTAATTTTTTAAAAGCTGCTTCCTGGTTCGGTTGGTTTAAAAAACTCACCCAAACTTTTGCACTAGATAGATCCCGACTTACCACTATATCATTAATCGAGACCATCCCGATACCAAAATCTCCACTTTTGTGAACAAAAGTGTTCCCTAAAATCCGTTTAAGCTGGCTTTTAACTTTTTCTAACCTAAAGCTCATTTACTAACTTGGACTTAATGTGCTCTACTTGTACAAATTCGATCTTATCTTTTTCTTTAACTTTAGAAGTAATTTCTACCGAGAACCCAAATTCACCCTCATTAGCCGTATCTACATCTTTAGGGCCCTGTTTAATGCCTACAATATTTCCATCTCCTATTAATTCTTCGTTTCTGTGAACTCTAAAAATTTGACCAGTTTTAATTTCGCCTTTGCCCACTTTTACACCTACAATCTTTTGTTTAGGGGTAGTTCTAAATACTTTTAGCACTTCTCCTTGGTTAACAACTGTTTCTGTTTTCTTTAATCCAACCGATTCAACCAGCAAGTCGGCCAAAGCTTTGGTTAATTCATAAATAATGCTGTAATCTAATATTTTAATATTTTCTTTTTTGGCCATCTGTATAGCCCCCGGTAAAGCTCTAACCTTAAACCCAACTACAAAAGCGTTGCCGCCAGCTGCAGCTAATACATCGTTTTCGCTAATGTTCCCCACTCCGCTAGAAATTATCACTATTTTATTACCACGATCTGTCACAATTTCATTCAGCTGATCAGTAATGGCTTGCAAAGACCCCTGAACATCTGTTTTAATTACCACATTTAAGTTTTGGACTTGCTGTGATTTAATTTGATCAACCAAAGCCGATATATCACTTTGGCTTTTAGCTATTTTACCAGAAAAAGATACCCGGTTTTTAGCAGCTTGGCTTCTAGCTGTTTTTTCATCATCCACCACCATTAATATATCCCCTACCACAGGGGCATCAGCAAAACCAATAATACTAACTGGGGTGGAAGGCAACGCTTCTTTTATTCGTTTGCCGTTATAATCTTGCATGGCTTTAACTTTCCCATAAGTACCCCCCACTACAAAATTATCTCCAACCGATAGTTTGCCGGATTTAATAATAACAGTGGCTAGTTGCCCTACTTTTACATCATGCTGAGCTTCAATTACTACGCCCCTAGCTTTACCAGTTTGGCGAGCAGTTAACTCAGCAATTTCCGAAGTTAAGCTAATTAATTCTAGTAATTCATCTACACCTTCACCCGTTTTAGCAGAAACTCCCACCAAGGGCACCTTACCGCCCCAAGCTTCAGTTAAAACTCCGTGTTCACCCAATTGCTGTTTAATTAAGTCTAAGTTTTTGTCAGCTTTATCAATTTTAGTAACTGCCACAATAATTGGCACATTAACTGCTTGAGCTAACTTAATCGCTTCTACTGTTTGAGGCTTAACCCCATCATCAGCCGCTACCACCAACACTACTACATCTGTAACCTTAGTCCCCTGCGCTCTAATAGCACTAAAGGCTGCATGACCTGGAGTATCTAAAAAAGTAATTTTTTGATCTTTGTAAGCAACTTGATAAGAACCAATGTGTTGAGTAATACCCCCCGATTCTTCCTGCACTACTCGAGTTTCTCTAATATAATCTAATAACGAAGTTTTACCATGATCAACATGCCCCATCACTGTAACTATAGGGTTTCTTACACCTACTTCACCTTCTTCATCGTCATCTTCTAACACTGCTTCACTTTCGTCAGACTTTTCTTCGACTGCTTCAAAACCTAAGTCATCTCCTAGAATGGCGGCGGTTTCAAAATCGATATTATCATTAATAGTCACTAGTACCCCATTGGCCAATAAAATCTTGATTATCTCAGTTACTGGCTTGTTTAACATGGAGGCCAAATCGACGACTTTAACCACCGATGGGATAGTTAAAACTTGCTTAGGTGTTTCGCTTAAATTCGATCCACTATTTGTATTATTTTCTTGATTCATGTGTAAACTTGATTCCGGCAAATACCTCAATTTAATTTGCCGCTATATTTAACTTATCAATCAATAGCGATTAATTCAAAGCTTTAAGGCTAACTTAAAACTATCTATTAACCTTGGTCTACCCGATTAATTGATTCAATAATTTTTGCTGCCGACTTTTCACCAATCCCCTTAATTTCTTTAATTTCTGTTTCTGATTTACTCTTTAGATCTTCGACTTTTTCTATACCGGCCTCTTTTAACTTTCTGATTAAAGCATCGCTCAACTCTAAAGCTACTAAATCAGAAGTGGCTGAAGAAGAAGCCACTTTTGGCTGAGCTTTCCCTTCTGGCACTGGCTCTAAAGCTTTAATCGACAACCCAAAGCGGTGGCTTTCTGGTTCAATATCTATTACTTTTAGTTCAATTTCCTGATTAACTTTAACCACCTCAGAAGGGTCGGTGATGTGGTCATAAGATAATTCCGAAATGTGAATTAATCCATCGATTTGATTATTAACTTTTACAAACACACCAAAAGGCATAATTTGAGTTACCGTACCTTTAACCACTTGGCCTACTTTGTAATCTTTTATTAAGTTAAGCCATTTATCTTCTTTTAATCTCTTAATACTCAAAGATATTTTGTCGCCTTCGATGCTAATAACCTGAACTTGAATTTCGTCACCCACTTTAGCAAACTGCTTAGGGTCTTCTACTTTATCCCAACTAATTTCCGAAATGTGAACTAACCCCTCTAGAGCACCCAAACTCACAAAAATACCAAAATCGACTACTCCGCTAACTTTACCAGTTAACACTTCTCCTACTTGGATATTAGAAGTCATTTGATTAAACTCTTCTTGATGAGCAGCCTTTTCCGAGAAGATTAACTTGTTAGTGTTTTTATCTAAGCTAATTACCTTAACTTCTAGATATTTACCTTCAAATTTAGATAGTTTGCTTAAAATTTCATCCTTATCGCTACCAACTCTAGGATAATGAGCCGGTGTTAACTGAGATACTGGCAAAAAGCCTCTAATCCCATCCGATTCCATAATTAACCCACCTCTGTTAGCTTCTATTACTTTGGCTTTAAGCACAGTTTGGCTATCGTGTTTTTCGATTAACACATCCCAGCCCTTATTTCTTAAGGCCTCTCTTACACTCAATAACACAAAACCTTCGTCATTTTCTGGCTCAACCACCGAAGCCGATATTTTATCGCCAATTTTATAATCCGGCATAGCAATCCCTGCTTCGTCTAATTCTTTGCTAGAAACAATACCCACAAACTTACCGTTTTGGATATCTACCCAAACCCGATTACTACTAACCGAGGAGATTTCTCCTTCAATTAAATCGCCAGATTTAATAATATTTAAATCCCCTGCTTTCTCTAGCAGTTGGGCCATTTTGTGTTGTGAGTTGGAATTAGTCATATGCCTTAATAATATAAATTAATTAACTTCACCTAATATATGTAAATAATCGCTTCCAGTCAACAATTTATCTTCTTCTGCGCTTACGGAAGTAATAGGCCTTCGATTTTTCACGCTCTTTATGAGCAATCTTTTTGGGAATAACTTTAAGTTTCAAGTAGGCCAAATAACCCGCCCAGACCAATGACCCTACTGTTATTAACAGGGGCCAAAGCCGCCAGTTGAAATAAGGGATAGCCTGAAATCTAAAGAATAAATAAGCCAAACTTACAATGCTAATAGTTAAAACCAGATTACTCCAACGAGCCAAATAATCTCTTTTAATACCAGATAAATTCTTGTATTTAGAAATTTTAGCATTAAATACCAAACTAGCTATAAATAAGGCTACCAGCACCCCTAAAACCACCCAGAAACCATTAAAATAGTACCCGATGGAACTGTCTACGTAATAGCTAATTTTAAATAAATTTAATAGCGACATTATTTCTTCTTGCCTTTAGTCTTACTTTTTAATCGGCTTTGTTTGGATTTACTAGAACCACTAGCTTTTACTTGTCTTTTGCTAAACCCAGTAGATTTTTTAGATATTCTAGAAGCTTTTTTGGCTTTGGCTGGGGCACTTGATAGCTTCCTCTTGCTAAAACCTGTCTTGGCAGCTTTTTTAGGCTTTACCACTTCTTTTTTAGATTTACTTGCCTTAACCACTGTTTTAGTTTTAGGTTTTGCACTTTTAACTGACTTAGTTTTAGTAGATTTTTGGGATATAACTTCTTTAGGTTCATCCGCTGATTTAGATTTTGGAGTTTCATTTTTATTAACACCTTCCTCTACTATCTCTTCGGCTTCATTGGCACTAAATACAGTAAAAGAAGCCACCCTGTCATCACCTCTTAGGCGCATCAATGTAACACCTTGGGTAACTCTACCCAACATCGGCACATTGTTAAGTGGCAAACGGATAATTTGGCCTTTTTTAGAGGTAAAGATTAAATCAGCTTCTAAACCCTTAGACACTAGTTTAGCATTTACAATATCCCCAGTGCGATCGGTAATTTTCATGGTCTTAATTCCCATACCACCTCTTTTCTGGATAGTATACTGATTTAAGTTAGTTCTCTTACCTAAACCTTTATTAGCCACAGCTAATAAAGAATATTGAGTATCGGGATGAGCCACATCAGCCCCAACTACTGTATCGTTTTCTTTTAATCTAATACCTCTAACCCCACGCGTACTTCTGCCTAGTAATCTGGCATCTGACTCATTGAAGTGTATCGATTGGCCTTTTTTGGTTACGATAATTATTGTGTCACCTTTTTTAGATAACCTAACCCAAGCTAGCTCATCTTTTTCATCAAGCTTAATTGCAATTAAACCAGATGTTCGAATGTTAGCATACTTATCAATAGCAGTTTTTTTAATTACCCCCTTTTCTGTGATCATCACTAAGTTATCCTTAGGATCACATTTAGACATGATTAAACTACCTGTTACTTTTTCTTCCGGAGATAACTGAATTAAATTAACTACCGACGTCCCTTTCCCAGTTCTGGCAGCTTTAGGTATTTCGTACACTCTTTGCTTAAATACTCGACCTCGGTTAGTGAAGAATAAGATATCATCATGGTTTTGAGCCGACTGAATCTTTTCTATTTGATCTTCCTCTTTAGTAGTCATCCCGATAATTCCCTTACCACCTCTTTTTTGAGCTCGGTAAACGGCTACTGGCTGACGCTTAATGTACCCACCTTTGGTAATAGTAATAACTACATCCTCATTGGGCACTAAATCTTTTTCGCTAAAGGCACCAAGGGTTTGTTTAGTTACCTTAGTTCTTCTTTCATCTTTATACTTATCTTTGATTTCTTCGGCTTCTTTTTTAATAATTTCTAAAACCTTCTTAGGGTCTTTTAATATAGCCTGAAGTTCTTTAATTACTTTCTGTTTTTCTTTGTATTCATCTTCTACTTTCTTTCTTTCTAAGCCAGCTAACGATTGCAATCTCATTTCTAAAATAGCTGTGGCTTGTGCTTCAGATAATTTGAACTTTTTCATTAAATTAGCATGTGCTTCTTCTTTGGTTTTAGACTTTTTAATAGTGTTAATAACTGCATTTAAATTATCCAGTGCAATTTTTAAACCTTCTAAAATATGTACCCGATCTAAGTTTTTATTTAAATCGAACTGAGTCCTGCGAGTTACAACATTTTTTCTGTGATCAATAAAATGCTGCAAAGCCGATTTTAAATTTAAAACCTTTGGTTGAATACCATCAACTAAGGCTAATAAATTAACATGAAAAACCGACTGCATTTGAGTCAACTTAAACAGCTGGTTCAGGATCTTCTTAGGAAAAGCATCTTTTTTTAATTCAATTACAATCCTAATCCCGTCTTTATCGGATTCATCTCTAATATCTGAGATACCAACTATTTTTTTAGCCTTGGCCAACAAAGCAATTTTTTCTATTAAATTAGCTTTGTTCACCTGATAAGGGATTTCGCTAACAATAATTCTATAACCTCGCTTACCTTCAACAATCTCAGCTACTGCTCTAGTAACAACTCGACCTTTGCCAGTTTCGTAAGCTTCTTTGATATCTTTAGGGTTGTAAATAACTCCTCCGGTAGGAAAATCTGGCCCTTTAACGTGTTCCATTAAATCATCAATGGTAGCTTCCGGGTTATCCACCAACAATGTAATAGCATCCATTAACTCTGTTAGATTATGGGGCGGGATACTGGTAGCCATGCCAACTGCAATCCCCACTGTTCCATTAAGCAATAATTGGGGGATTCTAGTAGGCAAAACTTTAGGTTCTTTAAGCTTGCCATCGTAGTTCAGCATAAAATCGACTGTATCTTTTTCGATATCAGCTAGAGTTTCTTCAGCAATTTTGGCCATCTTAGCTTCGGTATAACGATAAGCAGCGGCCCCATCACCATCGATCGAACCAAAGTTACCTTGCCCATCTACCAGCGGATATCTCATAGCAAAATCCTGCGACATACGCACAATCGTTTCGTAGGTAGCTAAGTCCCCATGAGGGTGATAATCGCCCAAAACTACACCTACCACTTTGGCCGACTTCCTGTATCCACCAGATGCTCTTAGACCCATCTTGCCCATAGCATAAAGCACCCTGCGGTGCACTGGCTTAAGCCCATCTCTTACATCTGGCAGGGCTCGAGACACAATTACGCTCATGGCGTAACTCAAAAACGATTGACGTACCTCATTCTCTAGTATTTGAGGTTCAACTTTGCCTAAATTATTATCTGTCTCATTAGTTTTTTTAGATTTATCTTTCATAACAAACTTACATCTAACTTAATATACGAACTTAATAATCTCTCACAATATTATTTATGCCCTTAAATTATCTAGCATAAACTTAAGTGAAGAATAAGGAATCTGATTATTAATTATATAGCACGCTTTACGTAGTGGCCCAAGAATCGATCAACCACACATCATCTTTTAGCAGTAATCTAAATAGACGACTTTCGGAATAAACTTTAGCATCTGGAGTTTCTTTATCAATTCTAGCATCTATTTCTATTTTTGTATCACTGGTTTTTCTAGTATCTAAAATTTTAAAATTAGTAATTTCCGATAAATCTTCCAAGACTACTGCAGGATTAAATTCGGCTTCAGCCTCAGTGGTTAAATAGGCCTTCATAGCTTCGCCATCCCTATCGATATAGGCTTGCATAAATTTAGTCACCACTCCACCAGCCGCTGCTTTAACCTCTTCTTCAGCCTCTTCATTCTCAGATTTTTCTTCTAGATAGTCTTCTACCATACCCTCAACTTTTTCAAACATTTCGAAAAGCTCTTTAGGTAAATTAGCCTCGATAATTTTATCTTTGTCAGCAATTAATAATTCATCATAAGACGAATTCATTTCACTATTTAAAGTATCTAGCTCTTCAACTTCGGTAGTATCTCCAACTACCCCTGCTCCCCCTCGGTCAATTAACCTTTGTAGTTGCCTTAAGTAAGCTAAATAATCATCTAAAAAGTTATTTAACCTAGACACAAAAGTGTTACCAGAAAAAACATAACTCTGCGTGCCTTGCAAACCGTAAAATATATCTCTTAAATCTCGGTTGGCATTCCCCAAATCATCAGTAAAACTACCGCTTTCTTCTGCTACTAACCCACTAAAATCTTCTACCTCAGAAAAAGCATTAGTTAAATCCATGGTGGCTAATACCACTTCGTTCCAACTGTCTCTTACGCTTTGTTGGCTAGCACTCCCCTGGCTTTGGAAGTTGTAATAATAATACGAAGCTAAGCTACCTATCATAATAACTAGCACTGCTATAAATACAGTGATCAAAACGCCTAAAGTTTTAGATTTTTTGGCTCTTTTTTTCATTTCATCGGCAGATTCAATAGAAGACTCTTCCTCTTCTTCAAAATCTGTTTCGTTAGTATCTATATCTTCTTCTGGCATAAAAAATAGGCTTTATAACAGCCTAATTATACCTATAAAAACAGGTTGATTCAACTAAAAATTACCCTAATTTAGCACCTTACCAGAACCTGTTACAAACCTTGCTTCTCGCTCTAATTTAACCCCAAATTTTTTGTTAACCTTATTCACGATTAAATTAGCTAAGCGATTAACGTCTTTGGCTTTTGCCCTACCATTATAGTTAACTATATGATTAGAATGCTTATTAGAAACTCTGGCTCCACCAAGGGTTTTGCCTCGCAAGCCCACTTCATCAATTAACCTCCAAGCTGCCTTATCATTTGGATTTTTAAAAAAACACCCAGCACTACGCTTGAGTGGATGTTTAGATTTGCGCAAATCTAAATCTTGCTTAACTGCCTTCATAATATCTGGATAATTCGATTTAATTACCTTTAAAGTTGCTGATAACACTATCCAATCTGGCTTGTTTTTTAATTTTGAATGGCGATATTTAAAGCCTAGATCAGCATTTTTAAGCTTTTTTACCTTACCTGTTTTGCAATTTAATATTTCTGCTTCGTAAACATAGTTATCAATGGCCTTTCCGTAACAACCAGCATTACCGACTATTGCGCCTCCCACACTACCTGGGATATTGGCCAAAAAATCAAAACCACCTAAGTTGTTTTTGGCTAAATGTTTAACTAACTTGCCCAAAATGCACCCAGCCTCTACCCACACTCGGCTTTTAGTAGGGCTAATTACAATTTCGTCAGCTACGTATTTAATTACCAATCCCTTAAAACCTTTGTCATCAAAAAACACATTACTACCACCACCAATAACTAAATATGGGATCTTTAATTTAACAGCCAAAGCAACCGCCAGCTTTAATTCTTCAGCAGACAAAGCTAACACTATTAAATCGGCCGGGCCGCCAACTTTAAAAGTGCAGTGATGTGATAATTTAACACTTTGTTTAACAGAAAATGGATACTGCTTAATAAATTCTTTATATTTCTTATTCATTGATGATTTACAAGCCAGTTATATAAATATTCTGTAGCTACCACATCATCTTTATTGTAATTAATAATATCTTGCAAAACTTTTTTATCTCCTGTTTCTAACCACACCTCGTACCAAAAAATACTTTGCGCCCCACCAGCCTTTTGGTGCTGCCATTTGTAATTAATAAATTTAGATTTAGCCAAATCTTTAATTGAGTAGAAATACAACGGGAAAATTACGCTCTCTTTTACTACCTTGAATAAATCTATTAACCGGTTTTCAAAAACTTCTAACTCCTTCGAGCCACCATATTTCTTGGCCATTTTTTTCATGACCGCTTTCTCGTAATTAGCATAGTGGTACACTGCGTAGTCTTTGGGCAAAGTTTTTAGCCAAGCCAAAAACTCTTTCCACATTTTCTCTTCCTGATCCGGAGTTTCGGCCAAGAAATAGGTAAACTTTTTCTCATTACCCAACCAAAAACCAAACATATACTCGACCCCTAACAAAGGGTCCCCCTCTATATCAAAAAATATTTTATATCCCCCTTCTTCTAATTTTGGTTTTTTAAGCCAAATTAAATCTCCTTTATCTAAAGACCTAGCTTGTAAGACTAGTTTTTGCCAAGTGGCTGGAGCAATACCGTATTGTGGAGCTTTAGGATCTAAATCGATAACGTCTTTAACCGTTTCTATGCCATTCTCTCTTAGTTTATTCAAAGCAGTTTCTCGCACATTATAAATTAAAGCTATATCGTTAGATTTTTCACAATCGTTTAAGCACATGTGCCCCCAAGGAGTTTGCTTACAGGTGCTGCGCAAGTGGTTGCCTGGTTTTTTGCCATGCAAAACATCCAAAATTAAATTAATTCTGGCTATCATTTTAGTGATAATTTCTTCGGTAATCGGAAAATTTAAACTTTCTTTATCTTTGTTCACAATTTTTGAAATATCTGGCCTAATTCCTTGCACTTGTTCCAAAACATAAGCATAAAAAGCTAACTGATAACCATGATCAGTTTTAATTTGCTTACTACTTTTAACATCTATTGGGATGTATAAATAATTCCCAAATTTAGATTGGCCTGGCATTTTTTTAAGCAAGTCGGGGCGGCCGCGCCAAATATCTCCATTTATTTTTGCTTCAATTAAGCCTTGGTATATCCATTCTGCCCCTTGCTCCATTAGTTTTAGCGTAACTTCCTTAGCTCGTTTGGGGTCCACGTCCTTAACTTCTTCAACTTTTAAATCTTTAACATAATCTGCTTCATGCAAAACTCCTTGCTCCATTAGCTTAATGGCTAACTCTGGCAATTCTTGTTTTTGTTTGGGATCAGAATAAACTTCGTGCCAAATCCAAGCTGGGCACATAGAATATTGGATAAATAAAAACGGTGATACTATTTGTGGAAATTTTTCTTCCATTCTATCTATAAGTTTACACGAAAAAAGGGTGACGTTGTGAGTCACCCTGTCCGACCTCTCTCTAATTAACTAGACTTGCCAATTATATCTTGACCGGATTATAAAAGCGTGGCATTAATTCGATCACGAGATACCCCATGTCCCTGCGTTTACCCAATTCTCAATATGAGATTTTTTTAAGGCTACTTGCAGTTCTATGGGAAAACTCTAAATACCTCTTGGCTTCAAAACTCTAGGTAAAAGAGAGAGGGTCATCCTATCATCCGTTTTTTATTTAATGTGCCTTTTCTGGCACCTCCAGGATGTAAGTTTATTATCCTCTTTCTTCCCAGTTGCCTAGGAAGAAACGAATTACACAAAGAACAATGTGAGCTATTAACTCATTTTTAACCTACCATAAATACTTACAAAAAAATAGCCACATAAAACTTATGCGACTATATAATTTTCATTAAACAAAATATTTTATAGCGGCGGCTCTACCAACATACCTTTTGCCAACATCGCCACCATTTGGTGGAACGCTCTTAGACCAACTTTATCTCCTTTAAATACTTCTCCTAATATTTTGTTTGTAACAACCTCTGTATCATGACAGTGTTTGATGTGCACTTTGGTCGTAATCCCCCCTTCACTATACGACGAGAACCACCCCGATTCAGTTAAAATCCACATGGCAGTATATAAATCACTGCTATATGGATAGGCTCCCATAATCGCAAAATGTAAATTTTGCAAAGGAATTAGCACCTCGCCAAGCTCATTTTGGATATCATAGATAGTGCGATGCAACACCTCTTTGTCTGATGATATCCATCTGCCATATTGCAATTCTAATTGATTAAAAGCTAGCCCCAATAGTTTGCTTGCTGTGATTTTTTTCATAGCTATTCACTTTCCTTTCTATCAAGTTACAACCTTCTACACTAAGCGTCTTATATCCCAAGCTAACTTTCTAGACAAATAAAATTGACTCAATTTATATTGAGCCAATTATTTAAATTAAGTTTTATTATTTAGTTATCTAGATTTGGCGAATTTAGTAATTCTTTTAAAAGAAACTAGATCTTTTAGTTTAGTTAGGTTAAACATGTCAACCGTATAACCAACAATACCCAACGAAGCAATAGCCAACAAAGCCATTACCCAATCGGCTGGCTTATCGCGGTCGCTACTAATATCGATAGTGGTTAATTCTGACACAGGTAGTATTGTAGCCGAACTACTAGCATCTTCTACCTCACCCAAAGTTAAACCCTTTGGCTCATCAACTTCTATATTTATAGCTCCACCATTTAAACCAACGCTAGCTGCTTGGGCCAGTTCTGTATTTATAATATTTTCGATACTGGCTGTTCTTACTACTTCTATCTCATTAGCAAAATGCTGAACTACAAACACTATCTCTTTACCATCAACTAATCTAGCAGCTACCCCTACACCAATATCAGTAAATTCTGTTTCCACCAAATTACGATAATGAGTTGGGCTATCTACCCAAGCTTGTAACATACTATCCACCGATGTAAAACCCTTGGCTAGGTTTTCGCCAGCTAAGGTGTAGTGATAATCTAAACCGTTAATCCAGTAAGACATTCTGTGGCCATCTGGGTTAGTATGAGCAAAATAACCTTTGTCTGCCATATCCTGAGCTTTATACAAAGCTGATTGCATTAAGCGACTATCAACTTCTAATTCGCTTAAACCAGCTTCATTCCTAATTTGATTAGTGTAATTAATAATAGCTTGCTCTTGCCCTGCCAAACTACTGGCAGCTAAAGCTTGATTACCACCACCTACTATAAATAGAGCCATAAACAATATGCCGGCTCCCATCAAAATTTTATTTAAAATCTTACTCATTTTTTATTTTTGTTTTTCGTTTTTAGTTCTACCACCAATTATTTTATTGTATCATAAATTACCTTAATTGTCAAGTCTAACTAAATATGGCCCCCTCTTGAGAGAAAGGGCCATATCTTTATTTCTAGTTCTAGTTTTTCTAAGCTCGTCGGTTACTTAACTGGTAATACAACTTGGCTACAACACTTAAGAATACTGCTAGTAGTAGAGACATAACAAAGTAAACCCAAGCATTTGGCCCAGCCGAAACCAAGCCTTCGTCTTGTTCGCCCAATACTTCTCCACCACCAACTGCATCACCACTATCCTGCTCGCCTGCTACTTCACCTGCATCACCATCGCCTGAATCATCTTCTGGGGTGTAATAGCTTCCGCCACCTCCACCGCCAGTAGAGCCACCTTGGCTATTAACACCACCTTCTTGGTTACCAAAGTCGATATCCGACCAAATAGGAGTTGAGACACCAAGAGTTAGAACATAAGCGTAATCGAAATCAAACCCGGGGAAGGTTTGAGACCAACCAGATTGATCTTCTTCTCTTACAATGTAATCACCAAAATCTAGTTCGGTGAAAGCGTACAAACCAGCTTCGTCGGTGGTTTGTTCTGGCTCACCACTATCCTTTTGACCATTATCATTAAGATCAAGATAAATTACCCAACCCTCTAAACCAATTTCTTCTTGGTCTTTTTCACCATTACCATTTTCGTCGTTAAATTTCATTCCAGAAATTGAACCTCTTTCTGGTTCTGGATCGGGGTCAGGATCATCTCCGCCATTTTCTTCTTCAATTTCTTGGTTACCAAAGTCTAATCCAGTTGAGTTATCCTCTGCCATAACTGTGTAGTAACCATCTGGAGTTGGTGCAGTTTGCACCCAACCAGTTTGAGTTTGTTCAGCTATAACTACTTCGCCTGTTATCTCAGACAAGTCTAACCAATAATTACCATCTACGTCGGTAACATCTTCTGCTACCACTTCGTATATATCTACTGTTAGAGTCCCTGAGTTATTAGAGGCATAAATGTCATAAATTTGGAAAGTAGCAGCACTGCCATTACCAATTAATGTATGCCAATAGGTGTGTGTGTCGGTATAACTACCCCAATCTGGGCTAAACCCATCTATTTGCAGATCCAGCAAAGCTTCTCCCCAGGATTCGTAGTTTTGAACAATATCAGTCCACTCGGTATTAGGCTCTCTTACCGAATACTTAGCATCGGCAGTAATAGCATCACCCGCCCAGAAAGTATCGGTTACTTTTAAGAAGTATTTTTGACAATTAGTTAGAATAGACGAATCGATTGGTGTGCCAGTTTCTGGACCGTTAGCATCAACTTCTAACGATTCGATAAATTTGCCAGCGTAAATTGTCCAACCCTCCAAACCATTTTCGTTATGGCCTTTTTGCCCATCACCATCAACATCATTGAATTTCATACCAGTGGCATAACCACCCCTTGTGCAATAATCGTCACAAGCCCAGGTGTTAATGGTGGTAGTTGTGCTAGCTTCTACCCAAATAGTTTCTCCGCCTTCTTCTTCTTCAGTGTTAATTCTACCTATAGCAGTGTTTTCAATACTACATAATTCAGGCAAGGAGTTAATAGCTCTTACACCATCAACATCAAAACCATCTACAGTAGTACCATTAGAAAAGTTCTGAGGATCTGATATATCAATTAACTTGATGTATTTAGCCCATTCTAGTTGACCCAAATCTAAATCGACTGTTCCATCCAAAACGATTGTGCCTAGCATTACCCAATCATCACCGCACTGCGAAGCATAAACTTCTACAGTTTCAGGATAACTGGTTTCACTAGGATCGCCATAACTAGTTTCGACAATTTCTACATCATCACCGTCACCGTTAATAATGTAGTTATCGAAACCTAACACTAATTCTCCACCAAACCCTAGTGATACAAAGTTAATAGTATCGTTGTTTTGTGCTTCACCCAAAGCTTTGGTCGGGTCACTTCTTTCGAGCAATACAGGTTGCCCATCTTTACGCAAACCTTGGTTAAATTCTACAACTGTATCTGCCCAAACATCCATGTTTGTAAAATCGTCTACCGATACTACTAGTGTCCAAGTATGACTAGTAGGCGCATGTGCAAATACACCGCTTAGATCCCAAGTTACTATATTGGTAATTGGATCATAATCGCCAATTCCATTGGCTGAGACAAAACTAGTACCTGCTGGCAACTCATCCGTTAAAATTGGGTCATAAGCAGTTCCTGTGCCATCAAGGTAACCGGTAATTGTATAAGTAATTTCGCCAGTTTCTGGATTAAACTCACCTGTTTTTTCTAATCTAGGATAATTACAAGCTTCGTAAGTAGCATCTATGGCATCCAAATCAAACCCGTCTGCTGCACTTCCATGTAATTCAAAATCGGTTGTATCAGTAACTCTGACATATTTAATCCATGGCAAGCCAGTAGAGCTAATATCTAAGTAGGTTATGCCATCTGCCCCAGCATGGTTACTGGCTTCACCAACTTCGTACCAAGTTATGCCGTCTTGGCTAACCTCGATCAAAGCAGTTTCTTCTGGATAAGAAGCTCTGCCATAAGTAGTTTCGTGAATAGATATATCTTCACCCTCAACATCTAGCACATAGCCACTAAACGAAGCGGTTAAAGTGCCGCCTTGGCCAAGACTAAAGAATACACCATCTGGTTCACCCAAAAAACTATCTGGATCACTGCGATCTGGGCTAACCGAACCACCACCTTTGGTGGGGCCCTGGTTGTAGCCCTCAGCTACATCTGCCCAACCAGCACCTGGCACACACACCTCAGGCTGACCACCACAATCGATAATTTCTAAAGCCACATAATCCCACATGATGCCATCACCAGTATATTGTTGGAAGTTAAGAGTGTGTGGGCCTGGGCTTAGCATAAATTCAAATTCATCTTGCCAGACTTTTCTTTGGGTATACCAACCACTTTCGGGGTCACCAACTCTCTCAATTACTCCCAAACTATCACCATCTAAAAATATTTCTTTTTGCTCTGGGTGATTAGCCCCTGTTTTACCAGGACTCCACGATAGAGTTAATCTGGCTAACGCTGTGGTATCACTGTCATAATCAAATTCCACATCAAAATCAGTAGCGTACGATTTATCAGCATTAGAGTTCCATGGGAATTCGTCGTCTGTATTTGTCCCAATTACAAATGGGTTAGCAAAACTTGGGAAAATTCCAAATTCGTAAGGAGCTTCCCAATTTAATTCATCCGATGGGTTATCTCCCATATCTGTCTCGACATCACCAATTTGCCACAATAAACCTACCTCACAAGGAGATGGCTCATCTTCTGGTTCACATAATTCCCAGTATGGCTCAATGGTAATTTCCTTATCTTCGAACCCAAAGAACATATGAGATCTAACTGTATGCCTTTCGGCAAAGAACACATCAACAATATGTTCATCGGTTAAACCAACTGCATCATTAATTGTTGTTGGCGAATGAATCCCTGAATTATCAGCGACCAAACTACCATCGACATACACCCAAGCATCGTCATCCGAAGTTAAAGTGTAACTGTAATCTCCTGCAGTTGGAACAGTAATTCTGGCACTCCAATGAGCCCCAAAATGATAGTCGTGACCACTATGAATTTCTTCTGGAGCAAAATCGAAAGGATAAAATCCTTCGCCAAATTCTAGATTGCTATCGATTTTATTAAAACGATAATATTCACTTTCATACCAATCGGTTGTCCATGCTCCCAAAGGATCACCATGGGTTTTGTCTGGCCATAGAGAGCTTGGCAAGTTCATATCGGCATGGCTAGCTAGGTAATTAAAGTATTCACCATACCAACCATTTTCGCCTTCTAAATCTTCACAAGTTAAATCACAAATTTCTCTGACTTCGATTAAATCGATGAAAGTCCCTAACGAGTTAGGGTTGCCTAAATCGGAAAACTGAATTCTAGTAACTGAACCATTGGCCTGCACTGTATATTCGTGCTTAGTCCAGTTAACATCACTACTCCCCGCTTCTTCGATTACATCTATGACATCTCCACCCCAACTAAACTCTAATTTATTATCCTCGATTGGAGTATCGGGACGAGGCGAGAAATAAAAAGATACTTGGTAATAATGTTTATCAGTTGTCGATAGATCCTGATAAATAGTAACCGAAGCTGGTTCATCGTTAGGCCCAGTTTCATGATCGTTCCAATCTGCATCTAGTTCAGCATATTGATCACCAGAATAAGCACCCCAACCATTAACCCCAGCCTGTAGTTCTAAATTAGCTGGATTAGGTCTTTGATAGTTACCATAAATATCTGGCACTCCTGGCATCCAATTCCCAAACCAATCGGTTAAATTAGAATTTAATGGGAAAATATCCCAAGCATACGATGGATCTACTCCAGGATACTCAAAATCCCCGTTTAATATCATGTTTTCACCACAAGGTACATCTGGGTTAACTGGCACTTCGGGATCCTCTGGTCCGCCAGCTGGCGGATTCTGAGGCTCTTCTGGTGGGCAGCAACAACTTGGACAAGCTGGCCCCTGCATAGGCGCCATTAAACCAGTTGGATCATCCATTTCTCCCAAAACTTCTTCCGGTTCACCACTTTCATTGCCTTCTTCTCCGTCCCCCTCTTCTTCTCCGCCAGCTGGCGGATCACCTTGGTCATCACCAGGTTCACCTTGATCGTCATCATTACCAGATTGGTCATCTCCTTCTTCTGAAGACTCTTCCGAATCCCCCTCTTCATCCCCGGTGCCATCTCCCGGTTCATCTTCACCTTGATCACCCCCTCCTGTCATTCCGGCTTGTCCGGAATCTTCTTCGTCGCCAGGAGTTTCATCACCAGAGTCACTTCCGGTTTCTTCAATTCCTGGGTCATCCTGAGGTGGCAATTCTTCAGCTCTAACTACTACCTGCATAGCAGGAGCAATAACCAAAGCCAAAGCTACAAAAAAACACATAACTATCTTAAAAGAAGCTATGCTATTCCCCCTAAAAATTTTTGATTTAAGCATAATAACTACTTAATTAAATATATATTAAATTTGTTTTCGCCCCAGGCAAATATAAAATCATAACACCCCGTAATTCCCCATAAAAACTAACAAAGGTGCCATAACTAAAACTTATACTTACCAACTCCTATAAACTACCATATATAAGCTTAAAAAAGCAATCAATAATATGAACACCCATAAAAGAAGTAACCTCCCCCGGTGACCCAAGGGAGGTTTTCAAGTATTCCTTTTGTGGATCTTTTCATCCCTCAGTCGTTTTACAGCTTAGCTCACTCATCTAGCGGCTAAACTTGACGCCCACTGCGAACGGGGAAGACTGGTGATGATTCCTCGGATTTCGGTCTTCAGCTGTTCTGCGATCGTTCTTCTTGGCGCTTCTTGCACCGATCGTCGCGTCAGCCATACCAGCCATGAGAGCATTCGCTTCTCTGGGGGGACCGATAGAGGTTAATCCACAACATCGTACTTCTTTGAGCATAATGCTCTCCTTCGCCCAGAACACTTAAGCCCTGAGCTTAAACGATGATGTGGGTAATGAAATAAGGTACCTTAAGTTTAATATACCATAACAAAACCGCCCATTTTCAGAGCGGTTAATAAAAAACGTTATGAATGTTGGCTTGTACACCCAAAGATTAAGTTTAAAAAATTTAGCTAAACAAAAATTAAAGATATTTTTGAATATCCGGCAGAGCGGCTTTGGCATACTTTTCACCAGCCGCTATTAGCTCTTTGGCATCTAAGTCTAATTCGTCTACTATTCTGTCTCCACTCCGGCTGTGTATAGTAATAACTACATCGGCTTCTTCCGCTTCTTTTTTAGCTAAATGATACCTCAGAGCATCGATAGAAGTGCGAGCAATAGTTAAGGTTTGTTTCGGCTGCCTGCGGTAATCGAATAAATCACCTTCGATATTAACTGCTATCACTATATCTGCACCCATTTTTTTAACTGTTTCTACTGGTACTGGGGAAGACAACCCTCCATCAGCTAAAATTCGCCCATCACTTTCTAGAGGTTTAAGCACCAAAGGGATAGAAATACTGGCCCGGATTGCTTCTACTAAATCTCCTTTATCCATAAAAACTGCTTTGCCGGTAGATAAATCTGTAGCCATTACACTAAGCGGGATTTTTAGCTCTGAGATATCGACAGACCCAATTAATTCTTGCAAATACTTTACTATTTTGTCGCCCTTAATCACACCCTGCCTGGCTGATATATCCATTAGAGAAATTGTTTCCATCCAACTTAAAGACAAGGCCACTTTTTCTACCGCCTCAACCTCTTGGAAAACAGAATACAACCCGCCCACTACAGCGCCCACACTAGAGCCTGCAATATAATCTATCGGGATACCAGCTTCTTTAAGAACTTTAATTACCCCAATATGCGCCATGCCTCTAGGGCCACCACTACCTAACGCTAAACCAATTTTAGGACGATTCTCCGCCATATTTGCATTAAAATTTAAACGACTCTATAACGGTTTTTGTATCCTGTTCTCTTGAAGCACCAGATCTTGGCCAAGAAGAATTAAAGAAGTAACTGTCTTTATTTGTTTGTATAGATGCAACAACACTATCTTTATTCTCGTCATCACAATACTCGCACTCTTGGATTGTTCTATTTACAATCGACAATGTGCCATAATCATAGCTCAGATAATATTTGATATTAGCCCAAATAGGACCAAAACCATCTGGGTTTATAACAAGCATTATCGTTGAAGAATCATCTATCCTCTCAAGACTAATACGCCAACCGCCTAGCCCCTCTTCATCCCTTGTTACTTTATAACTATTTGGGTAATCAAAAGATATACCGAACTCAGAATTAGTATATGTTTCATAGTCGTTACTATTAGAAACTGAAGATCCAGATTGTTGATCTTTGCTTGATAACTGCTCTTGCAAATCATTAATTTGATTTTGGAGATTCTCTATTACGTCACTAGAATCATCTTGTGCTTCATCAGATACTGAACTGTTAGCATCATCACTTGCTGGCAACTGATTAGTAGCAGGTTGGCTCAAGAAATAATAACTTAAAGCACCCACTAGTACTATCGCTAAAATTATATAAATAGTTTTTGTATTCATAATAAATCCTTATTAATAATATTATATTTATCGGTCCTGAACCATTCGATTCGTGACTCACCACGTGCCGCATGGCACTGTGGTGGCTGGGGTGGCAGGACTCGAACCTACGATCACGGGACCAAAACCCGTTGCCTTACCACTTGGCTACACCCCAAAGGTGTAAAAACTACACAGACATTGTATCAATATAAATAATAAAAAATAAGCTGACAAGCCAATTTTAAATAATTGTTTTGACAATTATTGTTTTTTTGAATATTATTTAGATAGTTGTCTAAATATCTAAATATGTTTACTCAAAAAATATCCAATGCCTTTAAAGCTTTAAGCGACCCTATCAGAAGAGATATCTTAATTAAGTTAAAATCTAAAAACTTAACTCCTGGAGAACTAGCCCTTCACTTCCCTATCAGCAAGCCCTCCTTATCCCACCATCTCAATATTCTAAAAAACGCTAATTTAATAGATAGTGAAAAAAATGGCCAAAAAATCTATTATTCGCTAAATTCCCCTGTTTTTTACGACATTATTAATCAATTTTTAAATAAATTTGAATAATTAAGGAGATGAAAATGGATAAAAAGATAAAATTTACCTTAAAAAGCGAGTGGTTTTCTTGGTTAATGATCATTTTAGTTATTGCTTTAGCAATTTGGTCGTACCCTAATTTACCAGAGATAGTGCCCTCTCACTGGAATGCCGCTGGGCAAGTTGATGATTACAGCTCCCGGCTTACCCACGTGCTACTTTTCCCAGGAGTAATTGTGGGCATGTATTTACTATTTATTGCCCTACCATACATCGAGCCTCGCCGTGGGCATTTTGTTAAGTCTTGGGGATTTTACAGCATTATAAAAAACTTTATGATGGCATTTATGTCAGCCATTTTTGGAATAGCTACTTATGCCGGGTTATACGATCAATCTTTGTCTATGGAGTTAGTTATCCCCGTTTTAGTAGGAATTCTATTTATTTTAATTGGGAATTATTTGTCTCAAGTAAAATCTAATTTCTTTATGGGGATTAGAACCCCCTGGACACTATCTTCCGATGAAGTTTGGCGCAAAACCCACTCGGTTGGCGGCTATTCATTTGTAATTGGTGGGCTACTATTTTTGGTTTCACCATTTATACCTACACCATGGAACGCTTACATCCCTCTAGCTGCTATTATTATTGCTGCCTTGGTGCCGGTGATCTATTCTTACATAATTTACAACCAAGAAAAAACCAACCTCTAACCTGCCTGGACACATCAAACCGTCCCAAAAAACTACTTTTAAAACAGCACACGGTATATACCATGTGTGCTGTTTTAGGTCTCTATTTTTATTAAATTTGGTTAGATTTTTTGGCGCAAACGAGGACCTTGGGCAGTATCCTCTACTTGCCAACCAGCCTTTTCTATTTTATCTCGCAATTTATCTGCCTTATCGAAATCTTTATCTTCCTTGGCTTTTTGCCTTTGCTTGGCTAGATCCAAAATTGTTTTTGGGGTGGTGTCTTTACCCAAATCTAAACCCAAAACTTGATCAAAATCTTTTAGAGTGGCCTGTTTGTCAGCTAATTTAACTTTTTGAGATTTTACTAACTCCCAAATTAAAGCAAAGGCTTTGGGCATATTTAAATCATCGTTAATGGCTTTAATAAATTTATCTTTGTAGCCCTTCACCACTTTGCCGCCACTAGTTTTTTGCGAAAACACTGCTCGCAATTTAGCTAACGATCGATACGCCCCTTTCATAGCGGCTTCCGAAAAATTCAATTTACTTCGATAATGGCTAGTAATAGCGAGATACCTAAAGGCCAGTGGTTCAAAACCCAGATCTTCTAAATCTTTTAGGGTTAAGAAATTCCCCTTACTTTTAGACATTTTGTCTTTGCCCATCAACATAAAAGCCCCGTGCAACCAATAGTTAGCTAATGGCTTGCCATAAGCTGCCTCGCTTTGGGCAATTTCATTATTGTGATGAATCGATAAATGATCTTCGCCCCCTGCATGAATATCAAAAGGTTGCCCTAATTCAGCAGCGGAAATAGCAGAACATTCTACATGCCAACCTGGGTAACCTTTGCCCCAAGGGGAAGCCCATTCTTGTTGCCTATTTTCGTCTGGCAAAGAAAATTTCCATAAAGCAAAATCTGTATCCCGGTGCTTGCCCGCACAATGTAAAACACGAGATTTGCCAGTGCTAGCTTTGCCTAATTTGCCATAATTTTTAAACTTAGTTGTATCAAAATATATACCATCGGCTGTTGCATAAGTATACCCTTGCTTCTCTAAAGCTTCGATTAATTTAATCTGTTGTTTTACATATTTACTGGCCCAAGCAAATTTATCTGGCGGCAATATATTTAAAGCCTTGCTGTCTTGTTTAAATAGATCGGCATAATGTTTGGTAATTTCTTTGGCTGTTTTCTTTTGCGACTTAGCCGCTTCCTCAACTTTGTCCAAACCAGTATCAGCATCCGAAGTTAAGTGTCCCACGTCGGTAATATTTACCACATGCTTAACTTTGTAATCATTGTATTCTAATACTCTTTTTAAAATATCCTCGAACAAATAAGTTCTTAGGTTGCCAATATGTGCAGCTTGATAAACTGTGGGGCCACACGCATAAAAAGTTACCAACTTTTTTTTGATCGGCTTAAAAATTTCTAATTTTTTGGTTAAAGAATTATATAGCTTAAGTTTTTGCATACGCCTCCTCTAAATAATTGTCTTGATTTAACGATTTTCGCTCAACTAGATAGGCCCCCAATAAAACAATCAGCCCACCTAAAATATTGTTTGGAGTAATATATTCGTTTAAAACAAAAACTGACATTAAAGCCACCTGCACCAACATAGTATTTTGCAAAATAGCTGCTTCCATGGCTTGCAATTTATCTAAAGCCGAACTCCAGAGCATACCAGCAAAGGCAAATATAACGCCTACCACAAAAATGGTTAACAACACTTGCCACTGTAAAACCCCTTCAAAACCATCTCGCATAATTCCCACTGGCAACAATATGGCTGCACCGATCCCGGCACTAAATAATGATGTCATCATTGTTTCGTCACCTGGCCCCCTTACAATTAACCGAGTTAAGACTGTGCTTAAAGAATATAAAACCTCGGCCACGAAAATAGTAATTAGCCCAAATAGTGATCCGCCAAAGTAGCCACCAGACAAGAATACATAAACACCTAGAGCTGCTAGAATTGTCCCAATAACTTGCGTATTTCTTGGCTTCTCTCTTAAAATCATAAAACTAAATAGCACCACCAATACTGCTCCCAAACCAGAAAACAAACCAGCCGTAGTAGCAGTAACATATTTAATACCAATCACTGATAACAGCGGAGCTGCCGCAAAACCTACAAGGCCAACTAACACCAAAGGGGTAAATTTAGCTTTAACAATTTGCCAATCTAAAGCTGGTTTTTTAATAAAGTAATACAATAACAGCACCACAAAAGTAGTGGCTTGAATTAATGCCATTAAGATAAATGGCGACACAAAGCCTAGGCCTAGCTTAATAATAATTTTAGAGGCCGACCAAAGGAAAGTTACAAATAAAGCCTGAAACAAAAACAGTTTTTTGGTATCCATTACACTCCCCTCCTCCCTTCTAAAGCCTTGGTTAAAGTAATTTCGTCGGCATACTCCAAATCTCCACCCATAGGCAAACCACTAGCAATTCGAGTAACCAAAACTCCTGTTGGTTCTAAGATTTTTCTAATATACATGGCTGTAGTTTCCCCTTCTACATTATGGTTGGTGGCAATAATAACTTCCTTAATGTTTTCGGATTTTACTCTATCGGCTAAGTCACTCAAATTCAGTTGCTCGGCATTAATCCCTTCTAGCGGAGATAGCCGCCCACCTAACACATGGTATTTACCACTAAATCCTCTGGATTTTTCTATGGCCAATACATCTAGCGGCTCTTCTACTATGCATAAAGTACTGTTATCTCTTTTATTGTCTTCACAAATTGAGCAAGGATCGTTATCAGCTATATTATGACACTTATGGCAGTAAATTAAATCGTTCTTTAAATCTAAAAACGCCTCGCCTAGCTCTTTTACATCAAAATTGGCATTCTTAATTAAATAAAAAACCAAACGCGAAGCAGTTTTAGGCCCAATGCCCGGTAACTTGCTTAGTTCGGTAATTAATTTAGAAACCGATTGAGGTAAAGAATACATAAACTATAGCCCAGGGATGCCTAAGCCTCCGACAATATCCTTAGTTTTATTAGCTGCTGTTTGTTGAGATTTTTTAACGGCCGAAGTAAAGGCTTGGCTTAAAAATTTAACTAAACTCTCCTTCTGCTCTAAGTTAATTAAACTGTCATCGATTTCGATAGAAATTACTTTTTGCTCACCGTTAAGAGTTACCTTAACTTTGCCACCCAATTCTTCACCTACAAATTCCATTTCTCGCAATTCTTTCTGCAACTTCTTAGCTTTACCCTGTAATTCCCACATTTTTTTGGCTTTATCAAACATTTTAAATTTCGTTATTTAATATAACGTCTTCTATTATTATATCTTTAATTGGTGCATCGTCTTCATTAGTTTCAGTTGTCCCGATCGCATTCACTACATCCATACCCGAAATTACCCTGCCAAATGGCGTATGCGCCCCATCTAACCAATCTGTCGCCTCCGCGGTGACAATAAAGAACTGGCTACCATTAGTATTAATCCCTGAATTAGCCATCGCTACCATGCCTTTTACTAACAACGGCGTTTTGCTATTAAATTCGTCATTAAAGGTATAACCCGGTCCACCGGTGCCATCATTATTTGGGTTGTCGTCTTTCGATAACGGATCCCCTGTTTGAATCATAAAGTCATCAATTACCCGATGGAACTTTACTCCATCGTAAAAATCTTTTTGAGCCAACAAAATAAAGTTGGCTACTGTATTAGGTGCTGAATCGGCTAACAGCTCGAATGTAATATCACCTTGATTAGTTACTAAAGTAGCCGACTTAGTTTCTTGTAAAACTGTTTTATCGAGCTCGCCAAATGGCCCCGAAATTATTTTAGAATTAGCGTCCATCATCCATATTATCCCTTTATATCCACCAAAACCAATTAATGCCGAAACCATTAGAGCAACGGCTAACCTGCCTACTTGCTTCCAAGGAAAAGATACCTTATATAATGCTTTCTTTTCCTTCCATAACCTAATCGCTTCTTCTTTTTCAGCTAACTTTTTAGCTTTTCTTAGTTTTTGTCTTGTAGACATATCAAAAATTATTTATGGGACTATTTTATCATACAAAATCCACACACCTACCCCAAATAAGTTAATTAAAACTATATTGTTTCCTGGCTTAAAGCCCAGGAACTAGTGGGCGAGCTACCAGATTTGTCCCCCATAAAACTACATATGGCCCAACGGCTTGGATAATGCCGATGGAAACCAAAATTACAGCCAACTGCCTCCAAAAAGAATTGGTAAAATCTTTTTGGCGAATAGCCTCTTGTTTAAAATCTTTAATAAATTTTTTGCTAAACATTATGCAGCAGGGTTAGCGAATATTCCAAACAGCCTCTCGAAAAATCCTGGTGCTTCCTCTGGGTTTTTATATACTCCCATCGGAGGGGCCGTATCAACCACCGATTGTATCATACCAGCTTCCGTTAAATAGAGTAAAGTTGCTTCTGTTGTAGTTTCTGGCATTGGGTATTCGGTAAATACCCAAGCATTGTTAATTTGAGCAATATCGCCGATTGCCTCTATTTCCGATTTAGTAGCCAACTTACCGTCCTGCACTTTATCGGTAAACTCATTAATCTTAGACTGAATTTCGTTAGCCGATTCTGGGGTAATTTCTATTGGCTGATCTGGTACTACCACATCTGGCTCATCGTTTATCACTGGTAAATCTGTAATAATTAATTTAACCGATTGGTTAATTGTTAAGGCCGCTGGATCATCGCCAATAGCCGTTACCATAAAATCGTAATGAGTTGGCACATTACTATTTGATGTACTAATTTTTAAGTCAGAACTAAATGGTGGCTGGCCAATAGCTGGAGTGAATTGAGACGACATCCCATCAACTAAGCCTGTAACATTCAGCTGCACATTATTAGCATAGTTATTTAGCGGTGTTACCGATACGTTATATACCGCTTCTCCTCCAGCATTAACCGAGTGTTGAGATGGTTCAATAATCATATCAAAACTAGCCGAGGCCGGGATCCCAGCAATTGGGCTGATAGTTAAAGCATTTATCCCCCATAAATCGGCTCCACTTCGGCTTAACATAAGATTTAATTCACCATCAGTTACTTCGGTGTTCAAAACAAACGTCTCCCACTCTCCTGGTTCTGCCCCCACTACATAACTTTGGCCCGAAACCGAAATTAAGGTCGAAAAACTATCGGTTAAATCGCCTGTCACAAAGTTAATACTATAGGCACCATTAGTAAGACCACTAACTTTAAACGTTGCGGGGGTAACACTAGTATTAGAATCTCTTAATCTTAAATCTTCTACGCTAGCCCCGTGGCTTTTTTCGATTACACCACCCAACCAACCATAACTAATGCTGCCACTTACTACCGGATATGGCGAAACATTGCCATTAACTGGCAAATACCCTGATGCCACACCTTGACCATCTCCAAAATCAAACCTGTAAGTTTTAGCTTCATCAGCCGCCAAGCTAAAACTGCCTAACACTAAAAGCAAAACCCCCAAAGCTAGAAAAGTTTTTAGTTCTCCTTTTAAAATCTGAGAAAAAAAGTTAGCCATAAATTCTTAAATAAAACATCCACATACCATTATATCAATCCAGGCAAAAGTATGTATCTTATTCACCTAAAAAATCAGGGCGAGAAACCTCGCCCTGTACTGATGGCATTCTAAAGAGAGTTGTCGGCGGAAATGATCAGTTGATCACTATCACCCTCATAAGAGAGAGTACCTCCTTTATAAAATCCCCTCTTTTTTAATTAGTTCTGCGTCTACTCCCGATACAACAGTCGACCACCATTGCATCAGAATTTAAATGCCACAACAATTTAAATATATCATAAAAATAAACCACCCATGGTTAGGGTGGTTACTTGTATTTATTAACAATAGTCAATGGGCGCGCTTTACTGATTGCGCTCGCCAGTTTCAGTGCGTTGTCTGGTTCAGTGCATCGTCAATGCTACTACTTGACACTACTTCCTCGACAATTCCTTCCGATTCTGTGCAGCCCTGGCAGAGAACTTCATCTTCTCTGTAATCTATCGACAGAGCTGCTTTAGACGAGAAGAAAACTTCGCGGAACTTAGTAATGACATCCAAAACCAGAAATGGGATATCATCAAACAGCTCGCACTGACAGGAAGTGTTGTTGATTATAAATATGCTTTCCTTCATCTTAACCAAACACTGCCCGTCTTCAGGTCCTTCTTCATGCAGATCGGTCCGATCTATATCCTGCATCCGAGCCTCAATGACCAAAAGAGGCCGATCCAGAATATCAGGACTCCAGTCCGAATTCCACGGAGAATCCAGAACTAACAAAGCACTGTATTGTTCTGGCACAGGCAAATCCTGGTTAGCCTTAGTTAAGGCCAACTGGATCCTAGAAGAATACTTGTCAGGTCGCCCCAAATCCCAAATTATGAAGCTGTCCGTCCCAGCTACATTAGCAGCCGTCATTGAATCTTCAAAATCAGAGACTAAGCCCTTGATCATTTCAAGCGCTGCCTGACATAAAGCAGTTTGACAGTTGATACTGCCATCATTCGATCCCATAAGGGTCCCTCTCTTTCTCAACGTGCGGTTTTTATTTGACTCAGTACTATACTAATATTCTAGACTAATACATAAAATAAAAAATGACTATACACAAGAACAAGTTTTTATGCTGGTTGTTCTTGTGGTTTTTCTGGCGGCGGAGTTGGGATATCTTCAATTTCTCGCTCTTTTTCCAAAGTTCTAAACACCATGGTCTCCGGCTGGAAGTATAACTCAACTGTGCCAGTAGGACCATTTCGGTGTTTAGCGATAATTACATCAGCGATATTGGGTTTTTCGGAATCTTGATGGTAGTAATCATCACGGTAAATAAACATGACTACGTCAGCATCTTGTTCGATCGATCCACTTTCTCTTAAATCAGAAAGTTGAGGAGTTCTGTTGGGCCTTTTTTCTACTTCTCGAGATAACTGCGATACAGCTATTACTGGGATATTTAATTCTCTAGCCAAACCTTTTAAGCCTCTAGAGATTTCTGATATTTCTTGAACTCGGCTATCCGAAGATTTTCTGCCCTCCATTAACTGCAAGTAGTCGATGATTAATAAATCCAAACCCTTTTCCGATTGCAATCGTCTAGCCTTAGTGCGCATATCCATTATGTTAGACCCCGGCGCATCATCAATATATATAGCTGTTTCGGATAAAGCTGAGATAGCATCACCAATTTTGGAAAAATCTTCTTCTCTTAAATTACCCGTTCTTAACCGCCAAGAATCTACCCCCGAATGAGCACTTAACAATCTATCTACAACTTGTTCTTTCGACATTTCTAAATGAAACATGCCTACCGAAAAACCAGCCAAAGCCGCATGCAAAGCATAATTTAAAACCAAGCTAGTTTTACCGATACTAGGCCGAGCTGCCACAATAACTAAGTCCGATTTTTGCAAACCAGCCAAAATGCTATCTATAGCCTTAAAGCCTGTAGGGACACCTCTTAATTCACCTTTGTGTTCATGTAATTTATCAATTCTTTCAAAAGCTTCTTCTAGCACAGTTTTTACTGGCACAAAGCTACTCTTCAAATATTTTTGAGATACCGAAAACAAAGTTCTCTCGGCTTTGTCTAAAAGCTCATCAACCTCACTATCTTGTTTGCGACCCAAGTGTTCAATTTCGCTAGCCGCTGCAATTAATCTTCGCAAAGTGGCCTTGCTAGCCACAATTTCGGCATATCTAACAATGTTGGCACTGCTGGGCAAACTGCTGGCCAAGCTGGTTAAGTAACTTACCCCGCCAATTTTTTCTAGTTGATTTTGGTTCTTTAGCCAATCGGTAATAGTTACTACATCTAAAGGTTTTTGCTTGTTATACAAAGCCACCATAGCTTCGTAAATTGTTTTGTGTCGATCTTCGTAAAAATCATTGCCCGACAAAATATCAGCCACTTTTACCATAGCATCCTTGTCTAAAAGAATTGAGCCTAACAAAGATTTTTCGGCTTCAATATTTTGTGGAGGAATAAATTCTTTAGATATATTCTGATTCATATAATTACTTACTTACCGTCATTCTGGCTTGCCCAGAATCTAATAAAAAGATCTCACATTGTATCAAATAATATCAAACACCTCAGCCACCTGGTTGGCCGCTTGTTCTTCTTTAATTAGCTCACATTTAATACAAATATTTTCTTGACCCAACTTCTTTAAACTTTCGTGAATTAAGGCCAAGTTAGTTTTTTTAGAAATCATATCGTGCAAAAATTGGCTAGAAGTTTGAATTACCAAACCCTCACTGTCTGGTTGGGTTCTAGTATTTTTGATAAGTGCTGCCAAGGCCGGGTTAGTATTAGAAATTTGATGGCACAGCTTCATCCACAAATCTACAGGCACATCAACTTTCTTAGCCACAGCCACTTTAGTTTTGTTCTCAGTTTCTCCATTGCTAGAGTGAGAAATATCACCTACTTTTTTACCACTCTCCCCTCCTTTGTCATTCTGGGGAGTTTTGCCATCCGGCAGAACGACTCCAGAATCTGCTTCTGACTTACCTGTTTTGCTGTCTTCCACCCCGGCACACTTTACTATTACTAACTCTAAAGCCAACTGAGGCAAACTAGCTATCTTATATTTGTTAGTATTTTCAATAATTTTTTGCATTAAATTAATTAACTCGTTATACGAAATACTTTCAACTTGTTTTCGCATAATTTCGTTTTTGTTAACTTGCATTGCCGAACCAGACACCGAATCGACATTGCCTAGTTTAATCATCAATAGCTGGCGTAAGTAATTTATCCAATTCTTAGCCAGCTGATCAATATCGTAACCCTTAAAATATGTATTATTAACAATATCAACCCCCTTGTTTGTGTCTCTATCGATAATTGCTTGGGTTAAATCGGCCACCACTTGGTTATCTGTAATCCCTAATACTTTAGCCAAAACATCTTTATCAATCTTTTTTTCACTTAAGCCAATGAGTTGCTCTAGAATACTTAAAGCATCTCGCATGCTGCCTTCAGAATTCTGGGCAATTAAATTTAGGGCTTCATCAGTAATTTCGATCTTTTCTTTTTTGGCGATCTTTTTTAATTGATTAATAATTTCCTGCCAAGTTAAATGATGGAAGTCAAAATATTGGCATCTAGAAACTACCGTAGGCAATAATTTATGCACTTCGGTAGTAGCTAATATAAACATGGCATGTTCAGGCGGTTCTTCTAAAGTTTTAAGCAAAGCATTAAACGCATTTTTAGACAGCATGTGAACTTCGTCGATAATATACACCTTGTATTTACCTACCGAAGGTGCCAAATTAATCTTCTCGATCAAATCGCGCACATCGTCAACTCCAGTGTGAGAAGCAGCATCAATCTCGATTAAATCTATCATGCTGCCCAAGCTGGCTGCTTTACAGTTAGCACACTTACCACAAGGCTCACCCGATTTGTCTGGCTCTAAACAATTTACCGCCCTGGCTAGCAACCTAGCCATCGAGGTTTTACCCGTACCTCTAGGCCCAGCAAAAAGATAGGCATGAGCAATATTCCCAGACTTAACCTCGTTTACAATTGTCTGCTTAATATGATCTTGCCCCACAAAATCCGCAAAGGTTTGAGGGCGCCACTTTCTATATAAAACTTGTCTTTTCGACATGCCAACATACCTCAATTAAACTACTTTACATCATAACATAACAAAAAACCCACCTTCATTCGGTAGGTCTTAGCTATACCCATCAATGTCATCTGTAATTAGATAATCTTCCCCACAATGCCAATCCTCTCTGCTGTAGGAGCCTCCACAACCATACCAGCATGCACAAAGTCCTGGATGGTAAATTCTACACCTCCTATTACTACATGCTTCCCTATTTCAGATTCCAGATATTTAATTAATGCATTTTGGGTCCACTCCGCTTCATTCAGCTGAGCATCGATTATTTTTTGGACCAATTCACGGCCCAAACTATCAAAGCGCCCATTTGACGGATCCATTATCCCTGTACCACCTATTTTACTCGTAGCCAAGTGAGCCAAAAATCTTGACCCTCTAAGGGCAAATCTCTTTTCCTTAGGAACGGCCATATATATCATTAACGCTGCACTTGCTACATAGCCAGTGGCCAAAGCAACAACTGGACGGCGCAATGCATTAAACCACGAGATAAATAGCTGGCTGTTCGTGATATCGCCACCTCCAGAATCAAATAACAATAACAGAGAATCTTCGGGGCCAATATCAGCAAGGGCTTCTATGCAACCTCTGAGAAAATCGGGACTAAGTTCACCCATTATCCGCAGAAATAACAGATTATCAACGTCTTCACCAGCAAGATCAAGCGCCTCTAACAACGCATCCGAGATCTTCCATATTTTTTGTCTTGTTGGATCAAAACGTTCAAGAAGTTTGTTCATCATTACAGTTCACCTTCCTTCGTCAACGAACTTAAAGCAGTTTTAAATTTGTTTTAACAACAACTGCTTTAGCACTAATAACATACTACAAAACTGCTCCCAGTCAACATTATCCACCAAGACCAAATTATATCGGCAATATACACGGTATACACCGTGTATACTATTGCAAAATAATTAATTAACAAAAATCCCCAGGATTAAATTCCTAGGGACAAAGGTTCAATCTAGTCAACAATATCGTGCTCTCACGCCTGGTGATCGATTTCCCACTGCATGTGGATTTCTTCCCTCTCACTAAAGCGAATGTCGTCATCCAGCTCCCGAACGGTCATTCTAACATTTTTGCTATTTTTTCTGGACATTGGATCTAATAAAAACGGAAGATTAGATATAGACCGTTCCCCATTTCTGTCATTGTCGACCACCACACACCCCCATTCAGATTCCAATGAGGACATAAGAGCATCCATAAGCGCCGAGGAGACAATAAATTTCAAAAAGACCGTATCGTGCATTTCGATACCAGCCATGTGCGTTAAAAACATATCATGCCTTGCGGCATCGGCATCTCTTTTCTGCAAATGCAAGTGATCACCTGTCATGTTCACTCTCCAATTTATGACTTGTCAATGAATGGCTAAACTATACCAAATATCAGCCCCCCGTCAACATTACCCACCAAAAATAGAGAATATCAGCAGCATACATGGCATATACCGTGCACACTATCGCAAAGTTAGGTTTTTATGTTTTTACACAGGTTTAATCAAAACAAAAACCACCTTGACGGTGGTTATAAGATTCTTACAACAGATCATATTATATCGGCGTATTAATTTTGGTTAATTCCTCTGCCAATTTATTAATTTGAGCCTCAGTTAAGCTAACCTGGGCCAAGTTTCCCCAAGATTTGATGTCTAGCCCATACTCTTCGCAAAATTGCTCATTCCAGATAATCCCTTTTTCAATCTCGACTAATGGCCGAAAACTGACATAAAATTGGCAAGCAACTCTCATCTCTTGCCAAATACCATATTCAATGTTTGTTTCATTTAGACGGGTCATGTTCTTCGTGTCCATGGCTGGTACCCGCATAATGTCACTGGTTAATTCATAAGGTCCGGTTATAAGTTTGCTCTGGCCAATGCCAATAAAAAATATTGGCGTTAATCGCTCAACGATTCCATTGGGACTCTCTACATAATATAACCTACCATTTGCCAGCTGAGGGCCAAAGTTTTGTTTGAGAGAAAATACAAGTGAGTTTCTTGATGGCAATTGCGCCACCTCCGATTGTCAAAAATTTCATCTTACGATGATATATTAAATATACTAAAAAACATCTCCCAGTCAACATATTTGATTATTAAGAATTTAGTATTTCTGATAAAAATTCGCCTTCCCAGCCAAAACCTTCGGGGTTGTCTTTGTTAGATAAAAGCTCGATAGCTTCTTTTTTATCTACCCACAATACCTCATCATCTTTCTCGTTCTCTTCTGGCATTCTCTCCCCTATTTCCGAAACTTCTAATAAGAAATATATGACAGTTTTTTTAATTTCTACATCCCCACGCATAAATTGATAAGGCCGGCTACCAACAAAACTAATTAACTTGCCCTTTCCGCCAAGCTCTTCTTTCAAGCCTCGCAATGCTGCTTGTCTAAAAGTTTCATCAGCCTGAACAGTTTCTTTAGGCAAAAGATAAATCTCGCCTTTACCTTCCATATTTCTCTTTAATACAGCCACCTTCCCATCTTTTACAGCCACTATCCCAACCGAAAGATGATAAGGATACTTCCCATCCCCAATTAATAAACTATTCTCTGGGAGTCCAGTGAAATTGTTGCTCATTTTTACTTTAATTTATAGGTAACAGAGCGGCCGGTAGTGCCTATTTGCTCGATTTTGCCCTGTTTTTCAAGATCGTCGAGATCACGAGTGGCCTGAGCATCAGAAACATTATAAAGTTCCTGATATTTATCGTTGGTTATTTCGCCATACCGCTCCATCCACATAACTGCCCTCTTTTGCCTAACTTCTGGTTTGTCTTTGGCGTATTGGTTATAAAAATATCTGGTTGCATATCTGACCACAAACCAAGCCACCAAAAACCCTGCCACAAACGCTATAAAATATCCCCAGCCATTCATACCCCCATCATACAATAAAACTGGTTATATTTATCTTCCTAAACACAACCATGTTATAAATACACGGTCGTGTTTTTATATATTACCTAGAAAATAGCCGAAGTTATGCCTCATTTACTAAACGGTGAATATGCCTGTTCTGCAATTCAGCAGAAAGCCGTTTAGGTTAATGGATGATTAAAGGTATCAAATTCATTATTTCTTGCAGATAATAACCTAGACCAACAAGAATAACAGGAATTACAAACCGGATAACAAATTTTGTTTTTACTGCGCTAAGTTTTGGAAATATTTGTTTTAAATAATACCAAACAAAGGTTTGATTTTTGTCTTTACCCATCTCTAGCTTAGTCAAATAGCATCCATCAATAACCCAATATTGAATTTGCAACAGAACAACGCCAATAACAATCAGCTGCCAATTAAAAAGCCATGGTGATGCATACGCTAAAAGCAATAATATTAAATGAAACCAAAAATAAATATTTTTATTCATTTTTTATAATCGAAATGTAAATATTCTTTTCTTGAAGCTAACTCAAACCCATTTTGCGTCATTAGATTAATTAAATATTCTTGTAATTCTTGGCAATGCCTAACTTCTGGTTTGTCTTTGGTGTATTGGTTATAAAAATATCTGGTTGCATATCTGACCACAAACCAAGCCACCAAAAACCCTACAACAAACCCCATTACTAAATTCAAATAATCCATATTTATCCCTTATTTTTTATATCATTTGCTAATTTAGCCAATACATCTTTTAAATTCTCGAACTGTGCTCTTGACAACGGATATGGAGTGCCACCACCATAATTAAACGAATTGGAAAATGCTTCACTAAATCCAACCTGATGTCCAAAGCTCAAAGCAGGATCGCGATCGTAATTTTTAATAATTTTAAAATCAATAAAATGAGGCCATCTACGATTATTTATTTCAATATTATCAGAAGCTTCAAAAAAACATCCTCTTTGCTTATCTAGAGCCATATAATATGGTTCGATGATTTCCCCTAGATAATATCTATGTACCGTCACCTTGGTTTTTGGATGTTTGGGTTGAGCCATGCCATGACTGCTAGCAAAAATAAAAAATATTTTATCACCCCTTTGCATATCTAGAATATTAGGCAATGCTTTCGCGTGTTGCCTGAAAGCCCAAAAAGGATATTTTTTATCAGCCGCTAACATCCTGTCGAAGTTTTGAATTGCAGACCCATCATTGCCACCTTTAAGAAAAACTACCCAAAACTGATTTTTATCAGCTAGTTTTTTACTTTCGGCTTGATAAATAAGGGATTCTCTAGAAAGCCTAGAAATATTATCTGCAATCCAGTCTGCAAAATCATCATGCTTAATCTGCACAACATCTACACCTTCTATTTGTTCAAGCTTTGTATCTCCGAGAATGATTAAAAACCCGTCATTATTCTTTAAGTAATCAATTTGATTTTTCTTATTAAAAGCACCCGCTAACCACTTAACTTCCACCGGTACACCTAATTTTTGACCTTTAAAGTATAGGGTCAAATCGGCACGATACTGCGCATCGTTTTGAATATTTTCTGGCACAATTAAATTTATTTCTGATTTTTGGAGTCTTTCTGGCAGAAGCTTCCTCCTTTGCTGGGCACTACCAAAATAATATCTCTCAAATAAATATCTATGAATCAGTTTTTCATTAAAAGCATTGCGATTAATTTTCTTGAAAATATCTATCCTACTCATGTTTTTAGTATACCCCAAATCAAAAACTACCTTTCACCCCTTTCCATAAACGGCTCATCATGAGCCGTTTAGGTTTTTTATTATTTTTTGTTCATTTCTAGATTCTGGACAAGCCAGAATGACAAAGGAAGATATTTTAGATCCTGAATCAATTTCAAGATGACAGGGAAGGATTCTGGAGTCGCTTCGCTCCCCAGAATGACAGGCGATGTGGACAAAGCTAACGGTAATAAACTCTATCTTCGATGCGGAGGTCGATATATTGCGTGGGTGGGCTTGGTAAAGATTGCAACACTTTAACTAAGTTATTAATTTGGTTATCGACACTCCGAGTAGTATCAAAAATTATGGTATAACCATCACTCGTTACTACATTAATTTCGAAAGTAGTTTCTGGCACTAGCACCCTGCGGGCGGCTAAATTAGTACGTCTGGGCAAATTAGATACCACCGAGGTTACAAACTCTACAAAATCGGCTGTAACTATTTTTTGGTTTAAATTAACTGGCACATTTTTAAGATCTTCTACTACTGTAAGCGGGCTATCTTCGGTGACAATATCGTAGATTACTCCCACTCGGTTAACCATGAACCTTTCGTTGTTGGTTTGCCAAATAATAGTGGTTTCGTGCTCTTTAACTGTAACTTTTAGATTTTTAGAAAAAACTTGCTTAGTAAATTTGGCTTCTTTAATTTGGGGAATGCCCAAAACCATATTGGCTGCCTTATTTTCGTTAAACAAAAACAAATTAACGGGTTTAAACCCATTGGGAAAAACGCTTTGTTCAATCTCTTCTTTAGTAATTAGATGATTACCCTCAACTTCGAAACTATTTAGCACAAATAGCGGTGAACCCAACAAAACATATATTAATAATGCCAAAATTACCCCTACCCCCACTTTTTTCATGGGCTCGGAAACTTCTTGCAAAGTTCTGGGCCTGGTTCTAGGCTTCCACACCAAACGAGTGTGAGTTCTGTTTTTTTTAGGAAAAACAATGGTGCGTGAATTACCTACATTAAAATTAACCTCGGGCCGAGTATTTTTTGGCTTCCGAGGTTTTTTTAGTAAAAACCCAAATGAAAAACCCCTTTTGATCACTTGAAACTATTTATATTGCTTTTTTAAATTCGTCGTAATACTTATGAATCCAATCGCTGTTTTTACCTGCCCCCATCGAAAGAATTACATCATTTGCTTTAATATTTTGGTTAAGATACTCGGTAATTGCTTCGAAACTTGGCATTTCTTTGGCGTTACTACTAACTTCGTTAATTTTATTAACTAAATCGGCTGTAGAAATAGATTGTTTGTCTGCTTCGGTATCGCGCACTGGTAAAATTGGGGCTACCAAAACCTCATTGGCCGATTCAAAACTGTTGGCAAAATCGTTTAATAAAAATCTGGTTCGGCTAAACTGATGTGGCTGAAAAACTACCCGAATAAATCGATCTTTAAAATAAGCCTTAGCCGATTCTAACATGGCTTTAATTTCGGTAGGATGATGGGCATAATCATCAACAAAAGTAATATCTTGCTTGGTACCCAAAACATCAAAGCGCCGACTGGCTCCATCGAACTGCAATAATGCCTGTTTAATATATTTATCATCAATATTTAAATGCTTGGCCACGGCGATTGCTGCCAGTGCATCTAACACCAAGTGTTTGCCTGGGAAATTCATAGTTATATCCATATCCCCTACCTTAAACGTCATTTTCTCGTTAGAAATATTTAGATTTGTGGCTCTTAGATCGTTATTTTCATTGAACCCAAAAGTAACAACTTTAGCTTTACTGCTATCCAAAATATCTAAAACATTTTTATCATCCCCACAAGCTACAATTAACCCATTGGCTGGCACTAGTTCGATAAACTGCTTAAAAGCCGCCTTAATTTCGGTTAGATCTTTATAGTAATCTAAATGATCGGCTTCGATATTTGTGAGCACTGCAATTTTTGGCTTCATATCTAAAAATGAGCGATCGTATTCGCAAGCTTCTATTACCAGATGCTCCCCTGCCCCATACACCCCACAACCCTTAATGTTTTTAACTTCTGCCCCAATTAAAGCCGAGGGCTCTAAATTAGCTGCTTGCAAAATAGCCGTGATTAAAACCGAAGTAGTAGTTTTGCCATGCGTACCAGACACCGCAATGCCAATCTTGCTTTCAGCTAATTTACCAATAAACTCCGATCGCTTGTATATTGGCACATTTAATTCTTTGGCTTTTAAAACTTCGGGGTGATCTAACCCAGGAAAGTGCCGCTTTATAACTGAGCTATAAATAAGCCCGTCGATATCGGCTGGTACATTTTCGGAAACCTGTGGGCCAATTAAAACTTTCACCCCTTTGGCTTCTAACCTACTTTTGGCTGGAAAATCGGCAATATCCGAACCCGTGATTTTATAACCCATACCCAACATCACATCCACCAGTGCCTGCATGCCAATCCCGCCAATTCCTACTAAAAAGTAATGTTTTTGTGATGTGTCTGTCATGAATTAAAACCTTTAGGCCCCCACAAACTTGATCTCATGCACCATAAACTGCCTGCCACCATAATCTGGCACATCATCCATCATTTTGCCTTTAATTTCAACCAAAGCTCCGGCTTCGGTGTATTCCGCAATTTTATCTTCGATATCTTTAACTACTTCGCCATCTAAAATTAGTGGCTCGATGCCAAATTCGTCGTAAACTTCTTCGCTAATTAAGGTTCTAAAATAATCATCGTACTCTGCCCCCTCATCGGTTGGGATAATGGTGCCATAATACACATCTAACTCTTCTTCTGGTGCCCCATTGATAGTAACCATAAACGTATTAGCCACTTCGGTTACCTCCCAAGGTTTTAAGTACTCTAAACTTAAACGCGTGCTGTTGGTATTTTTAACCCGGAAAGTTAGAACCTCCTCACCGCCAGCGCCTACCACATCTTCGTTATATTTATCCGACAAAATATAGCTGCTACCCACAAACTCTAAGATGTCTTCATCAATTTCGATTACCGCCCACTCGTAACCAGTGGTGTGGTTGGATGGCAAAACTAATTGAAACTGCTGATTAGTAGCAAAATCGAAGTTTTTGGTATCGTCTTCGATATAAATTTTTGGTACCGGAGACACCCGAAAACATCCGCCAATAACTAAAGGAATTAAAAACACCCACCAAAGCTTTTTTGTAGTCATAGTGCCTCCTATTTTTTATATTTACTTATAACTTGGTTAACACTGTAGCGATATTTGCAAAAATCACAATCGGGATCGGGATCGGGCAAATCTTCTGACATTAAACAAGCTTTAATGTCTTGCAGAGTTTGATCTATCCAATCGGTTCGGCCACTATAGGGCAATAATTTAACATCAAATTCTAGCTTGCCATCAAAGGCTTCGGCATCTCGCCGTCCATTGCAATATACAAAATAGCCCACATCCGAAACTTTAAAACCATTTTGTCTAAATAACCACTGATAAATTTCCATCTGCCGCTTATACGCTATTTGCCACGGGGCATTAATGTTAACTTCCGTATCTTTGCTAGTAGCTTTGTAGTCTACGATAATTAACTCTCCTGCACTGTTTACCCAGACGTCATCAACCCCACCAGACACTAATAAATTGGTGGGCTCGTGCAAATAACTAATTCCCCCACCTAAAGAATCGCGCCACTGATCTAATTCGGGATGTGGGAAGGGAATAGCATCGACTTCGTAGGTTTCCATAAGCGGATGAGGCGACTTAGCTGCCCTATGAACATCGAATTCTTTTTTAAGCAACAAATCGACTGCCGAATTTAAATTAAAAGGATAAGATGGCGGTTGCCCCACCCCTAAACGTCTATCGATATAAAAGCAACGGGGGCAACGAATAAAATCGTCAATTTTACTTCGACTTAACTTAAACGGCTCTTTCGAGGCCGGATCAAAAATATTGCTAGTTCTTTTTCCTTTGTAATATTTAGACATAAATAATTATGGTTCTAGCACAGCGTCTCTAGCCCCATTGTTAACAGTTAATAATACTTGATCTACAAAACTAAATTGCATAGCAGTTTTTTCTACCTGTTCTCGGATAGCCGTGACTAAAGCCGAGCCACCCAACTGAAAATCGAACTGCTCATTAAAGTCGATAGTGGCTATCCCCTGGCTGAGCTTAACGTGATTTAATTCGGTGCCAGAGTTAATAGATGTATACAAACCCAAAGCACTTTCGGCCTCTGTGGGGCCAGCTAAAAGTTCCGAGATAGCTCTTTGCAATAGCATGCCTTCGTTATCAGAGTTTTTAATCTCCCGGGTTACCCCAGTAGTAACTACTTGAGTGGGATCATCTTGGGTAAAATAAACTAACACTTCTCTGTAAGTAGCTGGTTCATCTGGTGTTTGATTGGGATTAAAAAACGTCCACCACACCACTACTGCGATAATTAGTAGACCAACAACCCAATAAAAAGACTGTTTCATATCATTAAACCTTTCTTGATATTAAAAAGAATTAACTCCACTCTATTTTAACATCATCCAAATCTGACAACACCCTAATATTTTTGAGATTTTTAGCCTGCTCTAGATTGTAATCTCCAATTTTAGTTCTAATTAACCCTACTAAATGCGCCCCAACCCCTAATTTCTGCCCAAGATCGTGGGCTAGAGACCTAATATATGTGCCTGGAGAAACTTTAACTCTAACTTTTAGATTAGGATAACTATAATCTAATAGTTCTATATCGTATATAACAATATCTTGAGTTTTTAACTCAACTTTTTGCTTTTTTCTAGCCAATTTATATGCTGGTTGCCCTTTAATTTTTTTGGCCGAAAAAACTGGTGGCATTTGGACCTGCTCCCCCACAAAAGAATCTAAAGTTTGCTTAACTTCTTTGGCGCTGGGCTGTTTGTTATTTAAATTGCTGATAGTAATTTCCCCCTCCGCATCGTAAGTTGTGCTAATCTCCCCTAGTTTAATAGTGGCTAAATATTCTTTGTCTAAATTTTTGAATTCATCAATTTTTTTAGTACACTCACGCCCAACTGCCATAATTAACAAACCCGAAGCCAGCGGATCAAGCGTGCCTGCATGCCCAATCTTTTTTACCTCAGTAATTTTGCGTAAATAATCAACCACATCATGTGAAGTGACGCCAATGGGTTTATCAACTAAAAAGAATCCAGATATTTGCACCAATTAATATTTACCAGCCTTAACTAAAGCATAACTATCTCTCCAAATTCCACCCAAAGCCAACAGTAACAACACAAATTTAAATAATGAGCCCACTACCGGAATTAGAACTAGCAACACATAAATTGCTGCCCCCAAGGCTAAAGCTGTAAAATGCCCCTTCTTATTTCTGGTACTAACTTTTATAAAGTAACTACCAATAAACATAGCAATTACTACTTGGGCTAGAATTAAAAGAATAGCATAAGACAGCATTAATACCACACTCAAAGGCAAGCCAATTACTGTCATCAAAATCACAAAAGCAGCTGCTGGCACAGCTACTAGCAACACAAACCCTTGCCATAAAGAGCTCCAGAAATCTGATTTAATTTTTGTGGCCACTTTGGGCAAATATTTAGGCATAAACCAAATTAGTAAACCGCCCAATAGTAACAACCCTAAATATTTTATAACTACCGCCCCAAAAGCTACCGAAGGAATCATCAAGCCCAACACACCCACAGCTGGCCAAGTAGAGTTAGCCCAACTGCTTTGGCTTGTCCACTCTCTGTAATCTACACTTGAGGCAACCAAATCGAAATCTCCGCTGGCTTGGGGTGCCCAATAAGTTAATGGTCCATCAATTTTGGCAGACTCGCCAAATTGCAAACCTTCATCAAATTTTAAGTTGGCATAGCCACCAATTTGATTATTAATAACACCCCGATTAAAAATAGCTTTTACATTGCCTAAAACAGCTCCATCTATTTTCATATCGGCACCACCGGCAATTAGATCCCCATTAATTACAGCTGATTCTGTAATAGTTAAAATACCGGTGCCAACCAAAAGATCATCACCCACTTTGCCTTCAATAACTATATCGGCCGACGCGGCTCTTAAATCGTCGCCGATATTGCCCCTAACAATAACCGATCCACCACCTAGCACCGTTAGATCCCCTACTACATTGGCATTTATATCAATTAAACTACCGGCTACCCACAAATCGCCCTCAACATCCTCATCTATTACCACTTTGCTACCTGCCACATAAGTATCATCACTAGATACATCTGATAAATTAACTAATCCATTATCCGAAGTAATAAATTCTGGTGCCGCTAGCGCCACTGAACCCATTAATACAAATATGGCAGTTAGTACAAATAGAGAAACTTTTTTAAACATAAAAATATTTGTTAAATAATATCCCTCAAGCTTAATTATACACTTATATAAAAAGGAGCCCCCCATTATGGGGGGCGTAGTATTTCTCCGCTCGGCAACGGAGCCATACCAAGACGTCAGACTTCTATATCGAACATCAATCGGCGTAGCCTGAGAAATAACCTGTCTCTCCCTAAACCTCAGGGAGAGACAGTCGAGCAGTTCTGTTTCACTGCCCAATCAACATGAAGCAAAGTTGGGCAAAATGAAAAACAATGAAAAAACAGGAAGGGGTTTATTGATTGATAGACATGGAGAAGGCAGAAAAATACAAATAAAATTCCTGCCCAACGATTAACATCAATTCAAAAGGAGGAAATACAGCGCTAGAAGATAACCACGGGAAAACTTCCCACGAAACAATTCCCTCGACTTCGTCAGAGGGGGTTCGGTTCCTTAAACTGATTTTTACGGTTTTACGGTTAGAATCGTTAGATGCTGACGTTTTTTGCAACTTGACCCCTTCCTGTCAAAACACCAGCTATCTTGCTATGTTAAAGACCAAAAAACAATCAATCTATAATCATTATACAATTTAGGACAATAAAAGATATAATCTAATTATGTCGTTCAATTTACAATTTTTAGGCGCTACTCGTAGTGTAACTGGATCAAGCTATTTGGTCACTACAGAAAATACATCTTTTTTAATTGATTGCGGACTATTCAAAGGGGCTTCTC
>Ga0272441_10001904_pt1 | contig 43663 bp, 38 predicted proteins | sample SSMProp6N_FD_193582 | JGI IMG/M metagenome (GOLD analysis project Ga0272441, IMG submission 193582) | Marine sediment archaeal communities from Little Sippewissett salt marsh, Falmouth, MA, United States - SSM-Prop-6N | ecosystem: Environmental > Aquatic > Marine > Wetlands > Sediment ...
AAGCCTTGTCTAAAATTGCGGCCTCTGGCAGGAAGATCCTATTTGTAGCCACTAAGAAACAGGCAAAAGATATTGTTGCTGAGAAAGTATCTAACGTGAACATGCCATACATCACAGAAAGATGGCCCGGAGGTATGTTGACCAACTTTGTTACTATTAGAAAGGCAGTAAAAAAAATGGCTTCCATTGATAGGATGAAGAAAGATGGAACGTTTAACACCCTTTCTAAAAAAGAACGCTTACAGGTAGATCGCCTTCGTGCTAAATTAGAAAAGAACCTTGGTTCAATATCTGACATGACGCGTTTACCCGGAGCCTTGTTTATAGTGGATACTATGCGTGAGCATATTGCCGTAAAAGAGGCCCAAAAATTGAATATCCCCATATTTGCTATGGTGGATACCAACTCAGATCCAAGACCCATTAATTACGTAATTCCTTCTAATGATGATGCATCTAAATCTATTGATGTGATATTAACGGAAGTTACAAATGCAATTGCAGCTGGACTGGAAGAGCGTAAATCCGAAAAACAAGCTGGAAAAGAAGGTGGTTCTGATGAAACTACTGCTAAATCCGAAACAGCAGTTGTAGAAAAAGAAAAGGAAGAAACCGTTGCGGTTACTAAAGCACCTAAAGAAGAAAAAGCTAAAGCTGTTAAAGAAAAAGATACACCCAAGCAAACAAAAGAAGATGCTGAGCCGATAACCGAGAAAAAGGAAGCTGCGGCAGTTAAAAAAACAGTAAAAGCAGATGCTGACAATCTTACAAAGATTGAAGGTATTGGTCCAAAAGCAGCCGAGGCACTTACCAAGGCAGGAATTGATTCATATGCGAAATTAGCTAAAGCAAATGCAGAAAAAATTAAGGAAATCCTGACCGAAGCAAGTTCCAGAATGGCACATTTAGATCCGGGCTCCTGGCCAAAACAAGCAAAAATGGCGGCTGATGGAAACTGGGATGAATTAAAAGATTGGCAGGATAAGGCTAAGGGTGGAGTAGTATAATTATAAATTAATTGACAACTGAACACGGGCTATCGTGTTCTATAAAAAGAAAATAAAATGGTAAAAATTACCGCTGCAGAAGTTAACAATTTAAGAAAGACCACAGGTGCAGGAATGATGGACTGCAAAAATGCATTGGTTGAGGCCGAAGGAGATTTTGAGAAAGCTATTGAAATCCTTCGAAAAAAAGGACAGAAAGTAGCTGCTAAAAGAGCAGACAGAGATTCCTCTGAAGGGGCCACTATAGCTCAGGTTAATTCTGACAAAACTAGTGGAGTTATTATATCCCTGAATTGTGAAACCGATTTTGTTGCCAAGAATGATAGTTTTGTTGCCCTTGCTAATGAGCTGGCTAAACTTGCACTTGATTTTGATAGTAAAGATGATTTCCTTAATGCTAATTACAATGGCATATCAGTACAGGAAAAACTAACTGAACAAACTGGTGTAATTGGTGAAAAAATTGAAATCGGTGGCTTTAGAAAACTAAATGCTCCTTTTGTAGGATCTTATATTCACGCGGGCAATAAGATTGCAACATTGGTAGGTCTTTCGAGTGCCGTTGAAGGTGCTGCTGTAGCTGCCAAAGATATAGCAATGCAGGCTGCTGCTATGAATCCGGTTGCGCTTGATGAATCCGCGGTAGATCAATCCGTTATTGATAAGGAAATAGAAATAGCCAAAGATCAATTACGTCAGGAAGGTAAGCCTGAGGCCATGCTGGATAATATTGCAAAAGGAAAATTAAAACGTTTCTTTAAAGACAATACTCTGGTTAACCAGGATTTTATTAAAGATAGTAAACAGAGTGTTTCTCAATATATCAAATCTGTTAATCCTGATTTGAAAATCACAGGTTTTGAAAGGGTAGCTTTAGGATAAAAACCCATTTAATGTTTAATAAAAACCACTTTTCTTTTTGAAAAGTGGTTTTTTTATTTGATCAATTTAGTTCAATCCTGTTCTTCCAGTCAAAAAGTTCATTTACTGAAATCTTAACTATTCCGAAAAGACAATTAGCTTTTGAGCCAGGCTCTCCTAAGTATGGATTGAGGGGTGTTTTCCAAATTATCTATGGGTACAATAGTGGATACTTTAAGGGTTGGTGTCCCAACTTTTCCTTGCAGTATTAATTCTTCCTCTCCGCGTTGAACGACCATAGTAATTTTCCTGTCGGATGTCCATCCAAAACTTTGACCAATTATAGGCCTAATCGATTCTAATGAAATAGGCATCCCATCAATACTTCTTATAGTATCACCACCCTTTGCACCAAGATCTGTAAAGAAAGTATTTAACTCAATACCGCTTCTAATAAATATGGCATCATTATTAGTTTGATCAATATCTATAAATGGTATTTCACCATTTAAGAAATAACCGCTCCGCTCCTGCACGTCTGTCATCCTCAATCCAACAGAAGCCAAAATCTCATCGTAATCCAAAGGTGTATTACCTATAACATAAATATCAAAAAATGATTTGATTTCCGGATAGGTCAATGCCACAATTTCGTCAATAATATCCCCGTCCTCAAATGGCGTGTCATTGTCATATTTTTTTGAAAGTTCCTTCATTAACCATAATACTCCTTTTTCCCCATTACTCAAGTCCCTCAGCTTAATATCCAAACACATATTTAATAAGGCTCCCTTTTCATATACATTGGCGTAATTCCCTTTATATGGATCTTCCAAAACATTTCTGCTCATTGTTGTAAATGACATTGCATCATCATAGGACTTGGAGTTATTTATTTTATCTACAATTCGTCTATAAAATTCAGCCTCATCAATTAAACCCTGTTGAATCTGAAACAGGTTGGCGAAATATTCGGTAGTCCCCTCATACATCCATAAGTGTTCAGACATTTTAGGATCATTAAAATCAAAAAATTGAATTTCCTTTGAATGCACATTCAAGGGTGTAACAATATGAAAAAATTCATGTGAAACAACATCTATCATTGCTTTTTCAAGAGTTTCTATGGGCATTTGCTCAGGAAGTACCACAACGGTAGAAGTATGATGTTCCAGGGCCCCGAATCCGGAAGCATCACTTTCGTCTAAAGTAGACAGATACAATAATATATTATATTCCTTAGTACCATCAATCTCGCCAAGAAATGCTTTTTGAGCTCTCATCATACGCTCCATACTCTTTTTCAGATCTGTGGCCAAATAAATGTCATTTGGAGAATAAACACTCAAATTAACTGTAATATCATTAATGGCAAAAGAAGCTATGTTTGCTTTCGCATATAGAATTGGATTATCTACTACTTCAAAATACCTTGAAGCAACAAAGATATCTGTCGTATTACTGGAATCATCTTGCTTTTTAATTAATGATGTTGTGGGTATTAGATCCGAAGGAGAAGAAACGATTAACTCATAGGGTACTTCCTTTAATCCTTCAAAATAACCTACAAATCCATGAAGATTCAATACAAAATTTTTGCCCTTTAAAATATTTGTCCCTGCAGGAGAAAATACCGGATCGTTTAATTCACTTTCACTATCATAAGTATCCGTTACATAATAAGCGATCTTATCTAATTTTGTTGCATCGGAGATATTCCATTCATTGGTTCCGATTGAAGTAACCAAAAGTTCATTACCCTGATAATCAATAGCCTTGAGGTCTTCTATATACTTGCCATAGTCATCCTCACTATAAGTCCCTGGAACGGTTTTTGGAATAAAAAAAGAAATGTTTTGTTTACTAAATGACCCCGGGTTCATTGTTACTCTTACTCTGTCATTATCAACGTTTACCAAATCTATTGTTGTTTCGATAACTGCTTTATCTGCAGACAATACGGACTTTGTAGAACCACAACCATATAATAATACAAGGAAAACGTATAGGATAATTAATTTTTTCATTTGAACCTGATATAGTATTATTAAAAACAAGATTATTAAAATTAATCTAGATCATACGAGTTATTAGGAAATAATTAAGATGATCATTAAACCTTAACGAAGAGTTCCCATAAATATTTTTGATTATTTTTGTTTCCAAATCAGGTAAAGACAATATGTTATACAAACGAATACTTCTTAAACTCAGTGGTGAAGCACTAATGGGCAACAAGCAATACGGGATAGATGCGATGAGACTGGCAGCCTATGCAAAAGAAATTAAGGAAGTCGTAGACCTGGGGGTTGAAGTAGCAATTGTCATTGGGGGAGGAAATATTTTTAGGGGACTTGCCGGTGCAAGTAACGGCATGGATAGAGTTCAAGCGGATCATATGGGGATGTTGGCAACAGTCATCAATGGTCTGGCATTACAGAGTGCTTTGGAACACAATGGGGTACAAACAAGATTACAATCTGCTATAAAGATCAACGAAGTTGCGGAACCTTTTATCAGAAGAAGAGCAATGCGCCATTTAGAAAAAGGACGGGTAGTTATTTTTGGGGGAGGTACCGGAAACCCATATTTCACTACAGATTCTGCTGCAGTTTTAAGAGCCATTGAAGTTGAAGCTGACGTTATTTTAAAAGGCACTAGAGTTGATGGTATTTATACCAGTGATCCTGAAAAAGACAAAACGGCTACCAAATTCGATACTATTAGCTTTAATGATGTACTAACCAAAGGTTTAAAAGTAATGGATACTACTGCTTTTACACTTAGTCAGGAAAACAATCTTCCAATTGTTGTTTTTGATATGAACAAAAAAGGCAATCTTATGAAAATAGTATCAGGTGAAAATATTGGAACAGTAGTAGATCTTTAGTTTGGTATAATTTGTATAAATAGGTTATAAAAATTTGTTATGGACGAAGATGTTAAATTTATTTTGGAGGCCACCAAAGAAAGCATGGACGGTGCTATATTACATTTGGAAAAGGCATTAGTAAAAATTAGAGCAGGGAAAGCTAACCCCGCCATGTTATCGTCGGTAATGGTGGAGTATTATGGCTCACAGACTCCCTTGTCTCAGGTATCAAATATAAATACTCCTGATGCACGAACACTTTCTGTTCAACCCTGGGAGAAAAATATGCTGTCCGAAATAGAAACAGCTATTATGAATGCCAACCTAGGTTTTAATCCTATGAATAATGGAGAGGTGGTCATTATTAATGTTCCTCCTCTAACCGAAGAAAGAAGAATACAATTAGTAAAGCAGGCGAAAGCGGAAGCGGAAGAAGCTAAAATAAGTGTTCGTAGTGCAAGGCAGGAAGCTAATAAAGAAATAAAAAACCTGGGGATATCTGAAGATCTTGAAAAAAATGCGGAAATTGATATTCAGGAAATGACTAACACTTACACAGAAACAATAGACAACATACTTCATGTAAAGGAAGCAGAGATTATGAAAGTCTAATTCTATATTTCACCAGATGTTTACCGGAAGTTTATGGCGTATTAACCTTAAGCTATGGGCTAAAATCTTTTAAGAAGTATAAATCTATCCTTCAAAATAAATTGCTATAATGGCTATTACCACGATAATAGCACAAATGACTATTAATACCCGATATAGTATAATGGCAATTCTACTATAGTTTTTCTCATCAGACATAGCATCATTTCGTTAAACCCTTTTTATTTTAATGGAGTTTTTTAATTTGTGATTTTATTTCTCCTCAATTTACATAAATTATTAAGCAAATAATACTTTGTGCTACGTATGATTGTGCTCACTATTTTATAGGGCGTTTCTAGGTACAGTCCTGCTTGTTTTCTACCTTTGCCGCGATCAAAAAACTCAATAGTAAATAAAGATTGTCCTAATTGAATTGGTCATCAGACCTAAGTGTTCTTAAGAAACACATTCAATTCTTAAATAATAGTATGGTTGCGAAGATTACAAAAGGATTTTGGGGAAAGACTGCAAGAATTATTCTTAGAAACAGAATTCTTATCCTGGTTGCAATTACTGGTATCACTGTTTTCCTGGGTTTTCAATGGAAGAATATGCAATTTTCTACTTCTGAGGCGAATCTACTCCCCGATGATCACCCGCTGAATATTGCTTATGAAGATTTTCTTGAAAAATTTGGTGAAGAGGGAAATACCATTGCTTTTGCCATTAAAGACAGTTTACTTTATGAAGTTGAAAATTTTAACAGATGGAACAGATTAAGTAAACAATTGGCTGCTTTTCCCGAAGTTGACTATGTTGTATCTGTAGATAATCTTAAGGAACTTATAAGAGACAAAGAAGAACAGCAATTTATTCTGCGTCCATTAATTCAGCAGACCCCGCTCAATAATATTGAAGTGGACAGTCTAACCGAATATATGTTCAATAATTTACCTTTTTATGATAACCTGTTATATAATAAAAAAACAAGAACCATAAGAACACTTGTCTATATGGACAAGGATATTGTAAACACTCCTGTTCGGAAAGATTTTATTTTAAAAGACCTTCATACACTAATAAAAGATTTTGAAAAGGAAACCAAAATGGATGTTCGGGTATCGGGGATGCCCTATATACGAACAATGAACACCCAAAATATTATTGATGAAATAGGGATATTCATTGCAGCAGCTCTTATTGTTACCTCCTTAATTTTCTTTTTCTTTTTCCGCAGTGTACGAGCAACGCTAATTTCCATGTGTGTAGTGCTAATTGGAGTTATGTGGGCCTTTGGGATACTTGGGCTCTTGAAATATGAAATTACGGTTCTAACAGCGTTAATTCCACCTCTCATCATAGTAATTGGGATTCCTAATTGCATTTTTCTAATCAATAAATACCAACAGGAAGTCAAAAAACATGGAAATCAGGCTTTATCCTTAAAAAGAGTAATATCAAAAATTGGTAACGCAACACTCATGACCAACGTGACTACCGCATGTGGTTTTGCAACCTTTATTATAACAGACAGTAAACTTTTGACCGAGTTTGGTATAGTGGCATCCATAAATATACTATGCATCTTTATGCTTTCAATACTTATTATACCAATCGTGTATAGTTTTATGTACCCTCCAAAAACAAAACATCTGAAACACCTCAACAAAAAATGGATAGATGGTTTTGTAAACTGGATGGAGCATATAGTACGGGAAAAAAGGATAACTATTTATTCCATCTCTTTGATAGCGCTAATAATTAGCATTATTGGGATTTATCAAATTAAAATTTCCGGGAATCTTGTTGAAGATATGCCTAAAAACACCGGCTTTTATAAAGACATCCAATTTTTTGATGAAGAGTTTAACGGAATCATGCCCATTGAAATTGTTATAGATACAGAAAGGAAAAAAGGGGTGCTAAAACCTGTTACACTGAAAAAAATGAATGAGTTGGGGGAAATGATTGAAGAGACCCCTGAATTATCCAAACCCATATCCGTTGTTAATTTAGTAAAGTATTCCAAGCAGGCTTTTTATAGCGGGATTCCTAAATATTACCAATTACCCACTTCTCAGGAATACAATTTTATTATGGATGTAGCCCGAAAATCTCAGGGTAATGAAGGGTTAATTGAAAATTTTGTCGACAGCACTGGGCAGGTTGCCAGGATTACCACTTTCATCAAAGATGTACCGACAGACAGAATGGAAGAAATTGAAAAATCGATGCTAGATGAAATCAAGAAGATTTTTCCGGCCGATCGTTTTAATGTTTATGTGACCGGAAAAGCATTACTTTTTTTAAAAGGCACTAAATATTTAGTAAAGAATTTAGTGCTTTCTTTATCTCTTGCTATTGGTTTAATAGCTCTATTTATGGCTTATTTATTTCGTTCTTTCAGAATGATCGTTATTTCTTTAATTCCAAATCTTTTACCCCTGGCTATTACTGCAGGTATTATGGGTTTTGTAGGTGTGCCCATTAAACCTTCAACGATATTAGTTTTTAGTATCGCATTCGGGATTTCAGTAGATGACACCATTCACTTTCTGGCGAAATACAGGCAAGAACTGACTGCTAACCATTGGCGAATTCAAAAATCGGTTTATGCCGCCTTGCGCGAGACCGGCGTTAGTATGTTTTATACTTCTATTGTCCTTTTCTTTGGCTTTTCAGTATTTACAATTTCGAGTTTTGGAGGAACTGTAGCTCTGGGTGCATTGGTTTCTGCTACATTGCTCTTTGCCATGTTAGCAAATTTAATTTTGCTTCCTTCACTTCTTCTTTCATTAGAACGGAGTATTGCAAACAAAGAAGTGCTCAAAAAACCACAAATAGATATTCTTCCCAAGGAAGAACTACCCAGAAGTGGCTTGGAAAATTAAGTTGTAGGTTCACGCCAGGTATTTTATAAACGGTTTAGAGCCAAATATTTTTACCAAAAAGTTATCTTTGACATTCAAATTCAGAATTGATCTCATATGAAATCATACAGCATTAATGAGCTACTTCAGTTACCACCTTTAAAACAGGAGGTAGAAGTAAATGGGTGGGTCAAAACATTTAGAAGCAATCGTTTTATCGCTTTAAATGATGGCTCCACCATTAACAATATCCAATGTGTGGTTGATTTTGAACAATTCAATGAGGACTTACTAAAGAAAATTGCAACAGGTGCTGCTTTGAAAATAAAGGGTGTCTTGGTGGAAAGCTTGGGAAAAGGACAAAACGTTGAGATACAAGCACATGAAATCTTTGTTCATGGCGTATCTGACCCGGATAGTTATCCTATTCAACCCAAAAAGCATTCAATGGAATTTTTACGGGAGCAGGCCCATTTGAGGATACGCACGAATACCTTTGCAGCCGTCATGCGTGTCAGATCTGCCCTCTCATTTGCGATCCATTCTTACTTCCGACAAAACGGTTTTTATTATTTTCATGCCCCAATAATTACAGGTTCAGATGCAGAAGGAGCAGGTGAAATGTTTAGAGTTAGTACACTAGATCCAAAAACCCCGCCATTGACAGATAATGGAGAGGTGAATTATAAAGAAGATTTTTTTGGTAAGGAAACGAATCTAACGGTCTCAGGGCAGCTCGAAGCCGAAGCCTACGCCATGGGATTGGGCAAGGTATATACATTTGGTCCAACTTTTAGGGCAGAAAATTCCAATACTTCAAGACATCTTGCAGAGTTTTGGATGATTGAACCTGAAATGGCTTTTTATGATCTTACTGATAATATGGATCTGGCAGAAGATTTCATTAAAAATATCATTTCTTATCTGTTAGAAAACTGTGAAGAAGATTTGGCATTCCTTGAAAAAAGGCTTCTCGATGAAGAAAAAACAAAACCTATGGCCGAACGAAGTGAAATGGGGTTAATAGAAAGGTTGAAATTTGTAGTGGATAATGATTTTAAAAGAATTACGTATACCGAAGCAATCGAAATATTAAGGAATAGCAAGCCAAACAAAAAGAAAAAATTTCAATACCAAATTGACGAATGGGGTGCAGATTTACAAAGTGAGCACGAGCGCTATTTAGTAGAAAAACATTTTAAATGCCCAGTTATTTTATTTGATTATCCTGCTAAAATAAAGGCGTTTTATATGCGTTTAAATGAAGACGGCAAAACAGTGCGAGCCATGGATATTCTATTCCCGGGAATCGGAGAGATAGTAGGTGGGTCTCAGCGTGAAGAACGACTGGACGTCTTAAAGGAAAAAATGGCCGCTTTAGGGATCGATGAAAAAGAACTTTGGTGGTATCTAGATCTAAGGAAATTTGGAACTGCGGTTCATAGTGGATTTGGACTCGGTTTTGAACGAATGGTACAATTTGTTACAGGAATGGGTAATATAAGAGATGTGATCCCTTTTCCAAGAACACCGCAAAACGCAGAGTTTTAAAGCCTAAGTCGTTACATCATATTAATTCTTTAACTTTATAGATAGGAAAAGAATACAAGCTTATGCTCAAACAACATTTACAGTTTAAATTATCGCAAAAGCTATCTCCTCAACAGATTCAGTTGATGAAGCTTATTCAGCTTCCTACACAGGCATTTGAACAGCGAATAAATCAGGAACTTGAGGAAAATCCGGCCTTAGAAAGTGGCAAAGAAGAAAAAAATTCATTAGATGAAGATTTTAGTGAAGACTATGAAGGGGAATCAGATAGTGAAAGCATAGGTGCAGAAGATATTAATATTGATGATTATTTAAGTGATGATGAAGTGCCTGATTATAAGACAAGGGCCAATAATTATAGCCCGGATGATGATGAAAAGAGCATTCCTTATGCGGCCGGGATCTCGTTCAATCAATACCTGATTAATCAATTAAATACAGTTTATCTTAATGACCTTGAATGGGCCATTGCTGAATTTTTAGTAGGTAGTGTCGATGAGAGTGGTTATATACGAAGACCTTTAGCTGATATTGCAGACGATTTGGCGTTTACCCAAAACATCCATTGCGAAGAGGCGGATATTGAAAGGGTTTTAAAAATTGTCCAGGAATTGGATCCACCTGGCGTTGCTGCAAGAACATTAGATGAGTGTCTTATTCTTCAGCTTAAACGAAAAGAGAGAACACCAAATATTGAATTAGCCATCAACATTCTGGATAAATCCTTTGAGCAGTTTACCAAAAAACATTATAAAAAACTGCTACAGAAATACGATATAAAGGAAGATGAGTTAAAAGAAGCTATATCAGAAATTGAAAAGTTAAACCCTAAGCCAGGTGGATCTTATGCTGGTAGTAATAAGGTTATTGAACATATTGTTCCGGATTTTTCTATTAAGATAGTGGATGGAGAACTGGAATTGACCTTAAATGGAAGAAATGCTCCTGAACTTCATATTTCGAATGAGTATAGTAATATGTTAGCTGGTTATAAAAGTGCTAAGGATAAGTCCAAGTCACAAAAAGATGCTGTAATGTTCATCAAACAGAAGTTAGATTCTGCAAAGTGGTTTATAGATGCTATAAAACAGCGGCAACAAACGCTCTATATCACCATGAATGCAATAATGCAATATCAAAAAGAATACTTTCTTAGCGGTGATGAACGCAAATTGCGACCAATGATCTTAAAAGATATTGCAGATGCTATTCATATGGATGTATCCACAGTATCACGAGTAGCCAATAGTAAATACGTTGATACTCCCTATGGCACCAAATTAATAAAAGAATATTTCTCCGAATCAATGAAGAATGAAGAAGGGGAAGATGTCTCAACTAGGGAAATCAAGAGTATATTGGAGACTGTAATAAGCGATGAAGAAAAGAAAAAACCACTCACAGATGATAAATTGGCGGCCTTGTTAAAAGACAAGGGATATCCAATTGCCAGGCGAACCGTAGCTAAGTACAGAGAACAATTGGGTATCCCTGTAGCGCGTCTTAGAAAGCAGATTTAATGAAACTGTTTTTCAAGATAATTTCTCATATATTCCATCCCATTTTTGTGCCTATTGCCGGCACCATTACTTATTTTGTTATAACCCCGAAATACAGCCCGCTTGAACTTCAAAGTGGCAACATATTACCAATTTTCATACTTACTATCATCATTCCGATAATTAGCTTTTTTATTTTGAAAAACCTGGGAGTTGTACGTTCAATTTTTTTACCGGGCACAAATGAACGTAAATATCCTTTGATGATTCAAATTGCACTACTCCTTATGATAATAATAAAGGTAATCCCCAATAATTACACCCTTGAAGTGTATTTTTTCTTTGTAGGCTTACTCAGTGCTACAATGGCCTGCCTTTTTTTGATTTTTTTTAAATTTAAAACCAGTTTACATATGGTGGGTATGGGCAGTTATCTTATGTTTTTAATAGCCCTGAGCATTCATTTTGAAATTAATATAATTATTGCCATAAGCCTTTTTACCCTCTTAACGGGAATTCTAGCTACCGCCAGGCTCTATCTGAATAGGCACAGCAGAGCAGAAGTATTAATAGGTTTTCTAATTGGATTTGGGTCCCAATTATTGACTATCAAATTCTGGCTATAGCTTTATAAAATATAAAAGATAATTCCAATTCTTAAGGGTCGGAATTCAATTGAATCTCCCTCAACAGTGCTTACACCGTCGTTAAACAAATTACTTAATGCATAATAAGCATGCACATTAAAGGTACTATAGCCAAAATTAAGCATTATACCATATCTAAAATTACGGATATCGGAGTTATTAAAAGAAATCTTTGCTGAATTAGAGACAAATTTGGATCTACTACCTACAATATAACCCAATTTCATTCCTGCATAAACTCGCCAAAATTTGTATACACTTGGGGTGGATGTGCGCCATCTGAATTCTATGGGCATTTCTATCACATGTGTGTCTAATTTATTGCGCTTATAGGATACATCAGAATCAAGTACGGTATATTCCAGACCACTCACAGTTTCATTAACAAACAAGTTCGTATAATACGTATTATATGCATAACCAAGACCGACACCTATTCCAAAATTTCTTCGACTGTTTAAAGGAATATCCTTTATAAAGCCGCCTTCTAATCCGTAAGAAAAATTTCCCTGAGTAACTCCATCAGGTTTATTCAGTATCAAGTTATACGTTATACCAAGATAAAATTGATCTTCCAGGTATTTAAGATCGTCAACCTCAGCATTCTCCTGTGCCCAAAGAGTTATCGTGAAACCTAAAATTAAAAATGGTAGATAGCGCTTCATATTAAATTAAAGGTAAATAATAAACGAAACCAAGCGTAAAAAAAAGCGCTTCAAAATATATTTTGAAGCGCTTTTTACAATTATATAAGTATGAAAGTTAATTCTTTACTGCAAATTTCTAAAAGCATCACCCTCATAAGTTGTATAATTAACCTTTAGAGCGTTTACTTTTCGTAACTCTTGTTTTATATCCGATATAAGACCCATGTTGGCATCTTTATCCACTTTAAGAGCAGTAGTTAAAACATTCTGCAGTTCCTGAGATTTTTTAGCTCTTTCCTGCAAAATAAAATCTCCAACTTCTGAAACGTTTGCAAATTTATCATTCAGTTGTATTTTTGGTTCAGTACCAAAAACTTTCTGATATTCTCGAGTGGGTTTACCCACATAGATGTACAATACCCTATCCTTTTTTTCCAACTTCTTTACCTCACTAGCATTTGGCAAGGTATTCTGAACCATTAACGAGCTGTCTTTCATTACGGTTACCGTCATAAAAAAGAACAATAGCATAAAAACAATATCCGGCAAGGAAGCCGTAGATACTGCGGGTAAATCCCCATCTTTTTTCTTATTAAATTTTGCCATAATTATAACTTAACTCCCGGTTAATTACTAGTTGATGTTTCTGCCTCGGACAATTTTTGAGGAAATATTTCCTGTACTTTTTGAACCTTTTCTTTTAAATCTTCCCTAATACCAGATGGTGTTTCAGGATTTAGAAACTCAGATTCCATTTCCGTAAAATCTCTTCCATAAAGACGTTGTGCTTCTCTATTTCGAAGATCATTGTAGGCCCCCACCAATTCATTTTGCACCGTTATATAAGTGCCATACTTGGTTTCGCGATCATTTTTTAGCGATATAATTGCTTTTGTTGGATTATCTGAAGAACTGGCATCCCTTTTACCTTTACAGTAATTGCAACTTCCATCACCTCCATTATCTAGAAATGCTATAGCTCTCGCTCTAAGCTGTTTAAGATCCAGTAACTCTTCTTCAACCAGCAACTGACCATTTTTATTGATATTAACCGTAAAAATATTCTTTTGCTTAATGACAACATCGGTGTCTGGCGGCTCCATCGGCGGAAGCATCCTGTCTAACCCCGCATCTGTTTCAATAGTAGTAGTTACTAAGAAAAAAATGAGCAGTAAGAAGGCTATATCTGCCATAGATCCTGCATTAACTTCTGGTGGTCCTCCTCTTCTAGGCATAGTTTAAATGTTTTTATTTGTTTGTCATATTCTTAAATGCACCCAAGGCCATAGCTACAAGAGCTATAAGGACAAGGAGAAAAAACATATTGAGACCAGTCCCAATTCTTCTTATCGTAGTTTCTGAAGTTGCAATACCCCTGTTGGCCATTTCTTCAATACTGACGTCCGTGCCACTTGCAAGAACATATGAAATGATAACAACCACTATAAAGCCACCAATAACCATAAGGGTTTTTTTCAGACTTTGAGGATTTGCAAATAAACTCTTTAGCGTAAATAATAGACTCACAGCCACTGCAATTGCCAATAGAAGATAGGTTATAATGAACATAAAATTCATCGCCCCACTTCCTACTGCTTCTGAAGCAGGAACATCTCTTCCTGGCAGTTGATACCATAGTATCGCAGATAACGCTCCTAAAACAACCAATACTATTTTAACTATTTTATTCATAATATTTATTATTTAGTGTGCGATTTATTTTTTGTGGTCTACCAACATATCGATCAAAGTGATCGACGAATCTTCCATGTCATTTACAATACTATCTATTTTAGCGATAATATAATTATAAAATATTTGAAGAATAATAGCCGTTATCAGACCAAAAACCGTGGTTAATAAAGCAACCTGAATATCCCCTGCAATTAATGAGGCACTAAGGTTACCAACCGCGCTAATCTTTTGGAAGGCCTGGATCATACCAATAACCGTTCCCATGAACCCTAACATAGGTGCAATAGCTATAAATAAGGATAACCAGGAAACGTTTTTCTCTAATTGTCCCATCTGAACACCACCGTAAGCGACAACTGCTTTTTCAGCTGATTCAATACTTTCACCTGCTCTATCTAAGCCCTGGTAATAAATAGAAGCAACCGGTCCTTTTGTATTTCTACATACCTCTTTTGCAGCTTCGATACCTCCTGAAGCAAGAGCATCTTCTACTTGTTGCTTTAATTTTGTAGTATTGGTACTTGCCATATTCAAATAAATGATTCTTTCAATAGCAACAGCCAAACCTAAAATCAAACATAAGAGAACAATCCCCATAAAACCAGCTCCACCTTGAATAAACTGTTCTTTTAAAACCTGGGTAAAACCTTTGGTTGATTCATCCATAGCCTCGTCCTGAAGCATTATTGTAGCCGTAGCCACAGTTGTAGATAAATTAGAAACTATTGCGTTCGCTTTTGCGCTTACCGTATTTGTGCTTAGAACAAATAACCCGGCCATGGCCAGGATCGAGAATAATCTTTTCATTTCTTTCAAACTTAAATTTAGTTAGTTAATAGGGTTAAAGATAAAAAAAAAATACAATTAAAAAATTAAAACTTCGTACTATTAGAAGGCTGATGCTATTGAATTTCCCAATTCCTTCTTATTAGGAATAAAAAAGATGAATTTAACTTCTTTATAACTAAAGTAAAATACTAATTTATTATTAATGGCAGAGAGGAAGGGATTCGAACCCTCGATACACTTTTGGTGTATACACACTTTCCAGGCGTGCGCCTTCGACCACTCGGCCACCTCTCTATCCTGTAAATAACAGGGCGAGCAATTAACAAAAAAAAAACTGGTTTAAAAAACTTTAACCACTTAATTTTAGGTCAATTCTCCTCGCAGTGATGTTTCAAAAATTGTTCTAAACGATTTATGTGAAACACCACTACCTAAAAGGTACATAAGTTTGGTAATTGCCGCTTCAGAGGTGATATCACCTCCATCGATAAGTTGTAATTTCTTAAGCTCTTCACTCGTACTATATCTACCCATAATTACTGAACCCCCTGAGCACTGAGTAACATTGACAATATGCAATCCTTTCTTTATAGCTTCCTTGAGATCTGACAACAACCAATCATCGGTAGGTGCATTGCCTGCACCATATGTTTCAAAAACCAAGGCTTTTAAATTTGGCGTGTTCAATATTGCCCCTAACAATTCCCGACTAAAACCTGGGAAAAGTTTAAAAATTGCAACGTTGGTGTCCATCATTTTATGAACCGTTAACTTTTTACTCTTCTGATTTTTTAAAAGGTAATTTTGATTGATCTTTAAATGAACCCCTGATTCCGCCAGAGCAGGGAAGTTCAATGATGTGAATGCCTCAAAGTGTTCCGCATTAATTTTAGTAGTTCTGTTCGCGCGGTATAATTTATATTCAAAATACAGGCATACCTCCTGTATTACCGGTTGGTTATTTTCTTGCAAGGCAGCTATTTGGATAGAAGTGATAAGATTTTCCTTGGCGTCTGTACGAAGATCCCCGATAGGCAATTGTGAACCTGTAAAAATTACAGGTTTAGAAAGGTTTTCGAGCATATAACTCAAAGCAGATGAAGAATAACTCATGGTATCACTGCCCTGAAGAACAACAAAACCGTCATATCTGTCGTAATGTTTTTCAATTATGGTAGCTATAGAAACCCAATGTGAAGGGTCCATATTGGAAGAGTCAATTGGTTTTTTAAATGATATACTTTCAATTTTACACTCCAACTGACTTAATTCCGGGATATTACTTACTAGTTTATTAAAATCAAAAGCTCTTAAGGTTCCTGAAGGGTAATCTTTAATCATTCCTATGGTGCCTCCAGTATAGATAAGTAATATGCTAACTTTTTTGCTCATTCAGCTAAGTGATTTTATGTTTTATACTATTATGGAATATATGTTTAAAAGTTAAAAAGTACTATATCCCAAATACCTCTTTTGAATTCTGTGTTGTAATATTTGCAATCACTTTTTCATCCTGATCATAGATCTGTGAGAGTTTTTTTAATACCTGTAGTAAATATACACTTTCATTGCGTTTACCTCTATAAGGTACAGGTGCCAGATAAGGGCTATCTGTTTCCAGTACAATATGATTCAAGTCAATCTTGTTTAAAAATGTATCAATTTTTCCGTTTTTAAAGGTAACTACTCCCCCTATTCCCAGCTTCATATTATAACCTAATGCTCTTTTAGCTTGTTCTTCAGTACCAGTAAAACAGTGAAATATCCCAAAAAGATCTTCTCCTTTTTCCTCTTCGAGCACCTCAAAAATTTCATCGAAAGAATCCCTGCAATGAATTACTATAGGTAAGCCATACTTTTTGGCCAGGTGTATTTGAAATTTAAATGCCTCAAGTTGTTCGTTTAAATAAGTCTTATCCCAATAGAGATCTATTCCTATCTCGCCTACGGCATAGAAAGGCCTTTTTGATAACATATGTTCAACATGGTGGAGCTCTTCTTTAAAATTCTCTTTTACATGAGTTGGGTGTAACCCCATCATCAGAAACATGTTTTTGGGGTATTGCAGTTCAAGGTCCAACATTGATTTGGTATAGGAAGAATCAATAGACGGAATGAAAAAGCGTTCAATTCCGTGGTCAATGGCATTTTGTATAACCGTATCCCTGTCCTCATCAAAGGCTTCACTATATAAATGGGTGTGCGTATCTGTAATAATCATAGAGCAAAAATAGAATTATCTTTGTCAAAAAACATATTGGATGGGCAATCTGAAAAAAGTTTTAAAGAATAAAGGATATTCTAAAATTCCCCTGATTATAAGCGGCACGAATCATTTGGAGATTAATGCCAGTATTAATGGAATTACCGGGCGTTTTATCTTAGACACGGGTGCATCGAATACTTGTGTTGGAGTTGATAAAGCCAGTTATTTTAAACTTGTTTCAAAGAATTCTAAAATTAAAGCTGCTGGTGCTGGAGCTACCGATATGGAAACACTGGTTTCAACAAAAAATAAAATTGCCATTGGTGGCTGGAAAAAAGAAAAGCAAAAGATAGTTGTGTTTGACCTGGTTCACGTAAATGAAGCTCTCAAAGCACACAAGTCTCTACCGGTTGACGGGATTATAGGGGCAGATATTCTAATAAAATGTAAGGCTGTAATTGATTACGCTTCCGGGAATTTATTTTTAAAAAATAAAAAATAGCCTTTGTGACTTGCTACTCGTAATTCATCTACAACTCAAGCGATTTTTCCGGTGATCCTTCCATCAATAACTCCACCGGGTTTTCCAAAGCCTCTTTTACTGCAACCAGGAATCCTACAGATTCTTTTCCATCAATAATTCTATGATCATAGGAAAGTGCAACATACATTATAGGTGCAATAACTATAGTTCCTTCCTTAACCACAGGACGCTCCACAATATTATGCATCCCGAGAATTCCACTTTGCGGAGGATTTATTATAGGTGTTGATAACATTGAACCAAATACCCCCCCATTAGAAATCGTAAAGGTACCTCCAGTCATTTCGTCTACTGTAATCTGTCCTTCACGGGCCCGTAATGCAAGGCGTTTCACTTCTGCTTCTATCCCTCTAAAAGTAAGATTTTCCGCATTTCTTATTACGGGTACCATGAGCCCCTTTGGCCCGGAAACAGCAATGCTTATATCACAAAAATCAAAAGTGAGCATTTCCTTACCATCAATCATCGAGTTTACAGAAGGGAACATCTTTAAAGCCCTTATCACGGCCTTGGTAAAAAACGACATAAATCCAAGACTTACATCATGTTTATCTTTAAAAATTTCTTTGTATTGTTTTCTCAATTCAAAAACTGCCGACATATCTACTTCATTAAAAGTAGTAAGCATGGCTGTTTCGTTTTTAGCGGCTACCAGGCGTTCCGCCACTTTACGTCTTAGCATAGAAAGTTTAGTTCTGTGCTCACCACGACTTCCACCTGTAGGGCTGCCCATTGAAGGCACAGATTGCACTGCATCTTCCTTAGTAATTCTACCTTCTTTGCCGGTTCCGTTCAAACTTGCAGGATCTATACCTTTCTCGTCAAGTATTTTCCTGGCAGCAGGTGAAGGCACTCCCTTGGCATAGGATTCTTTCACAACTTCTTTCCTGGCAGGTTCTTCATGTTCAACTGCAACTTCAGTTTTATCAACCTTTTTTTCTTCGGTTTTTACAGCTCCATCTTTTGGCTTTTCGGCGCTTGTATCTATAAGACATACAACTTCTCCAACAGCTACAGCGTCACCTTCTTCTGCTTTCAAGGTAATTATACCGCTTTCTTCAGCCGGTAATTCCAGGGTCGCTTTATCTGAATCCACCTCAGCAATTGCCTGGTCCTTCTCTACATAATCTCCATCACTAACTAGCCATTCTGCTATTTCAACTTCAGTAATGGATTCACCCGGAGATGGAACTTTCATTTCTAAAATCATGCCTTACACTTTTATTATGGTTTCTTTAATTACTATTACTAATAAAATCTTCTTTTACCGGAAGATAATCCAATCTAATCTCACCATTGACCTCTATACGGTCAAAATATAATTTGGCTCCTATTGATTCTTCCATTTCTGCCGCATTTTGCAAGCTTAAATGCAAGTGAGGCTCCGTTGAGTTTCCGGAGTTACCACATTTAGCAAGAATTTCTCCTTTCCTGATGTCCTGCCCCTCCTGAACAACAATTGAACCTTTCATTAAATGAGCCATAAGCAAGTACTCTTCATTATCAGTCTGCAAAACTATCGTATTTCCTGTAAGCTGCTGCGGATTCATTTCTCCCGGAATATTGTCGGGGACGCCATCAATAACTGTAACTACCCTTGCATCACAAGGAGCAATAATATCTTCTCCGAAGGCAAAATAACTCTCATTAAGCAAAGGATCACCTACATAAGAGGCACCATCTTTTACCTTCATGATGTCATAGGCATACTGCTGTGTTACTTCTTTCACATGGTAATTCTGCACTTCCGTAACTCCACCCCAATATACAAACCATTCCCCATTAAATGGTAAACTCATGATGGTTGTATTCCTTTCCAGTAATGGGATCCCTAGTGACATTGGTCTGGAGATTAATAAACCGTTAATTTTACTCTCAGGGGACAGCGTAACTGTCAAATCTGCTACGGATTTGTCAAAAACCACCCTATAAACATGAGCTCCTTCCCGCAGCGTATAAAACTGCATTGATTTAATCTCACCAGTCAACCGGTTTATATTATTCTCAAAGAAATTCCTGGTTTCGATATTGGTAAATGCATTTTTCATCCCAGCATCGTACATATCGTAAATTCCATCGTAATCGCCACTGTTAAACCTTTCAGTAAATACGGATACGAACCTTTCATAGTTAGGTTGCTCATCCTGAGAGAATAGTTTAAGTGTAAAGAATATCAATAAGAGTAGTACTGGTCTCATTATTTCTTATAATCACTTTTAACAACCCTCCTGGTCATATTGTCTTTGGTTTTATCAAAAACATAATCTATGATTTGCTGCTGTCTTATTTTAGAACGAACAGCACTGCCTGCTGCAGGCGATGCATAAAAACGTCTGGATGCCACACGAAACTTTTGTGTTTCGCCATAATGAGTAAACATATGGCTCCAAGCTCCCATATTCCTCGGTTCTTCTTGTGCCCAAACCCAATCATCAGCCTTTTTATACTTATTTATAATAGCGGTCATTTTTTGCTCAGGAACAGGAAATAATTGCTCAACCCGCACTAAAGCAACATCATCTCGTTTGTTTTCATCTTTAAATGCCAGCAGGTCATAATAGAATTTCCCCGTACAAAAGACCACACTTCTAACCTTATTAATTTCAGCACTTTCATCATCAATTACTTCCTGAAAACCGCCGCTGGAAAATTCTTCTACGCTAGAAACAGCTTTTGGGTGACGCAACAAACTTTTAGGTGTAAATACAATCAGAGGTTTTCTGAAATTAGCCTTCATCTGCCTCCTTAGCAAGTGAAATATGTTTGCAGGAGTAGTGCAATCCGCGACATACATATTGTCTCTAGCACATAATTGAAGATACCTTTCCATTCTTGCCGATGAGTGCTCCGCACCCTGACCCTCATATCCGTGGGGTAACAGCATTACGAGTCCATTCTGTAATTTCCATTTATCTTCAGCTGCAGATATATACTGATCTATCATAATCTGGGCCCCGTTACTAAAATCACCAAACTGTGCTTCCCAAATAGTTAAAGTATTTGGGCTGGCCATGGCATATCCATAATCAAAACCGACTACACCATATTCCGATAAAAGCGAATTATAAATTTGAAATCTTCCCTGATTATCATTCAGATTGTTTAATAACATTATCTCTTCTTCGCTTTCCTCAACCTTCATTACTGCATGACGATGTGAAAAAGTTCCCCTTTCCACATCCTGGCCAGACATACGAACATCAAAACCCTCTTCTAAAAGGGTTCCATAGGCAAGTAATTCTCCCATAGCCCAATCCAGCTTATTTGTTTCAAAGAACATTTTTTTACGATCCCCTACGAGTTTTTCAACTTTACGCAAAAACTTCTTATCCTTGGGCAGTTCCGTAATAGTCTTAGCAATTTCAGTTAATTTTGCCTTATCATATGAAGTGTCCACAGCATCCAACATTTCCCATTCGCGGACATTTTGAAAACCTCTCCATTCATCCGCCATAAAAGGAGTAATAATGGTTTTATCCTCTTTTCTTGAATCTTCTAATTCTTCTTCTAAACTGGCTTTATACTCCTGTTCTAACTCTTCAACAAAATCTTTATTAATAATACCTTGGTCAATTAATTTTTCGGAATATATATCTCTCGGATTCTTATGTTTGGCTATGGCTTTATACAATTTAGGTTGAGTAAAACGTGGCTCATCCCCTTCATTGTGTCCATACTTTCTGTATCCTAATAAGTCAATAAAAACATCGCTTTTAAAACGCATTCTATATTCCAAGGCAAATAGGGACGCGTGGACTACTGCCTCTACATCATCCGCATTTACATGTAATACAGGGCTCAATGTAACTTTACCAACATCCGTACAATATGTGGAAGATCTCCCATCGAGATAATTAGTTGTAAAACCAATTTGGTTGTTTACAACAATGTGAATTGTACCATTGGTTTTATAACCGTCTAATTGTGCCATCTGTACTACTTCATAGACTATTCCCTGCCCGGCAATTGCGGCATCTCCGTGAACTACAATAGGTAAAACCTTAGAAAAGTCTTCCGGATAATGTGTGTCTTGTTTTGCCCTGCTAATACCTTCTACCACCGCACCTACAGTTTCCAGATGCGAAGGGTTAGGTGCAATGTTCATATTAATTTTGTTGCCATTATCTGCCTTACGCTCAGAGGTCCATCCCAAATGATATTTTACATCCCCGTCAAAAATTTCCTCTTCATAATCCTTGCCATCAAACTCACTAAAAATATCTTTGGCAGATTTTCCAAAAATATTTGTCAATACGTTAAGTCTTCCTCTATGGGCCATGCCCATTACAAATTGCTTTACACCCATTTCAGCTGCTCTTTCAACAACAGCATCAATTGCAGGGATGAGCGATTCATTTCCCTCAAGTGAAAATCTTTTTTGACCTACATATTTCGTGTGTAAGAATGCCTCAAAAGATACAGCCTGATTAAGTTTTCGAAGTATGTGTTTCTTTCGGTCTTGACTAAAATTCGGGTGATTGTCATTTACATTCAGCCATTCCTGAATCCATTGAACTCTTTCAGGCTTTCTTATATACATATACTCCACACCTATTGCATCACAATATATGCGCTGTAAATGGCTGAGGATATCACCCAATTTTCTAGGACCTAACCCAATCACTTCACCGGCATTAAATACGGTGTTTAGGTCGCCTTGAGTTAATCCAAAATTTTCTATGTCAAGTGTAGGTGTATATTTTCTTCTTTCCCTAACGGGATTGGTCTTGGTGAACAAATGGCCTCTGCTACGGTATGCATCGATTAATTTTACCACCTGAAATTCTTTGAACAAGTTTTCAGGAATCGCTACTGATTTCCCGTCAACAACCATAGATGGTCCATTATGGCTCTCTATGCCTACTTCATCCAGGGCACTTTCCATTCCGAAATCAAAGCCCTGGAAAAAAGCGCGCCAACTAGGTTCAACGCTGTCAGGGTTTGTAAGATACCTGTCATATAATTCAGCAAAGAAAGACGTATGTGCTGTATTTAAAAAGGAATATTTATCCATGTACGCCAATTCAATTTATTCTAAAAAATTAGGTCAAAAATACAATAATTAATAGTTTATGAGATTATATAGAAGTGTATTAATTAAAAATCATAGTTTATGACCTTGAAACACTTATCCCGATATAAAACTTTTGTTTTAATAGTAATTTTCTCCTTTATAGGTTTAACTTCTTATGCCCAGCAATTAAAGCCACAAAATGAGTTTTGGAGAAATGTGCGATATGGTGGTGCATTAGGCCTGGGGTTCGGAAGTAATAGTTTTAGCATAGCAGTTGCTCCAAGTGCTATTTACCAGGTAAGTGATAAGTTTGGAACCGGTTTGGGCTTGAACTTTGAATATTCCAAATTTGGAGATTCCGAATTTACGGCATACGGTGGGAGCATATTGAACTTTTTTAACCCTATCCCAGCCATTCAATTATCAGCAGTACTTCAACAGTTAAGGGTTAGTACAAATTATAGTTCTGCATCACTATTGTTGGATGAAAACTATTGGACTACGGCCCTTTTTATGGGAGTTGGATACAGTACCAGGAATGTAACTTTTGGTATCCAATACGACGTGTTGCATAACGACAGAAGTATTTATGCCGATCCCTGGGTCCCTTTTATAAGGGTGTTTTTTTAATTTAGTATTCCGCGCTTTAACTATTTATAATTCTGTCGAAACCATACTTTTTGCCAAACTCTTTTTAAGATGAGAAAAGTATAGTGACTACTTATATTCTGGTCACGGATGTTCATGATTTTTTTAGCAGTGGTTTCGGGTAAATCGATTACATATAGAAGATTCAAAAAATCTGAAAATTTTTCCTCAATAAGAAACTGAATATTTTTTTGAAGTAAGTATTTTAGTTCATCAGGATTACAATCAGCAGGTAGGTCGAATGTCAAATTAGCCAAGCCAAAATCCTTTTTTAATTGCGATATAAGGTCGTCATAAAGTTGATGCGAACTCGCATATTTTATTAATTCCGCACTTTCTTTGAATACAGGTATCATAAAAAAGTTAACACCTCGTTTTTATTCTAATTATTAGAATAGACCACTCCATCCTTCATAACAAAGACTACTTTCTCAAGAGTTTGAACATTTTTTACCGGATTCTCTTCTACCGCTATTATATCTGCATAAAACCCCTCTTTTAATTGGCCTAGCTCATCTCCCATACCTAATAATCCCGCATTGGTTATTGTGGCAGACTGAAGTGCCTCCACAACCGGCATACCGGCTTCAACCATATATCCAAATTCTTTCGCATTAAGTCCGTGAGGAAAAACTCCCGCATCTGTTCCAAAGGCAATTGGAACTCCGGTTTTATAAGCTTTTGCAAATGTATTTTGTATCAAAGGCCCTATTTCTAAAGCTTTCTGAGCAACCACAGCTGGGAAAAAACCAGGTATTTTCGCTTTCTCTACTACTTGTTTTCCCGCCGTAATAGTGGGCACCAAATAGGCATTGTATTCCTTCATCAATTGCATGGTCTGCTCACTCATATAACTACCGTGTTCTATTGTTTTAATACCTCCTTTTATTGCTCTTTGCATACCTTCATCACCATGGGCATGAGCAGCGGTAAGCATACCATAATCATTTGCAATTTCAGTTATTGCCTTTATTTCTTCTATTGTAAATTGCGGGTTTTTTCCATTCTTAGCAACACTAAGTACTCCTCCTGTGGCAGTTATCTTAATTACATCCGAACCTTCTTTATAACGCTGACGAACTGCTTTTTTTCCTTCTTCCGGAGAATTAATTACCCCGTCCCTGGGACCGGGATCTCCCATTAATTCTTTTCTACGGCCATTTGTGGGATCTGCATGCCCTCCTGTTGTGGCAATCGATTTTCCTGCTGTGTAAATTCGAGGCCCCTCAATTAAGCCTTTGTTAATGGCATTTCTCAACGCTATATTAACTCCGGTACCTCCAAGATCTCTTACCGTTGTAAAACCTGCCATTAGTGTTTTTTTAGCATAAACCGATGATTGAAAAGCCACATCGGCATCGTTTAGGGTAAACCTGTTTATGTAAGTTTTAGGGCTAGATTCACTCTCAATATGCACATGCATGTCGATAAAGCCAGGTAGCACATACTTATCCTTTAAATCAATAATCTTATCTTCTGCGGCACCACTAACATAGCCATTTTGAATCTCTATTATTTTATTTTCAGAGATCACAATGGTTTTCTGTGATAACACATTTCCAGTTTGCACATCCATCAAATTACCACAATGCAAATAGGTTTTTTGACCGAAACTACCGAGTGTATATACTATGGCTATTAAGAAAAATAATTTTTTCATTTAAATGAGGGTATTTTAAGTATTTAATTTCTAATTCTTTGTTCCCAATCCCAGGCAGATTTCATAGCCTGGTCTAAAGTAGAACCTGCTTTCCAGCCTAAAATTTCATTGGCCTTTTTAGTATCAGCATATGCTGCCGTGATATCTCCTTCCCTTCTGTTTACAATTTTATAATTCAGCTTTTTTCCTGAAACCCTTTCAAAACTTGAAATGACATCCAGTACAGAACTACCCGCGCCTGTACCTACATTAAAGACTTCATAATTCTGTGGGTTCTTCCCTGCCAAAAGTCGCTCTAAGGCTACCACATGGGCCTTTGCCAAATCAACCACATGAATATAATCTCTAATACAGGTGCCATCCGGTGTTGGATAATCATCGCCAAAAACAGAGAGTTTTTCTCTTAAACCAACACCCGTTTGCGTTATAAAGGGAACCAAATTTTGGGGAACACCAATGGGTAATTCACCTATTTCCGCACTGGGATGGGCACCCATAGGGTTAAAATATCTTAAGGAGATGGCCTGCAATTCTGGATTTACGTTACATGTATCACTAATTATTTCCTCGCCAATCTGTTTGGTGTTACCGTAGGGTGATTCAGCCTTTTTCACAGGAGCATCTTCTGTAATGGGCATTTGGTCGGCTTGTCCGTAAACAGTGCAAGATGAACTAAAAATAAAACTCTGCCTCTTCCCTGCGGTTATTTCCTGAAGTAAATATATAAGCGTATTTAAATTGTTTTCATAGTATAATAAAGGTTTTTCCACGCTTTCTCCAACAGCTTTTGAAGCCGCAAAATGTATGGTTCCTTTAATATCGGCATGTCTTTTGAAAAAATCCCGGACCTTTTCTTTTTCACGAAGGTCAATTTTCTCAAAGACCGGTCTTTTTGCCGTAATCGCAAAAATGCCATCTAAAACCTTTTCAGATGAATTAGAACAATCATCAATAATTACAACTTCATAGCCAGAACTTTGTAACTCCACCACGGTATGAGAACCAATAAATCCGAGCCCTCCAGTTACAAGTATTTTCATATAAATAGTTTTAGTTTAAATGGATGGTCAAATTCCTGTTTTACCTTTTTGTATAATTAATTTTTTAAGAATTGAATTACAGTATCGGTGATAAATGAGATTTGGTCATCCTCCAATTCCGTATGCATGGGAAGTGAAATAACTTCTTTAATAAGTTGGTTCGTTACTGGAAAATCAGATTCCTTGTATCGTTCATCTATATATGCCTTCTGCTTATGCAATGGAATTGGGTAATAAACTCCGAAAGGGATATTTTTTGCTGCCAAATGTTCAGCTAGTTCATCTCTTTTCCCGTTCATAATTCGAATAGTGAATTGATGAAATACATGGCAATCGCAGTTCTCACAAAGTCCGGAACAATCGATCCCTGTTTTAGGTAAAATAATAAAATCTTGTCCCTGGAAAGCTTTCATATATTTACGTGCAGCCTCTCTTCTCCGGTTACAATAATTGTCAAGATGTGGCAGTTTTGCGCTTAATACGGCTGCCTGGATAGTATCTAACCTGGAATTTACTCCAACCACATCGTGATGGTAACGAGTATACATTCCATGATTTACAATTCCTCTTATTGTATGAGCAAGATCGTCATTATCTGTAAATATTGCTCCGCCATCTCCATAGCAACCCAAATTTTTGGATGGAAAAAATGAGGTAGAGGCTACATGTCCAATAGTACCCGCTTTTTTCTTTTTCCCGTTCTTAAAAGTATAATTGGCTCCTATTGCCTGGGCATTATCCTCTATAACAAAAAGCCCGTGTTTTTGGGCGATATCCATAATAGCATCCATATTTGCGCACTGCCCAAAAAGATGAACAGGTACAATAGCCTTGGTTTTGGAAGTTATTGCCTTTTCAATGGCAATCGGGTCAATATTGAAGGTATCAGGCTCAACATCTACCAGGACGGGAGTTAATCTTAATAAGGCTATTACTTCAACGGTAGCCGCAAAGGTAAAGTCTGCTGTAATTACCTCATCACCTGGTTGAAGTCCAAGACCCATCATTGCAATTTGAAGGGCATCTGTACCATTAGCACAAGGAATTACATGCTTCACCTGCAAATAATCTTCCAGATCTTTTTGAAAGGCATGAACTTCAGGCCCATTAATGAAAGCCGCCGAATTCAATATCTGCGCTATGGACTCATCTACTTGCTTTTTAATCCCCTGGTACTGGCCAACCAGGTCTACCATTTGAAGCTTTTTCATAAGTGCTTGTTTAGTGAGCAATATTACAAAAATAAGGAACCGCTACCAATGAAATTTAACAAAGAAGCGTATTTTAGCAGCAAATTCTCAGTACGTGTATATCCTCTATAATTTAGCAATATATATTACTTCACCCTTTTTGCATATTATTGCTTTTTTCAACACCAAAGTCAACCTTTTTATAAATGGAAGAAAGAATGTTTTTACGGAGTTGCAAAAGCATATTACAGATAAAGATTCCACTATTTGGATACATGCTGCTTCACTTGGTGAGTTTGAACAAGGTTTGCCAATAGTAGAAAAATTAAAAGCAGAATATCCTTCTTATAAAATTGTAGTTTCATTTTTTTCTCCATCAGGTTACGAGGTAATAAAACACTCGACTAAGGCTGATTTGGTAACCTATCTTCCTCTGGACACAACGAATAATGCGAAGAAATTTATAAAATTCCTGCAACCAAAGATTGCCATTTTCATAAAATATGAAATTTGGCCTAATATGCTCAAGGAGCTTAACAGAAAGGGCATTCCTATACTTCTTATTTCAGCAATTTTTAAAAGTGACCAGATCTATTTCAAATGGTACGGAGGATTTATGAGAAATGCATTGCAAAAGTTTTCCCATTTCTTTATTCAGGATCCGGAGTCTGTAAAGTTATTGAACTCTATTGGTATAACTAATACTACGATAAGTGGTGACACAAGATTTGACAGGGTTTCTGAAATCTTGCAGCAAGATAATTCACTGGAATTTATGAATAGGTTAACCCAAAATTACCCTTGTTTTGTAATGGGCAGCACCTGGCCTGAGGATGAGGAAATATTGGTTGATTATATCAATGCCTCTTCGCATGAAATGAAGTATGTAATTGCGCCTCATAAGATTATACCCAAAGATATTGAACGTCTGCGGCAAAGTATTAATAAGAATAATGTGTTGTTATCAGATACTTCAGAAAATCTTTTGGCAGACACACAAGTTCTGATCGTGGATACAATTGGACTATTGACCAAAATATACAGCTACGCCCATATAGCCTATGTAGGAGGGGCTTTCTTAAAAGGGGGACTTCATAACACTCTGGAACCTGCAGTATTTGGAATTCCGGTGATTATTGGACCTAATTATGAAGGATTTAAGGAAGCTGAAGAATTAGTTAAGCTAAATGGCATCTTTCCCGTGCGTGATAAAGCCGAGTTTACAAAACTGGCAGATAAACTGATTCTTGATTCTAATTTCAGACTTACAGCTGGTGATATAAATGTTTCCTACATTAATAAAAACAAAGGGGCAAGCATCCAAGTAATGAATCATATCCGTACATTAATATAGCTATTCATTGCATTTCGGATGAAAACCAAAGTAGGATCATCCAGCCAAGGGAGTAGTGGTTCAAAGGAAAATCCAATTAATTATAAACTGGGAGTTCTTTTGTAATTAATCCGAAAACAAGACTGATGAAATTTGCCCCTTTTCATACCTTATTGTTATGTCTTTTGTTTTGTGCTATTTCATGCAGGCAGAATGCAAAAGAAGTTAATGACCCCAACACAAAACAAAATACTACCACAGATTCTGTACCTTATAGTAACATTAAGAAAGACAGGGATTTAAAATCAAAACCAGGTTCTTTAAAGCCAACAAAAGAACAGCTGGACCGCGCTATTGAAAAAAAGAAAAAAACAAGTATTTTAGATTCTTTGAAACCTAAGACTGCCTGACTTCAATTTCTATTTTATTTTCTCTTCCCTTTTTTTGCTAGATTTACCAAAACCAGCAAACCATGGACAAAAGGATTTTCAGAATTTCATTAACCGCCGCGCTGGCGGGTTTTTTATTTGGCTTTGATACCGTTGTAATTAGTGGTGCCAATTTACCTATTAAAGAATTGTGGAACACTTCACCATGGTTCCATGGTACTTTTATAATGTCTATGGCCTTATGGGGCACGGTAGCAGGTTCTCTTTTTGGAGGCATACCCTGTGATCTTTTTGGCAGAAAGAAAACCTTATTCTGGATTGGTGTTTTATATTTTGTCTCTGCCATGGGATCTGCCTTGGCAGTAGACCCTTATATGTTTTCTTTCTTCAGATTTGTCGGTGGTATCGGGGTAGGCGCTTCCTCTGTCGCTGCTCCAATTTATGTATCGGAGATTTCATCATCTAAAAACCGAGGTCAGTTGGTAGCTTTATATCAATTTAATATTGTCTTTGGAATTTTTATCGCTTTTATTTCTAATTATTTACTCAAAGGTTTTGATGGGGCTAACGATTGGCGCTGGATGCTTGGTGTAGAGGCAATTCCTGCTTTAATATACACTATACTGGTGCTTAAAATACCCAACAGCCCACGCTGGTTGGTGATAAAGAAACAGGATGATGCGGGCGCATTAAAAGTATTGGAATACCTTTCTAACAAAGAACATGCCCAGGTAAAACTCGAAGAAATAAAGAATTCTTTTAATGCTTCAGACAAAAAAGAAAAGTTATTTACAAGCAAGTACAAAAAGCCGCTTATTCTTGCTTTTTTACTTGCTTTCTTTAACCAGTTATCCGGAATTAATTTTGTTCTCTATTACGCACCGGAGATTTTGGAAAGGGCTGGTTTGGCCGCCAGAGAATCTTTGTTCAGTTCCATTTCCATAGGTATTGTGAATTTAATTTTTACCCTTATAGGGATACGATTAATTGATAAAATGGGAAGAAGAGAATTGATGAAAATAGGGTCTGTGGGCTATATCATAAGTCTTGCAATGGTTGGCTGGTGTTTTTATAGCGGAGCCAGTTCTAATGTTCTTCTTGTCTTCATTCTAATTTTTATAGCATCACATGCCATTGGACAAGGTGCGGTCATTTGGGTTTTTATTTCCGAGATTTTTCCAAATAAAGTAAGGGCATTTGGCCAAGCATGGGGTACAGGTACACATTGGGTATTTGCGGCTTTAATCACTCTGCTTACTCCTATATTCCTGGATGCAAATGATGGGATCTTTAAGGACAATCCGTGGCCAATCTTTCTGTTTTTTGCATTTATGATGATATTACAACTGTTATTTGTATTATTTATGATGCCTGAAACCAAGGGAATTTCACTAGAAGAACTAGGAAAAAAGTTAAGTCCGGATAAAAATTCGTGGAAAAAGTAAATTACCTTTTACCGAAAATTCAGGTATTACGTCTCAAAAAGGCCCATTCTGATTGACTTTTAGTCGAATTATGGCATCCCAAATGTAATTTATTGTCATAAATATGTACATTGTAGGAAATTATATGAAATATGGAAGATCAATTATCTTTTGGCACAAAGCTCCTTAACGGGTTCCTGAGCATAATGGTAGTGGTTTTGGTCTTAATTCTGGCCGCAGTTGTAATTTGCCTTATTTTGGCGGGTTTAGGCTTCTTTTAGACAGGACACAAATCCAAATTTCCCCAATCTTACCCTTTTACATTTTTCTTATATCTTATTTATCCTTCTTATCTCATTTTGCATGAATTCACATACAATCAATCACTGTTTAACTTAAGATTGAAAAACTTGGTGTTCATAATAAGTCTGGTGCATTAGTTTCTTGAAAACCTTTTGGAATCTAAATTTCCACAAATAGTATTGTCAATTTATTTCCATAATCAAATATTCCGGATTATAACCGCCTACTTGTGTATATTGCATATAGAAACTTTAAACGGGATTTAATGCGCTTTCGCAAGCTGGTATATTTTCTAATACTAATTTCAGGGCTATTTGGTTGTAAAAATTTGGAGAAAACCAGGACCATTAAATTGGCCCATGGCCTTGATGTAAACCACTCTGTTCATTTAGCTATGGTCAAAATGGGAGTAGATCTAAAGGAGCTTTCAGACGGAAAACTCATTCTTGAAATTTATCCCAGTCAACAGCTGGGAACAGAGCGTCAATGTTTGGAACTTTTACAAATTGGAAGCCTTGATATGACTAAAGTTTCTGTTGGGGTTTTAGAAAATTTTGCGCCAAAAATGAAAATATTAGGACTCCCTTTCCTTTTCAGGGACAGACAGCATGCGTTTAAAGTTTTGGACGGACGAGTTGGGAGACAACTATTGGAAGATGGAGAAAAATACTGGCTTAAAGGTTTAGGCTATTATGATGCCGGCAGTAGAAGTTTTTATACAAAAGACAGGCCCATAAATTCGCCTGATGACCTTGATGGACTAAAAATAAGGGTCATGGAAAGTGTTACCGCAATAGATATGGTAACAAGCTTTGGCGGCTCCCCCACACCAATATCCTGGGGTGAGTTATACACTTCTTTACAACAAGGGGTTGTGGATGGTGCTGAAAACAATCCACCAAGTTTTTACCTTTCCCGTCATTATGAAGTTTGCAAATACTATTCGCTGGATGAACATACTGTGCTACCCGACGTACTTCTTGCGGGCACTCATTTATGGAATAGACTTTCTTTAGAAGAAAAAGGGTGGCTGACACAAGCTGTAGAAAATTCGATAAGTTACCAACGGAAATTATGGATGGAGTCTGAAAAAGAAGCCTTAGACGCGGTGCAGGAAGCGGGTGTGAAGATTATTCGACCAGATAAAACCCTATTTTCAGAAAAGGTTAAGGGCATTTATGAACAATACAGAGAGAATGAAGAACTGTATAGATTAATACAAGAGATTCAGGAAACCCAATAAATGGAAATAAGGAATAAGATCGACAAGGTTTTGGCTAAGCTTTTAATACTCATAATGAGTATTATGGTTATTAATGTTCTATGGCAGGTATTTAGCAGATATTTCCTGGGAGCCCCCAGTTCCTTTACCGATGAACTGGCGAGGTACCTGATGATATGGATAGGTATACTGGGAGCTGCCTACGTTTCGGGGCGAAACAAGCATGTTGCTATAGATGTACTCCCCTCCAGATTAAGTGCAAAAACTCAAAAAAAATTAAGACTAGTAGTCCGTATTTTAATTATTCTGTTCTGTTTGCTTGCCCTGGTTATTGGCGGCTTCAGATTGGTCTATGTTACCTATGTACTCGATCAATATTCCCCTGCATTACAAGTTCCTTTAGCTGTAGTATATATGGTTATACCTATAAGCGGTTTGCTGATCATATATTACAAAATTTCCGATATTTTAAATCAATAAGTCAAATGGAGTATATACCTATCCTTGTTTTGGTAATTAGCTTTATAGGCTTACTTGCAATAGGTACTCCTGTAGCCTGGAGTATAACAATATCGGCCTTGCTCACCATGTTGGTGAGCATTCCCGCATTACCTGCATTTACTACAGTCGCTCAACGCATTGGGACAGGATTAGACAGTTTTGCACTCCTTGCCATTCCATTTTTTATTCTCTCGGGTGAGTTAATGAACAAAGGAGGTATTGCGCACAGGTTGATTGCTTTTGCAAAAACATTAGTTGGGGCCCTACCTGGTGGCCTGGCTCTTATTAATATTATTTCAGCCATGCTAATGGGTGCTATTGCCGGTTCTGCAATGGCATCTGCATCTGCCATGGGCAGCATATTAGGCCCTGAAATGGAAAAAGAAGGATACTCCAGGGAATTTGGTGCTGCGGTAAATATTACTTCGGCAACCACCGGACTACTTATACCGCCGAGTAATGTCCTTATAGTATACTCACTGGCAAGTGGAGGAGCCTCTATCGCAGCACTGTTTTTAGCCGGCTATATTCCCGGAATACTTACAGGTCTGTTATTAATGCTGGTAGCTTCTTTTTGGGCGAAGAAAAAAGGGTATAAGGTTGGAAAGCGAAGTACATTTAAAAATATAATTAAAACATTTATTGATGCTGTCCCCAGCTTATTTATGTTGGTGGTGGTCATTGGGGGTATCGTAACAGGGATGTTTACAGCTACGGAAGCATCGGCTATTGCCGTACTTTACAGCGTTATACTTGGTTTTATTTATAAGGAAATTACTTTTAAGAAACTTCCTCAAATCTTATTGGATTCATCCTCTACAACTGCCATTGTAATGTTATTGATAGGTGCGTCAATGAGCATGTCATGGGCGCTTTCTTTTGAAAATATCCCGCAGGACATCAGTACAGGTTTGTTGAGCATTAGTGATAATAAGATTATGATATTGCTTATCATAAATCTTCTGCTTCTTTTCGTTGGAATATTTATGGATATGACTCCCGCCGTTCTTATTTTCACGCCCATATTTTTACCGGTGGTGATGAAGCTTGGATTAGATCCCGTACACTTCGGAATAATTATGATATTAAACCTCTGTATTGGCCTATGTACGCCGCCTGTGGGCTCGGTATTGTTCGTAGGAGTCGGAATAGCCGGGACTACAATCGAAAAGGTAGTTAAGCCTCTGTTACCATTATTTGTTGTAATGATTATTGCCCTGTTCCTTATAACCTATTTCCCGCAACTAAGTCTTTGGTTGCCTGATGCATTTGGTTTATTGGGAAATTGATTATTATTCAATTGATTTGCTTTCTGATCAAAGTCTGAAAGTATAACGTACTTTTAATACAATCTGTTCATTTTGCAGTGTCCATCGGTCTGTAATATCATCTAATGTATTGTGGTTATAGACTAAAAATATATCTCCCTGGGGTGAAAATATCCAATGAATACGGGCATTTACCCCTAAAATCCTGCTATCTGTATCATATTGTCCATACGCATTTAACTGCAGATCAGAAGTAACATTAAACCGCACACGCATACCTACCAGGGTCTGGTCAAAATCTCCCCAGGGCAATCGACCAATATTCCGGACTCCACTGAATTCAAATCCCATCAATGAACTCGGATTCCAGTTCAATTCCAATTCCAATTCATCTAACGTCCCGTCATAAAAAGAACCAAACCACCAACTTGCCTGACCATTTAGTCGTCTTTTAGCAGCAAATTGAGCTTCCAACCGGTATCGCATAAAGTGGTACTTATCCACCGGGATAGTAACACCATCAGCTATTTCAAAGGGTTCCGTGATATTTTCACCCACCGGTCTTATATTCATTTCTATTCGATCACCGCTTTCCAATCTCCAGTTAACAGGTGCCGTAAATACACTATAGGATTGCCATTCCCCGTTAATATTCTTTATATAACTGGCAAAAACCTCATAAAACATTTGCCTCACCAAAGGCCAGGTGGGCCTGGGAGCATACACTGTCCCTAATCTCGAATAATGAACACCCTTGCGGGGTACAAACCCAAGAGAGGGATCAAACTCTTCCCCTATGCGGGAATACGTTAAGGACAGGTCCCATTTGTCATTTGGGTAGTCTACTTTAAAACCAAAGGCAGATCTGTCATTCATTAAATCCTCCCGATCTGCATACAATGCCCATGCACCGGCAATTAAATTCTTATTTCCTTTAAATCGGGTAGTTTGATAGGTAAAATCCAACCCGGACATGAAGCTGCCATCGCGCCCTAAAGGATCCCCTACAGAAGCAATAAGCCCAACAGAACTTTCCTTGAAAACATTCTGCCTTACGCGCATCACACCCATGGTAGTAGCATCATATGATGTGCCGGCTGAATCAAAAGCATCAGTTCGCACTCCCAAGCCGCCAAAAGCTGTATTTCCAACCCTGCCATTAATCTTAGCACCTGCAATTATGGGTACTTGTTCGTTATCAACAAGCCCTATTCTCCTGCTAAAGAAAGGCAGGACGGTATTGCTTCCAGTACCGAAACCAAATTCAAATATATCTGACCCTTCCAGAAAAAATGCTCTTTTCTCCGGAAAAAAAAGAGGGAAGCGTGTCAGATTTGTTTGTCTTGTATCTACTTCCGTTTCGGCAAAATCGGTATTCACGGTAACAGTTGCCAATACATTTGGTCCTATCCTCTGACTGGCGTCCAGACTTGGTTCCAGATTAAAAATTGTCGCCGCATCAGCACCTTCTTTATTCAATGAACTTACTAATGATGGCCTTACACTTAAACCCCAACCGTAATTGAAAACAGGTAAATTAGTTAAAAGGCCCGCCCTGCTGGTCTGCCCAAAAAACTGATCGCGTTCTACATTTGCCCAGCGAATCGTTTCCTGATTTCTTTGTATACGACGTTCAATATTAAAACCCCATTCTATTAATCCCCTTTTAAAATAAATACTTTGAATAGGCAATCGTATCTCTACATTCCAACCATTTTCATCAATAGATACGCGGGCTTCCCAAATGGTATCCCAGTCTTCATTTTCAGATTCTCCTCTGTTGGATACCAGTGCGTCATAGCGTGCTGCATTAGCATTAACCGCTAAAATATAGCCCGACTGCCCGTCCAAAAATGGATCAATCACCACTTTGATATGGTCTTCATTGGATATATCTGTATCTCTAAGTTTGGAAAACCTGACAATCCTGTCCGGATCAGGATCTTTACATTCTACCCCAATAAAAATAGCCTTTTCGGTTGCAATAACGCGCACCAGGGTTGGCGCAGTAGGCGTACCCCTTTCTACCGGTTCAGTTGTAAGGAAGGAATCCATAACCGGAGCATTTTGCCATTCCTCTTCATTTAGGACTCCATCTATTATTATTTCACCAGTTAAACTGCCCGCCTGTATTGTAGGGCGCTCTGCTACCTGACACCGCACAGCAAAATAGCAGATAAACAAAATTCCGAATAAAAGGCAGCTTCTTTTAACCAAAACCATTGGAGTTAAAAAATATAGAATAAAGATACAGGTATAGAATCGGAAAATTACTTAACAATATGGTTTCCAATAAAAAAAGTAAGCCTTCTATTTCTTTACACTCATGGACTATATAATTGAAGGTTTTCGGAGTTTTTCTACCAGAATAATTTTTAGGCCTTCATAGTCAGTTTTGGTTTTCACTTAATGAACTATCGCTGTTTTTCATTACTGAAAAAAAATCTATAAAGAAGGTTTTAAGGAGTACGCATGCCAGTCTTATCTAAAATACCTTCTACTTCAACTCTTCATCAATTAATTTGAGCACGCGTTCAATTTCATATAAAGTATTAGTATAAACTTCGTCCTTTTCTTCCATAATTTGCATAAGCATTACTACAAGATTTTGAAATTCATAGGTAAAAACAGCATCAGGCTTTTTAATTTCGTTTGTAGCGAATGCAATAACAGGATTTAACGCTACGACTAAATGCTGCATCATGGCATCGTAATGAATGTTTTCCATTCTATTCATATAATTATACAATTCTTCCAACTCTCTAATACCATTAACAATTTCATGATTTTGTAGTAATTTAATTTGTCCACTATTCACCATGGTTTCGTATATATTGCCTTCCTTATCAAAATCTGAATAATTGGTAAGATTACGAACTATAATTCCGAGTGTATCTAATTTACTTCGGTCATTGGCTTCAATAATTTCATTGGCGTACTTATATTGTACCATATGACGATTGTTATAATGTCTTTGGCCGGCAATTAATTCCTTATCATCTATTATTTGTTCTTTAATATTTTCATAAAATCTTATTTCTGCGTTCTTTTTAATTCTATTATCATCCCAATTACTTACTTGAAATGCCAAACTAATACCAATCATTACCAATAGGATTTCTCCAACAGCATATAATAGATAACGCTTTAAGTTTCCTTGTTTAATAAAGTCTTGTCTGAGGGTTTTAAATAGTTTCATTTTTTTGAACTTGAAAATTAAATTTATTACGCTTATTTATTAAAAGCTATGGTGTTCTTTAAGTTAACAATTTTTGAGGGTTCTAGCTTTTGCTTTCTTTTCATCCCAAATACCACTCTTAAAAAATTGAATTTCTTAATGATAAAATAGCTTGAAATGATAAATACAAGCGAGAGCGCTGTTATTAAAACTGCTTGCATTCCATAAGAAATATCCCATTGCAATACCACATAGCCCACGAAAATCAGAGCAGGTTGATGTAGTAGATAGAAGGGATAAATTGCCTCATTCAGCACTTTTCTAAGTTTATGATCCTTATTGAAGTATTCCCTGAAGTAACCTATGGCGGTTAATCCACAGGATAATGAAATTACCATTTCAGTTATGGCACGGGAATAATCCTGGACTATTGAAGATTCTCCAAAAATTGATGGCAAAGCAAAGAGTGCTATGGTAAAAACAATGGTTTGATATAAGTACAACCTTCGGTCCTCGGCAAGCGCATTAATTATTTTATCACTGGTGAACAACATAAACCCACTTACAAAGAATAGCAGGTAATAGGTGAAATAAGCCCAGTCATTATACAGTGCATGCGTGCTGTTTGGAAAATATTGTCTCAGGATCAGCTGCGAGAGAATAATAATTGGCAATAACCAGTTTAAACCCATTTTTCTGGAAATGATCACTATCAATCTTCCTCTTACCATATTGTAATGACCACTCTTGGTATAGTTTAAAACTGGGGCGATCAAAAGTGATATGATGAACAGATAAAGAATGAACCACAGATGGTGCCATGAAATATTCCCCACAGGGTAGGGTCCGCCATCAAACATATGTGGTAAGTAATCTAAAAATGAACCGTAGTTCTCAATACGCTCCACATAGACCATTAAGGGAACCAAGGTAAAAAAGCCGAACGCAAAAGGAATGTATAGCCTTCTAAAACGTTCCTTCACATATTGCCAGCTGGTTCTATGTCCAATAGCATAAAAGGTGCCAACTCCAGAAACCAAGAATAGCAGCGGCATTCTCCAAAGATGTAACCACCACATAATGGGGTCTAAAAAGGGAAATGATTCGGCACTGTTTACATGCCATTGCTCAGGCCTGAAAATCATCCCTACATGAAAGAAGAAGACACTGATGATAAGGCCAATTCGCAGCCAGTCTATAAAATATTTGCGCTCGTTTTTTGATTTGATTTGTGTGTCCATAATAATTTTGCTTTTTGATTATGAAACAAAGCTATGTACAGAGCACACCGCTCAAAGAATCTCCCTATAAGTACGGTGTTCGTCCTTATCGGCACGTATAAAATATAATTGATTATCAGGTGGTTACGAATCCCTAAACGTAGAGGGTGTTTGAGAGGTAATTTTCTTGAATGCGGTATTAAATGCCGATTTGGAGTTATAACCAACTTGTTCTGCTACTTCCTCAATGGTCAATTTTTTACCCAATTTAGTCTTTAAAATTTGCTGGGCTTCACGCACTCGGTAGGTGGCCATAAGTTCAAAAAAAGATTGCCTAAGGTTTTCATTGATGACTTGGGAAACATGATGTGGAGATTCATTAATGGACTTTGCCAAACCGGATAAAGATGCTGTACTTTTTACAAAATATTTTTCATTTTCCATTTGGGAAACGATGTTGTTGAGAATGACATTTTTTTCCACTTGATCAAGGGATGACTTTTTATACTTAAAACTCGGGACTTCTAAAAAGGCAGATACTTGATTGTAATAATCAGATGTATTCATGATTTGGGCAACAGTGGTGAAAACCATAAATGTCACATATAAATAAATGAAATAGTCGCCAACATCATGTTTAAATACCAATTTTACCACTATAAAAATGACAATTATTATAACGAAATGGTAGATAGAATTTCGTATGGTTTTCAATGTCTGATTAGTGGTATTGAAGAAGGTCTGCCCTAAGGATCTTGCCTTTATAAAAACTAACCTTAAAATCAGAATATTATAGATTATAAATGATATTCCCGTCAGTTCGTTTACAAAATTCCTTATTCCAATTGGATCATCAGAAATCTCTTGAACAATTTTGATCCGTGGATAATCCAATTGCATTACCTCAATAGTGGAATTGTATTTCATCACATCCGGTTGAATGAAAAAGAAGAAACAGTAGCCCAACCAGAATAAAAAGGGGAGAAAATGCAACCAATAGTTCCTTTTATTGAAATCTTTAAATTGAGATGCTACAAACAAATAAATTAGGGGAGCAATTATAAAATTAGTTGGTTCTGAAAAATTGGTCAACCATAGCATCTTGAATATATAGCCTGTATAATTCAACCATCCCTCCAACATAGATAGCCCAATTGCAAGCATAAAAAAACCCATGAAGAGATTTGGCAAGTTCCTATTCCACGACTTTTTAATAAGAAAGTATGAGGTGAAAATACTTAGAAATGAACCTATTAGTAAAATTAGGGCTATAAAATCAATGTGAAGGGGTATTTCCTGCATACTATCCAAATGTAGAAATAATTCAGTAGCCCACAAAAAATGAGAGTTTCCAAAAAATTGGAGTGGAAATAATCATTCCCCGGGGTTTAAATTTTATTGTTTTATATGGTGCAACGGGGTATTATAATTTTGGTTACGATTTGAACAAACGCCATTTTATACTTACGCCTTCCGCGTGACGCCGAAGCTTTAGCGGAGGGTCAAGCTTTTCAGCCTTCGTGGCCAAACTACTTCGGCGAAGTAGGCTAGGATAGGTGCTAGTGGTGTTTAATCTTTGTTATGCTAAGCGGCTTTTTTAATATTTGAGAAAGAATAACTTGTACTAAAACTAATAAATGCTAAATATATGTAGAATATAAAAAGTAAAAATCGCTGCACAAGGCCATAATACTCCAAAGGATATAATTGCGAAGCAAAAGCCGGGCTTAAATTTAAAAAAATGCCCAATAGTATTAGCACAAAGGCAAATAGCGAATACCGTTTAAAAGAAGCCCCCAGTTTGTCTTTCCATAGTAAAAAAAACATCAATGGGGAAAAATAGCCAATCGTCATGGAAAGGCCAAAAACATTATGCAGGGAATGTGGAGAAGGGAAAAGAGCGATTCCAAATTCAGATAATCCGGCAAACAATATAAATATCCCTGGGATTATAGACCATTTATTCTGGCGTCCAAAAGAGATGATTCCAATGGAAAACACAATTATTAAAAGTCCTACAAGCAGGCTGAATATTTGCCATGCAGAATTAAGGGGAGAGCCTTCTTGTCCTATTTCACTTACCGTCTGGGAAATGAAGCTGTAATCTGCCAATAAACTGCCCAAGACAAAAGTGCCTGTAATAAATAAGAGGGCAATAACCCAACCCAGTGAAAGTATTTTTTTGGTATCCATGATGTTATTGTTTTTCCTTATAGACGAATAAAAACATAAGATGTAACATGTACAGACCTTAACTAGCCTGAATAGCATACTTACATGAAAGAAAAAGAGATTGATAATAACGCAAATTCGTTACCAGTCTTTAAAATATTTGCATTAGCCATTTGATTTATTTTGAGAATTAATACTAATCTTACTTTTAGTTAAGTCCTACTTATCCAATGCCATCATATTCTTGTCTTGTATGGCATGAGCAGGCTGTTTCTTTTGTTTTATTTTCAAGCCAAATAGAAATCGTAAAATATTGTTGGTTTGTATAATCTTATATAATAATACTGCTGCCGGAATGGCAGTAACCGTGATAATCAGGAATTTCAAATACAGATTCACATCCAGGCCAACGATGTAAAAACCAAATACTACAATAAGGGTTTGATGCAGTATATAAACAGGCAGGATACTAATATTGGCAGGTATAAGAATGGAATGCTTAGTAAAGGCCTTTTGAATTTTGCTTTATGATAGTTTTGTTGAGGCCAGGTAAAAAGTTATCACTCCTGCAATTATCGCCGGTATGGAAAAAATCAAAAAATTCTCTGCCATCGAAAGCCCCATTCCTATAAGGACACCACCCAGAGCTGGCCCAATCACAGCACCGAATCTGCCAATACCGATAGCCCAGCCCAGACCGGTGGTCCTGAATTCTGTTGGATACATCCTAGCAGCAACTGCATACAATCCCACAAAGCCACCTTGCAGCGTAAAACCGAGCAAACCAATTACAAAGAGCAAGGAACTGGAGCCGCTAAACAATTTAAAAGTGGCCATCAAAATGCCTGTTACCACCAAAAAAACAGCCACTGTCTTCTTTAATCCTGTTCGTGAGGAAAAATAGCCCTGGACAATGATCCCAAAAAAGGCCCCCACGTTGAAAACCGTACCGGCATAGATTGCCAATAACATTGAAAGACCTGTAGCCTCTGCAAGTTTTGGTATCCAACTTATTAGAAAGTACAAACATCCAAATGCCATGAATAAGGCCGTCCATAACTGGTATGTAGGTATTCTGTACTCTTTGTTGAGTAGCTTGTTCACTGGAATACCTGAAGATTTTACCTCCCGTTTTGGGAGTCTTTCCAATGCCTCATGTCCCAGTTTACTCAAAATTGTATTTGCGCTGAGCAATGCTCCTTTGGGTTGTTTTTTTATATAAAAGTAAATCGATTCCGCCAATGAAAAATAGATAAGCGGCAAGCAGATAAAGGAGGCTAGTCCGGCCAGTTTGAACATGATAGGCCATCCATAAGCCGGTACTAAACTTGCCGATACTATACCTGTTAATACAGCTCCTGCGGGATAGCCCGACAAAACAAAACTGACCCAAAAATCTCTTTTACGGTCGGGGGCATACTCTGCGGTCAGTGCTGCTGTACTTGCCAACATGCTTCCTATGCCTATACCGCTTAAAAACCGCAACAATATCAATTCAGAAACATTTTGTGACCAGGCAGTCATGAGCATACTGGCACCCATCAAAAACGCACTGATCAGTATCATTTTCTTTCTTCCGATCTTATCGGCAAAAGGTGCCAAAAACATAGCTCCAATCATCATTCCTGCAAGTCCCGAACTGAAAACAATGCCCAGCTCCTCAGGGCCCACCTGCCAGGAATTTGCAATTGCGGATGCACAATAGGAAATAACCATGACGTCCATCCCGTCCAAAATATTCATAATGAAGCATACAAAAAAGGTCGCGTATTGTAGTTTAGAAAGAGACTGTCCGTCAATAAGCTCCTTCGTGGTTTTTTGCATCTTTGGTTTTTAGATTCGATTACACCCAGCTACACAACTTTACTATAAATCTTATGTAAAATTGTATTCCTGTTCGAAAAAAAAAGTTGATTAATGTTGGCTAACTGACCTTTTTGGATCGATAGGGTAAAGTTAGCGAATTAGACCCTTTAGATAGTCACTGAACTAATTCTGCTTTAAGACTCCAAAAGATCTAATACATTTTTAGATAATTAAAATTAATTGCTATTTCATTAGGCACCATTCAATACTACAAAATATGCTACCCTTGTGTTATCGAGAATGATTAGGTTTTGAAAAAGCAAGCTGAAGTATTATAACTTTAATATGGTCGTTATACGGGAATAGACCAGGGTTGGAATAAATGCCATAGGAATTAACTCCGCTTATCCATTTTCAACCTTAGTTAGAAGTCATTAATCCATGAGAACTTCTCATTTATAATGTCTTTTTTTTCAGAATTCAAAAAATCAAGATAGGCCATCGCCGCCGGGGATAGTTTTTTCGATTTTAGCCATATCAGGTTCCACGTTGTTGTAATAGGAAGCCCTTTGACCGGTATTATTTGCAGGTCTTTGTTTTTTAGTTCATTTTTTATTCCGATCAAAGGCATGATCGAGCATCCCAGACCTGAAACTACTGCTTGTTTCACCGCCTCATTTGAAGTCAACTCCATCTTTTTCCGTACCGAAAATTTGTTCCTCGATATAAAAGTCTCCATGGCATTTCTAGTGGCCGATCCCTGCTCCCGATAAATTAATGGTAGAACTTCGAACAGTTTTTTTTTGGTGGGTACATTCTTGAATTTTAAATTATTGCTGCCCACATAAAAAAGTCTGTTTGGCATGAGTTCCACCCGATTCACCTTTAATTTTTTGGGCAAGACTGAGACCAAAGCAAAATCCACCTCGTTCATTTCAAGACTTTCAATTACCCTTGATTTGTTGGTCACATCCATAATGAGGTCCACACCAATATTACGGTTCATAAAGTCGGATAAAAAATAGGGCATTACATATTTTCCAGTAGAAACTACCGATATTTTGAGCCGCCCCGAAAGTTCACCTTGATAAGCCAACGTTTTGTAATTGATGGCATATACTTCGTTGATTATTTTTTCCGCAGCCTGGGCTATTTCTTTTCCAAAATCTGTGATGTAAATCTTTCTGCCTACAACTTCAGTAAGTGGAATTGGAAACTGATCCTGAAAATTTTTAAGCTGTATGGATACCGCAGGTTGGGTCAAATGGAGCTCTTCAGAAGCCTTGGTAATACTCTGTATTTCAGCTATTTTCAAAAATATTTGGAGTTGGTGCAAAGTATAATTCATAAATAATATTTATATATAACATAACTAATATAAATATTTTTTTATAATTAAAATGTATAATCTTTGCCACCGAATTAAAAATTTAACTCATATAAATCCTAAAAACAAGCAGTATGGAAACAAAAGAATTGGTACAAATTGAAAAAACTAAGCAAAAAATTCAAT
>Ga0272441_10001905_pt1 | contig 43647 bp, 46 predicted proteins | sample SSMProp6N_FD_193582 | JGI IMG/M metagenome (GOLD analysis project Ga0272441, IMG submission 193582) | Marine sediment archaeal communities from Little Sippewissett salt marsh, Falmouth, MA, United States - SSM-Prop-6N | ecosystem: Environmental > Aquatic > Marine > Wetlands > Sediment ...
AGCTCAATACATGCCGACCAGGCCGGATATCAATGACATAATAACAAAAAAAGGTGCAGCAGAAGGGAGAATAGGGGCATCCAATTCCTGGCCAATTGATGCATTACAGCAGGGAGATATTTACGTTGCTGATGGATTCGGAAAGATAATTGATGGCACCCTTATTGGCGATAATCTCGGTAATGCCATTTATGCAAATTCTGGGAATGGGGTGGTCTTTGACGGTTCTTTAAGGGACCTGGAAGGCTTAGAACGCATTGAAGGGTTTAATGCATTTGTAAGGGGCTGGGATCCATCTTATATAAAGGATATGATGCTTACAGGTTTAAATACCCCAATAAGAATAGGCAGGGCTACGGTAATGCCAGGCGATTTGGTTCTGGCTAAACGGGAGGGTGTTATTTTTATTCCTGCCCACTTGGTGGAGCAGGTCATTACGCAAGCAGAATTTGTTGCATTAAAAGATGAATTTGGTCATCTGAGACTCAAACAAGCAAAGTATACACCAGGTGAAATTGATACAAAATGGACAGAAGCGATCAAAACTGATTTTCTGAACTGGATTGAAGAAAATCAGGATAAACTACCAATGAGTAAAGAAGAGCTTGATAATTACTTAAAAACCAGGACATGGTAAGTCTTTTAAATTTCTATTTCAATAACCCTTCAAACCCAACTAAATATGTACACCAATAAAAAAGAAAACCCCAGGGATAAGGAAATACAAAATGATACTAAAGGCAGGCGTTCTTTTATAAAGAAAGTAGGTTTGGGCGGATTAAGTCTGGCAGGATTAACGGCAGCTTCAGCCAATGAGCAGCTTTCCTACTTATCCCAAAATGTAAATAGGAACTCAAGTCCGTCTACCCTGAAAATTACAGATATGCGAATTGCCGAAATTGGAGGAGATGTTGCATTCAGGACCCCAATAGTAAGGATTTATACAAACCAGGGTATTGTAGGCCATGGAGATGTTCGAGATGGCGCAGCAAAAGAATACGCTTTGTTTTTAAAAAGTAGGATTTTAGGGGAAAACCCTTGCAATGTGGAACGCTTGTTTGGAATTATAAAACAATTTGGGTTTCACGGACGTCAGGGAGGTGGAGTATCAGCTGTGGAAATGGCTCTTTGGGACCTTGCCGGGAAAGCCTATAATGTCCCGGTTTACCAAATGCTGGGAGGGAAGTACAGGGACAAAGTTAGGCTATATTGTGATACAACAGTTTCCAAAGATGCCAATGAATATGCCAATAGAATGCAGGCCAGAATTGATCAGGGGTATACGGCACTTAAGATGGATATTGGCATTAACCTAATTAAAGACATCCCCGGAGCAATAATCAATTCTCCGGATGCGGACTATAATCCTTATCGCTATGAATACCGGTCCTATAATCTAACCAAACATCCATTTACCCGGGTTCAGATCACTGATAAGGGCATAGATTTATTAATGGAGTACCTTGATGTAATGCGTTCTAAAATAGGTTATGACATTCCAATGGGCACAGATCATTGGGGTCATTTTGGGGTGAACGAGGCTATCAAAATTGCCAGGGCAACAGAACCTTATAATTTGGCTTATATAGAAGATATTATCCCATGGCAATACACAGAACAATGGAAAGAAATTACGCAATCTTCCACCACGCCTACACAAACCGGGGAAGATATTTACCGCCTCGAGGGAGGCTTTGAAGAACTTATCAAAACCAGATCTGTAGATATTGTCCATCCCGACCCAAATACTGCAGGGGGCATATTAGAAACCAAAAAAATAGGTGATTTTGCTTCAAGACATGGAATTGGTTTTATGCATCATCATGCAGCGGGCCCCGTATCTTTTATTGGATGTGTACACAGTGCTGCAGCTACGGAAAATTTTATGTGGCTGGAACATCATGCAGTGGATAAAAACGACTGGGAGAACTTGGTTACTGGATTCGAAGGACCCATTGTAAAGGATGGTTATGTGACAGTTCCTGAAAAACCGGGTATAGGTGTGGAATTGAACGAAGAAGTAGTTAAAAAACACCTCATCAAAGGGGAAAAATTATTTGCACCTACCCCTGAATGGGACAAGATTCGGGCGTGGGACAGACTATGGAGTTAATTGTTTTGCTAATTTTTTTTGAGCATAGGAAACAACTTTCTTAATTCCTCATCTGTAGGTTGTTTTCCGTATTCACAAATTTCAAAACTCTCTATATGCTTTACATTAGAAGCATTATCGCCATACCATTTTTTAAGAGCCGCCATTTCCGTTTTATTGGGTGTAGAGGAGCGCCAGTCTGCCAACATTTCCAAACGTTCTTTTTCTTCTTTCGGAACCTTATCCAAATTGCCGGAAGTCCAAGGAAGCCATTCGAAGAATTGTGATTCATGCGCGGCCATGGCATAAATTTTCTGATCAAAAACACTGTCAATATTTACAACTACGTCAGGATTAAAAGGATTAGGTCGCTGAAAGCCATCTTCAGAATATAAAAAAACAGGATTCTTTTTTAGTGGAGGAGTATCTGCGGCAACATTAGGCACGATAACCATATAAGCTGCATCCTGAACCAAAATTCCAGTATAACGGTGATCGGGGTGGTAATCATTTGGCCTGGGAGCTATTACCACATCTGCATTCCATTTTCTGATCTCACGGATAACTTTCAATCTGTTTTCCAGCGTAGGCATTAGTTCTCCGTCGTGATTATCCAAAACTGTATATTCAACCCCAAATCGCTTCCCTGCTTCTTTTGCTTCGGCAATCCTGATTTTGGCCAAAGCGCCTCCCCCTTTGGCATAATGGCCAGCATCGCCATTAGTAAGGGAAACAAATTTTACCCTATGACCCAGCCTGGCTAATAGTATAGCCGTACCTCCAGTATCTATATCGCAATCATCGGGGTGTGCGCCAAAAACAATGACATTTACAGGGTCAGTTTGGGCATTGCTAAAATGCACACTGAAAACAATAAAAAAGCAGAGTATCAGATTTTTCATAATTCGCTAATTAGGTTAATTTCATATTGATAGGATCCCAGTTAACCGGTTTATTCTTATAATAACTTTCATTTGCCAGTAGGGCCGCTCCTGCTGCCCTAAGGCCAAAATTAGGGTCTTGTATTATTGTGTTCTTGCCACGGATTGCCTGGAAGAAATTAAAAAAATGGTCATAGTGACCTCCTTTGTAGTCGTCTGGCGCTTCCCAAAGTGTTTCCCCAATATTCAATGCAGATTCTCTATTTTCCAGGTTTTTAGAGGCATATTCTGCTCTGATTTTCTTTTGAGTTTCTTCCGTATAAGCAATCATGGAATAATTACCAGGTATCCTTCCCAATTTGGTGCGTACGAGTTTTACAGAATTTGAGCCTACCTCCATAACGCCCTCTGTTCCTACCAGCTTGAAACCTCCTCCGCCACCAGATCCTGCAATAAAATTCACCCTGAATGAGGCGTTAAAAGCGGCATGCGTTTCAGTTTTGGGATAATCGTAAAAGGTTAATGTAACATCAGGAACATCGCGCCCGTCCTTCCAGTAGCGCAAGCCACCTGTTGAAAGTGCCCGGGATGGGCCTTTTGAACTGATGATATAATTTAATGTTGAAAATGCATGAACAAACAGATCTCCGGCCACGCCGGTTCCATAATCCCTGTAATTCCGCCATCTAAAAAAACGTGTAGTATCAAAAGGGACTTGTGGAGCTGTTCCCAGGAAGGTATCAAAATCTACTGTATTTGGATCGGCATCAGGAGGAATAGGATATTGCCAGGCCCCTTCCGCAGAATATCTGTCGTTATACATATCCAGAAGCACCAGATCACCAATTGCACCATCTTCATAAAGAAGCCTTGCTTTTTCGTTTCCTAAAGAGGACATCCCCTGGCTTCCTATCTGGCAAAGCGCACCGGTATCTTTTTGAACTTTTATAATTTCATGGCCATCTATGAAATTTTGTACCATTGGTTTTTCACAGTAGACGGCTTTTCCTGCTTTCATGGCCTCAATTGTGATTTTTTTATGCCAGTGATCAGGGACCGCTACAATAACGGCATCAACATCACTTCGGTTAAGGATCTCTCTGTAATCTCTGGTAACAGCTATATCCTCTCCCCAAAGTTCTTTGGCCCTGTCTAATCTGCCTAAATAAAGATCACAAGCGGCTACAAGTTTAACACCTTGAACTTTTAATGCGGCAGTGGTGTCGTATATTCCTTGGATACCGGATCCTATTAGCGCCAGATTTATCTGATCATTAATAGCAAAGGTATTTTCTTCATAGGTTCTGTAGAGTAATAGTTTTTGGTGATAAGAGGAAGCTAAAATTTGTGGTGCTGTGGAAATTGCAGCTGCGCCTAAACCGGCCCGTCTTAAGAATGACCTTCTTGATTGATTCTTTTTCATGTTGGAGTACTAAGGTTGATATTTTCTTTTTAAAGAAGTTTAAATTACACTTTTTTAAGAAGTACTCCAAGAAGTTAATCAGACAGGTAAAAAAGCTTTGTTTAATTCTAAATCCATGGCCATGTCATTTATTGTTTTAGTTTCCAGTAGTGCAATCATTTTTGATCTTGAAGGACTTATTAATCTGTGGATCGGACATGGTTTTTGCTCATCGCAGTCTTCTAAACCCAGCAAGCAGGATTCCATCTTTTTCTTACCATCAATTACCTCTATAATTTGTATTATGGTTTCATTTCTATTGGATGGATTAAGATAAAAACCGCCTTTAGGACCTTTGGTGGAGGAGATGATTTTACGTTTGGAAAGTTCTTGTAATAATTTGGCTATATAAGCTTTGGGTACGTTTATTCTTTCACTAATATCCTTTACCATCATTTTATTGTTCTCATCCGTATGTAGCGCGAGATACAAGACTGCTTTTAGGGCATATTTCGAAGAATTTGAAAGCATCATTCGTATTTAAAATTCAGTTACAAGGATAAAAAGATATTTTTATCTTAAATATGATTAATATCATGTTTTTTCTTTCTTGCTCCTTTTATTTTTGACAACTAATTGACAACTATCGTAGAATGAAAAAACTTAATATAATTACCGTATTCCTTTTTGCACTTTTAATGATAAGCTGTGGGGGAAAAGAAGAAAAGAAAAAAGAGGGTTTTAGTGTTACCAGGCAAAAAACAGACACTGAACAGCCCGTCACACCTCCCGAACCTTCTGCTACAAAAGCATCGGAGCGCGTTGATCTAGACAACAAGGGTCTTGGCCCAGTTACTTCACTAACCTTAAATCCGGAAATTGATCAGGCAATGGCTGTAACTGGAAAAGAGGTGTATGACCAAATGTGTCTGGCATGCCATAGAATAGGCAAAAAATTTATTGGCCCGGCCCCTAACGGCATCCTTGAGAGACGTACACCGGAATGGGTTATGAACATGATTCTTAATCCTGATCAGATGGTAAAAGAAGATCCATTGGCGAAAGATTTGTTGGTAGAGTTTAACGGTTCACCAATGGCGAATCAAGGTCTTACTGAAGAACAAGCCAGGGCTGTCCTGGAGTATTTTAGAACTTTATAATAAACAATCATATGAAAACAATAACTAAATTAAGACTACTTGTTGGTTCATTTTTTATGCTGATTTTATTTGTCGGTTGTAAAAATGAAGCTAAAACAGAGGGAACAACTTCTTCAACAACACCAACAACTGAAGAAGATAAAGAACGCGGCCAGGCCTTTATTGAAGATGACGGATCAACGCCCAATGTACTACAGATTGCTATTGGTTCTCCGGATCATACAACGCTGGTTGCGGCTGTACAAGCTGCTGACCTTGAAAATGTTTTGGTAAATGCTGGTCCGTTAATGGTATTTGCACCTACTAATGAAGCCTTTGCTGCACTACCTGAAGGAACGGTTGACAACTTGTTAAAGCCGGAAAATAAAGATGCGTTGGCCAATATCTTAAAATATCATGTTACGCCTGGAAATTATTCTAAAGATTTTCTAAAGAAGTTTAAAAAATTAGGGCAGGCCAATGATCAAAATGTAATGATTGTTGTTGAAGGGGATGATGTTTTTGTTGGAGGCGCTAAAATAATAGGAAGTGTTAAGGCAGGGAACGGAATTGTTCATGTGGTAGACAAGGTAATGTTACCACCGGAAGAATAAAAACATTAATCAATTAAAACAAAAAATAAAACAATGAAAAATTTAAACTATTTAATTTGTATCCTCTTTGGGTTAGGAATTACCTTAAGCAGCTGCAACAATCAATCTCAGAAATCCAATGGGGCTTTGTCCTCAAGCGCTGCTGAAAAAGTATATGTAGCTCCTGGTGAACAAGACGAATTCTACGCTTTCCTTTCTGGAGGTTATAGCGGTAACCTTACTGTATATGGACTTCCTTCAGGACGATTGTTCAAGGAAATCCCGGTATTCTCACAATTCCCGACCTCCGGATATGGTTATTCGGAAGAAACCAAACCAATGTTGAATACTTCCTTTGGATTTATTCCCTGGGATGATTTACACCACCCTGATATTTCACAAACTAACGGTGAATTGGATGGTCGATGGATTTTTGTAAACGGTAACAATACTCCCCGTATAGCAAGGGTAAGTTTGAGTACTTTTGAGACTGAAGAGATTATTGAGGTTCCGAACAGTGCCGGTAACCACAGTTCGTCATTCATTACGGAAAACACTGAGTATGTGGTCGCTGGAACACGCTTCTCAGTACCTGTGCCACAGCGCGATATGCCTATTAATGAATACAAAGGAAATTTTAAAGGCGCTCTGTCTTTTATTAGTGTAGCACCTGATAACGGGCGAATGAATCTGGAATTCCAGGTGTTGATGCCAGGGTTCAATTATGATCTTTCGCATCCAGGTCGTGGAAAATCTCATGGATGGTTCTTCTTTACAACGTATAATACCGAAGAGGCCAGTTCTTTGTTGGAAGTTAATGCTTCGCAAAATGACAAGGATTTTATCGCCGCTGTAAACTGGAAAAAAATTGAAGAGTATGTTAAAAATGGAGGAGGAACTAAGATGCCCGCTGACTATGCCCACAATGTATATGACGAGGAAACTCATACCGGAACCTCTACCATGAAAAAAGAGGTAATTACTGTAGATCCAACTCAAGTACCGGGATCTTTGTACTTTTTACCTACTCCTAAATCACCACACGGTTGTGACGTAGATCCAACAGGAGAATATATTATCGGTAATGGAAAACTATCCGCAGACCTTACTGTACATTCGTTTGATAAAATGTTGGCCGCCATCGAAGGCGAAAAATTCGATGGTGATGCTTATGGCATTCCTATATTGAAATTTGAGGATGTTTTGGCTGGTGTCGTAAAAAGTGGAGGCCTAGGCCCGCTACATACCGAATTTGATGAAAAAGGAAATGCGTACACTACCTTCTTTATTTCTTCGGAAGTGGTAAAATGGAAAGTTGGCACATGGGAGGTTATCGATAGAAAACCAACCTATTATTCCGTAGGACATTTAATGATTCCGGGTGGAAATTCAAGGAAGCCTTTCGGTAAGTATGTGGTAGCTATGAATAAGATTACCAAAGACAGGTATCTTCCCACAGGTCCTGAAATGGAGCACTCTGCTCAGCTATACGATATTTCAGGAGAAAAAATGGAATTGTTATTAGATTTCCCAACCCACGGGGAACCACATTATGCCGCTGGCTGTCCTGCTGAGTTGTTAGCATCAAATTCGAAAAAGATCTATCGATTGGATGAAAATAAGCATAAATATGCTACGATAGGTGTTGATGATGCGCGTGTTGAACGCAATGGGAATGAAGTCCATGTTTATATGTCTACCATCCGAAGTCATTTTACACCTGACAATATTGAGGGTGTCAAAGTAGGGGATAAGGTTTATTTCCATATCACCAATCACGAGCAAGATTTTGATGTGCCACATGGTTTCTCCATTATTGGTCAGGGGACTTCCGAAATTTTAGTAATGCCTGGGCAAACCAAGACCTCGTTATGGGAACCTAAAAAGGTTGGGGTATGGCCATTCTACTGTACCGATTTTTGTTCTGCCTTACACCAGGAAATGCAAGGTTATGTTAGAGTATCTCCTGCTAATTCAAATATTGACCTTTCCTGGTCTTTAGGCGAATGAAAGTACTCTGGTAAATAATTTTATTTCACATATAAAAGCGGGCTGTGTCTAAGACCTGCCCGCTTTTTTCACAAATTAAAGTATCCTTCCAAAGCCACGTTTGATTTGTAAACAATCAAAAAGCAGAAATGATGAAAAAAGCAAGTATCCTGATGATCATTGGTCCTTTGTTTCTTTTGGGATTGTATGTTTTCCCGCTCTGGAACATAATGCTCGGAGCACCTCAATATCCGGAACCTTTGGGAATGAATATTTATATTGATGGTATTAAGGGAGTTGATGAATTTGATATTCAGAACATTGACGGTCTTAACCACTACATTGGCATGCGTACACTACCAAAACCTGAGGATATGTGGGAGTTTAGTACCTTTCCATGGGTCATTGGAGGAATGGTGGCTTTAGGCGTATTGATAGGCCTGCTGGGATTTTTTGAAAAAGTTAGCTATAAATGGTTTATGGGATGGTTCGTACTGATGAGTATCTTAGGAGTACTGGGGATGTATGATTTTAATGCATGGATGGTAGATTACGGCACCAACCTGGATCCTAATGCTATAATGAAACTCACCAACGCAGATGGCACTCCTGTTAGTTACAAACCTCCACTTTTTGGCCATGTAAAAATGCTAAATTTTGACGTAACCTCCTTGCCTTCGACCGGTGCATGGTTGATGTTTTTTGGTATGATGCTGACTGTAATGGCATTTTTTGTGGGCAAAAGAGCATGGAAACCCGAAAGAAGTGCCAATTCGGTAAGACCGATTAAAGTAAAAACAAATGATAAATAAATTCATTTTTTTAAGTTTAGTCCTGTTCATATTCGCTTCATGTGAGGTAAGTCCAAAACCAATTAATTATGGTTCTGATGGATGTCATTTTTGTTCAATGACCATTGTGGATAGGCAACATGCAGCTCAAATAGTAACTAAAAAAGGGAAGGTATTTAAATTTGACGCGGTGGAATGTATGCTTAATCATATGAAGGACATAGATACCGTTGAAGTTGCACTTTATTTCTGCAATTACTATGAGCAACCAGGAGAACTCATAGCCGCGCAGGAGGCAACTTATCTGATAAGTGAAAATATACCCAGTCCCATGGGGGAATTCTTAACCGCATTTGACAATATGGAAGCTGCAACGGCGGCAAAAGAAGAAAATGGAGGAAAGCTCTATTCCTGGAATGAACTTTTGAAACACATGAATAATTAAAATGATGTATACGGTTAATAATGGAATTAATTCACAGGAGTATAATAAGCTGCAGATTCATAAGCTGGTAAATACTGAAAACTTAAAAATATTAAGTATTAGCCTTGAAAAAAACGCTATCTTTCCTGAACATGTGTCACCAAAAGAGGTACAATTAATTGTATTGGAGGGCGCTATTATTTTTTATATCAATCAGAAAGAGTACCATCTTTCCAAACATCAACATTTTTCCTTTCCTAAAGATGAAAAACATTGGGTAAAAGCACTCGAGAATTCAAAATTCCTTATAATAAGGTAATGCTGATTATGGGTAGATTTTTTCTATTAGGAATATTGTTTCTAAGTATCTTTAGTTTAAAAGCAAAGACCTTGGTAGTATGCTCAGACTGTGAGTTTAGGTCTATTAAAGATGCTGTTTCAAAGTCTTCAAAATTTGATACTGTTCTTATCAAAAAAGGCACCTACAAAGAGTTCAATATCCTTGTAGACAAACCATTAACCTTGAAGGGTGAAAACTACCCCGTAGTAGACGGCGAAGACCGTGGCGAAATCATACGCATTGTTTCCGATAATGTGACTATTGATGGACTATACATTATTAACGTCGGCACCAGTTACACTACAGATTACGCCGCCATCCGGGTAGTTAAAAGTGATAACTTCCTGATACAGAACGTAGTATTGGAAAAGCTCTTTTTCGGTATATATCTTGAAAAATCGAATAACGGTAAAGTGTATAACAACAAGATTAATGGCGATGCAGTGGATGAGTATAATTCTGGTAATGGTATTCAATTATGGTATTGCCACAATGTTCAGGTAGACCAAAATATTGTACAAGGTGTACGCGATGGTATTTACCTGGAGTTTTCTGATAATGTTACCATCAATAACAACCTGAGCACAAATAATCTGAGGTATGGCCTTCATTTTATGTTTTCAAACGATGATGTGTACACAAATAATACCTTCGAGAACAATGGCGCTGGTGTGGCCGTAATGTTTTCAAAGAAAATTACAATGCGCAACAATACTTTTTCAAAAAACTGGGGTACAGCTTCTTTTGGTTTGTTATTAAAAGAGATCAATGATGCAGAAATTACAGGCAATATTTTTACCAATAATACCATCGGTATCAATGTAGAAGGATCCAATAGAATAAATTATTACAACAATGAATTTATTAGTAATGGATGGGCTTTGAAAGTAAAAGGGGCATGTTATTCGAATTCATTTGTAAATAACAACTTTCTAAATAATTCCTTTGATCTATCTTATAACAGTAAAATTAACGACAATGTATTCAAGGAAAATTATTGGAGCAATTACGCTGGTTATGATTTAAATAAGGATGGGGTAGGAGACGTACCTTACAGACCTGTTAAACTGTTTTCATATATCGTGAACAGAACCCCTGAAACTATTGTACTACTGCGCAGTTTATTTATGGATATCATAGATTTTTCAGAAAAAGTATCGCCCATTTTTACACCGGATAATTTAATGGATAATAGCCCCCTCATGAAAAGAATAAAATGATAAGAATTGAAGACCTCCACAAAAAATTTGGCAGTAATCAGGTACTGAGCGGAACAAACCTTTCTATTAAAAGTCCTGGTATTTATGCCGTGCTTGGCCCTAATGGTTCTGGTAAAACCACTCTAATAAAATGTATTTTAGGAATGGTAATTCCTACTTCAGGTGAAATTGAAGTAGAAGGTAAGGCTGTCAAAAAAAATTGGAAATACAGACAAGAAATCAACTACCTGCCCCAGATAGCCAATTTTCCGGGGAATTTAAGGGTATTTGAACTAATAGCAATGATCAAGGATTTAAGGCAAAAGCCAAGTCAGGATGATGTTCTTATTTCAAGCTTTGGATTAGCTCCATATTTAAATAATAAACTGGCTTCCTTGTCTGGCGGTACCAGGCAAAAGGTAAACATACTTTTGGCTTTTATGTTTAACAGTCCGCTAATTATTTTGGATGAACCTACCACTGGTTTGGATCCGGCTGCCTTAATTAGTTTAAAAAAGCTTATTCAAAAGGAAAAGAACCAGGGCAAAACTATTTTGATTACAACTCATATCATGCAGTTTGTTGAAGAAATGGCTGATACAATAGTATATCTACTGGAAGGTAAAATCTATTTTAAAGGAACTATCAAGGAGCTCAAAGAAAGGACAGGTGAAAATAATTTTGACCACGCTATAGCTGCAATAGCAACAAATTTTGAGAATGTTTAAAATACTGAAATACAGCTTTTACGACCTAATGCGAAGCAGATGGAGCTATGTGTATTTTCTGTTTTATCTTGCCCTTGGTTTTGTCCTTTTATTTCTTAACAATGATGTTTCCAAAGCAGTTATTACGCTTATGAATGTGATCATTGTACTGGTTCCGCTAATAGGCACAATTTTTGGAGTAATGTACTTCTATAATTCCAAAGAATTCACTGAACTTTTACTGGCGCTGCCCATTAAGCGTTCTTCTATTTTTACAGGGCAGTATTTAGGCGTAGCGGGTTCTTTGACCTTAAGTTTGGTAATGGGACTTGGGATTCCCTTTATTGTATACGGACTTTTTAGGAGTAATGCCATTTGGGATTTCTCACTATTATTGGTGGTTGGAGCATTTCTGACTTTAATTTTCACCGCTTTGTCGTTTAACATTGCATTGTCCAATGAAAATAAGATTAAAGGATTTGGTTATGCTGTATTATTATGGCTGTTTTTCGCGGTAATTTATGATGGGTTGTTTCTATTATCACTTATAATATTTGAGGACTATCCTTTGGACAAATATTCTTTGGTGGCCACAATGCTTAACCCCGTAGATCTTTCCAGAACACTAATACTTTTGAAATTAGATATATCTGCCCTTATGGGTTATACGGGCGCTGTATTCAAATCTTTTTTCGGAACGAGATCAGGGTTCTTTATTTCAATCTTTATGTTGATTTTATGGACACTTATTCCATTGTATAATCTCATTAGAAAAGCAAACAAAAAGGATTTTTAGAAAGAATAAGGTTCGATAAAATCTTTATAAGTTCCTCTTGATGGATGTATCCTGGTTTTAAGCAGTCTTTTTTTGGGATAATCCTTTAATATGGCATGTATTACATTCCGGCGTTCCGAATAAGAATTGGTTTTCCCCCAGGCGATGAGGACCATATCGGAAACTTCTATAGCGTGCCGAACTATACTGTCATTTTCTTTCCCAATTTTATCAGCAGAACCGAGAAAACTATTAGTTTGTATATAGGCAAACAGATTAACTACTATAATAGTTTTTACGTTTCTAAATGGCTCAACTTCTTTTTCAAAAATTAGTTTTTCCAGAAATTGAACAGATTTGTCCGCAAATTTTACATTGGCAACACTGGGATTTTGCATGATAACACAAAGGGTATTGCCGCTTGTTTTTGATGTATTTTCTATAGTAAGTTGATATCGAAATTTTTTACAATCAGAAAATTTGGCTTTTACCAGTACGTCAGGGATGTGTTTATAAATCATCGTTCAACAAATGCTTAATCAGTATTGGCAAATGTTCAGTGCAATTTTAACCATTTCTTCAAAAGTTCGTTCCCGTTCTTCGAAACTGCATTTTTCCCCGGTCACCAAAGAGTCGGAAATTGTAAGAATAGCCAGTGCCTCAATATTATATTTTGCGGCTATTGTATAAAGTCCGGCGGCTTCCATTTCAACACATAGCACGCCATATTTAGCCCATTTTTTGTAGTCCAAAGGATCTTCGTCATAGTACTGATCTGAAGAAAGAACATTACCGGCTTTGATAGGAATGTTGTTTTCCTGTCCGTATACAGCAGCCTTCATGATTAAATTGAAGTTGGCGGTAGGGGCGTAACTGACATCATTAAATATTGCATTGTTAATACCCGAATTTGTAGAAGCGGATAGGGCCAAAATGATATCCCTAATCTTAACATCCTCATGATAAGACCCTGCGGTGCCCACCCGGATTATTCGTTTCACGTCGTATTCTTTAATAAGTTCATGATAGTAAATCATGGCCGAAGGGATGCCCATGCCACTTCCCTGTATTGAAATACGTTGCCCTTTAAATTCCCCGGTATAACCCAGCATACCACGAATATTTGAGTAACAATAAGCGTTATCTAAAAACGTCTCAGCCATCCATTTGGCACGTAGTGGATCACCCGGCATTAAAACGGTCTCGGCAATCTCATTCTTTTTTGCGTCAATGTGGGCACTCATAGATTATGGATTAGTTTCTTTAACTATTTCAATTCCTGAGGAGGTACCTAAACGCGAAACGCCCATATTTAAGTAACGTATAGCTGTTTTTTTATCTTTTATTCCTCCCGAGGCTTTGATCTGTATTTTGTCTTTAATTACCCGTTTTATCAATTCAATATCGTCAAATGTAGCTCCTCCTGAACCAAATCCGGTTGAAGTCTTCACAAAATCTGCATTACCCTCAACAACCAGCATACTGGCTATTTTTTTTTCTTCAGCAGTTAAATAACAAGTCTCAATAATTACTTTCAATTTCCTGGACCCAATGGCTTGTTTTAGTTTGGTTATTTCATCTTTTACCAGACCGTATTCTCCGAATTTTAACCAACCAATATTTATAACCATATCTATTTCATCTGCTCCATGATCAACACAGAATTGAGCCTCGAATACTTTGGCTTTGGTAGACATGGCACCTAACGGAAAACCTACTACCGCGGCTATTTTGATGCCGGAATCCTTCAATTCGTCCTTTGCCAGTGCAACATAACAACTGTTAACACAAACCGCAAAAAAATTAAATTCCCGGGCTTCAGCGCATAACTGTCTTATTGCATCAGGTGTTGCTGTAGGCTTTAATAAAGTATGGTCAATGTATCGCTCTATTTGCATTAATTCTTTTTAAGATCGTTCAAATCGTTCATATGCCGCTTTGATCAACATTTCACGATGGTCCGGATGTGAAATAGATATCAGGGCTTTTGCCCTTTCATACAAATTTTTACCAAAAAGATTTACCACACCATATTCTGTTACAACATAGTGAACATGGGCTCGGGTGGTCGTAACTCCCGCACCTTCTTTAAGGGTAGGGGTAATCTTGCTTACTCCTTTAGCCGTGGCTGAGGAAAGGGCAAAAATTGGTTTTCCTCCTTCTGATATAGTGGCACCTCTTATAAAATCCATTTGGCCTCCAACACCGGAAAAGTGTCGTTGTCCAATACTGTCGGCGCATACCTGTCCGGTAAGATCTATTTCAATGGCACTGTTTATTGCCGTTACTTTAGGATTTCTTGAAATCAAGCTCGTATCGTTGGTATATCCCGCTTCTTTGAAATGCACTAGAGGATTGTCATCCACAAAATCGTATAAATTTTTAGTTCCTGCAGCGAAACAAGTAACAATTTTGCCGGTTTTAATCTCCTTTTCTTCTCCCGTAATAATACCTTTCTCAACCAAAGGTAAAAGACCATCAGAAAACATTTCTGTATGTACCCCTAATCTTTTATGGTTGTGTAAATTGCTTAATACGGCATTGGGAATATTTCCGATACCTAATTGTAAAGTAGCACCATCTTCTATTAGTCCGGCAACATTTTTTCCAATTGCGTGCTCTAATTCTGTTATTTGTGTAATTGGTGCAACATGGATAGGCTCATCAACTTCTATAGCCATATCAATACTGTTTTTATGAATAATACCATCTCCGTGAGTCCTCGGTACCTGAGGATTAATCTGAGCGATTACTTTTTTTGCCGTTTGTATTGCCGGCAAAGCAATATCAACAGAAACTCCTAAAGAACAATACCCATGGCGGTCCGGAGGAGATACCTGAACTACAGCCACATCAAGGGGCAATATATTTCGTCTGAACAGCAAATGTATTTCGCTAAGAAAGATGGGTATATAATCACCTTTATTTGTGTTCACGGCTTTTCTAACATTGCCTCCAACAAAACAACTGTTTATATTAAATGCCTGATTATAGGGAGGTATTGCATATTTCACCTCTCCTTCAGTATGAATTGAAATAATCTCTACTTGTTCTAGTTCCTCATATCTTTCACAAATACTATTAATTAAAGTATTGGGAGTCATAGCAGCTCCTTGCAGAAATATTCGATCCCCGGATTTTACAATGGCGGCAGCTTCTGCTGCGGTAACAATTTTCATGTTAGTATTATATTGGATTTATAAAGCGCCTCATTTAAATAATTTAAGGCTAATGACATTCTAATTCTGTAGAAACCATTTCGGTCATTGGTTTTGGGGATACATATGGTATTCCTAAACCCATTCCTCTCAGAATAAAAAGTAATCCTATGATAACTACAAAAACGGGTATTAATTTGCGTATTCGCTGCTTGGAAGAATCCTTTAATATTCCGCTCAGGTAAACGGCTGTTGTCATTAAAGGGACTGTGCCTAATCCAAATAAAATCATATATAACGAACCTTCAAGAGCTGTACCCATGGCAATTGCTCCCAACAGGGCCATATAAACCAGTCCGCAGGGCAGGAATCCGTTTAGAAACCCAATAGTGAGAAAAGTATCTGCCGTTTTCTTCTTCAACGCCTTACCTAAACTACTTTTAATTTTTCCAATAACCTGATATACAGGTCTTGAAAAGCTAAGCCTGCTCATATAGTTAAAGGGTATGATTACAATTAATATCATGAGTACGCCAATAAGAATCGATAGCTTTTGCTGTATACCAAAGATGTATAGTCCCTTTCCCAATAGTCCAAATAATAGACCAATAATGCCATATGCCATTAGTCTACCAAAATGGTAAATGAAAACCTGACCTGCTTTTTTATACTTATTATTCCGACTTACAGGCAGCATAAAGGCAATGGGTCCGCACATGCCTATGCAGTGTAAACTCCCCAAAAGGCCTAAGACTAAAGCAGACAATAACATATTACTAATTAATAGGTGATACTTTCTTTTACCAGGTACTTTTTGCCCTGATAATTCCAGTAAATTTTTATGTCCCAGCGACCATCCAACAAACGTTTGTCAGGTATGAGCAAATGTTTATTGGATAAACTTAAAGGAAAGTCAAAATCCAAGTGTTTATTGGATGGTCTATATAGGGACACTTTACCTTCTATTTCTTTATAATTCATTTTTGGTGGGAAAGTAATGGCTATTCCATTTTCCTCGTTAACAAAACTGAATTGGGAAGCATAATCTTTGGCATTATTAAGTGCGTCAATCTCCTTCTGATAAGCCAGTTCTTCCTTGTAATACTCCTCTGTGACTAAATCATGATTGGCACGGTTATCTGTGCTTGCAAGAATTACGAAATACATTATAAATGCAATAAATGCGATAAATGCCAATACTATTCCTGTTCCCCAGTTAAACTTCATACTTTTTATTTCTTATTAATGAATACTCCTAATTATAGCTTCTAGGTGCCAGGAACCTGGCCGTTGTTGTTTCAATTAATTGATCTCCACTATATACCCCAATCTTCAGTTTGTCTTTATCACCATTCAATGCAGCATTATTAATTTCTATAAACAAGGTGCCTTCTGCCAATTGCTGTGCGGGTACCTCAAAACTGCGATGTGATACCAAATCAATTTTTCCTTTATGAGAGAGAAGTTTAAAACTAACATCACTAATGTCTTTGGATGTTTTATTTATCAGCTTGTAGGTGTACACATTACTGATTATGTTACCTTCTTTATGTTCATATAGTTGTCCGGGTAACCTTAAAATATTGGCTTCCAGATCATTTCTTAAGAAAAGCATACCAATGAGCACTCCAATTAATATGACAAGTACTGCAGAGTATCCTTTTAATCTGGGATTAAAAGTAAATTTCGCCTTTTTTTCAATATTGTCTTCACTGGCATAACGAATAAGACCTTTCGGAAGGTCTATTTTTTCCATAATAGTGTCACATTCATCTATACAAGCCGTACAATTCACACATTCTAATTGAGTTCCATTTCTGATATCAATACCAGTAGGGCATACATTAACACATTGAAAGCAGTCTATACAATCTCCATAACCCAGTGCTTTCCTGTCTTCATTTTTTCGAAATTTCTTCCGACCATTTTCGGCTTCACCGCGTTTATGGTCATAGGCAACTACAATGGACTTATTGTCTAATAATACCCCTTGCATTCTCCCATAGGGACAGGCAATAATGCAGACCTGTTCTCTGAACCATGCAAAAACAAAATAAAATACTGCAGTAAAAACAAGAAGAGACACCAATGTGTTCATATGGGTGAGGGGACCATCTGTGATGTATTGCATTAATTTGTCACTCCCAATAAGATAAGCCAGGAATACATTTGCAATTAAAAAGGACATTACAAAGAAAGCGAACCATTTTAGTAATCGTTTCCGTATTTTATCTGCATTCCACGATTGCTTTGCCAATCGCATCTGAGCACCTCTGTCTCCATCTATCCAATACTCAATTCGCCTGAAGACCATTTCCATAAATATAGTTTGAGGACACATCCATCCACAAAAAATACGTCCAAATGCCACGGTAAAAAACGCTATAAAAATTACCCCTATGATCATAGAAATAACAAAAAGGTGGAAATCCTGCGGCCAAAACGGAAATCCAAAAATATTAAACCGACGCTCCAAAACATTAAACATCAGGAACTGGTTACCATTAATCTTAATAAATGGTGAAGCAAAGAGGAAGATCAGCAAACCATAACTAACCCATTTTCGATACTTGTAATACCTGCCACTAGGTTTTTTAGGGAATATCCAGGCCCGCTTTCCTTCTTCGTCAATGGTCCCAATGGTGTCCCTGAAATTCTCTTCCATAGCTTTATCTTCTATCCCCTATTCATACCCAGGTATGAATTATTCATTAATAACCACCGAGGTAGAGTCCGTCTCCTGATCCGGAGTAGCCTCATTAGGCGCGCTTTCCTCTTTTGGAGCATTTTCGTCTACCCATAGGTCCCCTTCAGCTGCCTTGGGATTAGCTGGTGTAGTGCCTTGAAAACTTAGCAGATAACTGGCTACCTGTGCCATTTCTAATGGTTTCAGCGTTTGCTTCCATGAAACCATTCCTTTACCTGCGCGACCACCTTCCGAAATGGTGTTAAACACATTTTTAATTCCACCTCCCAGAATCCAATATTCGTCTGTAAGATTTGGACCAATCCCTCCGCCACCATCTGCCATATGACATACAACGCAATTGGTTTCAAATATGGATTTTCCCGCACTAATATCTGAGGCCTCAGTTAATAATGCCACAGTATTCACATCTACCAGATCCTTAGCAGTTTTTTTATAAGCTTCAATTTGGGCCTGTGCTTCTGCTACCTCCAGTTCATATTCTAAATCCTGATCATAATCGCCATAAATTTCGAATCTTATCAGGTATATGACCCCAAAAATAATGGTGGCATAAAAAAGGTAAACCCACCATGGCGGTAATTTATTGTCAAGCTCTTTTATACCATCATAGTTGTGATCCAAAATGATTTCACCTTCAGCTTCTATGGGTTTGGAGCCTAGTAGTTTTTGGTACATTTTCTTACCCCAACTCCATTCCAATTGTTTAGATTTAGATTCCAAATACCTTTCTTTACCTTCTGCGGAAAGGGTTTGAAACATAACATTTTCAATAGACTTTAAAATAAGCTCAATTGCAATTAAAATCAATAACACCATCAATAGAAAGAACTGTGTTATAGGATATTCAATAAATGCGGGTTTTTCTCCGGAGTCAATAAAGTATTCCATTAGTCCGAAGATGATAAAGAATATTATAGGGATTCTGATCCACCAGGGTGACATATTTTTCATGGCTCTTATTGTTTTGGTTGATTATCTTCTAAGGGTATTTCACTTACTTCTTTTATATGCTCTTTGGAGGCGGTAAATACCCACCAAAAAAGAATGGCAAAAAATACAAAGAAGATAAGTAGTGATATCATGGGATACGTGGCAATGCCTTCCATACTTTCCATGTGATTTTTTATAAATTTTAGCATGATCTACTTGTTTTCTGACAATAATTCGTCGGTTTCCTTAACTTTTATATCTGTACCTAGCCGCTGTAAGTAAGCGATTAGCGATACTATTTCACGATCACGCATTTCTACAAAGTCTAATCCGTTTTCCGCAGCGAATTTTTTATCTGCTTCATAGGTTTTTACAAAATCGGGATCAGCATAAAGGTTTTCTTCTATTTGTATGGACTGTTCTTCCATAGAAGCCTCTGCATTCGCAATTTCCTCTTCGGTATAAGGTACACCGAGACTTACCATTGCTTCCATTTTCCCCTGTATATTACTTCTATCGTGCTCATTGCGGACCAACCATTGATATGCCGGCATGATAGAACCTGACGAGGTGCTTTGGGGGTCATACATATGGTTAAGATGCCAACTATCGGAATATTTACCCCCAATTCGCAATAAATCGGGCCCTGTACGTTTACTCCCCCAAAGGAATGGGTGATCATAAACAAACTCTCCTGCTTTGGCGTATTCCCCATATCGTTCCACTTCGCTTCTGAAAGGACGAATCATCTGAGAATGACAACCTACACAACCTTCACGTATATAAAGATCTCTTCCCTCCAATTCCAAAGGAGAATATGGTTTTACGCTTGTAATGGTCGGTATATTAGATTTTACCAGAATAGTTGGGACTATCTGAACAATCCCTCCAATAAGAATGGCTATTGTAGCAAATATTGTCAATTTAATAGGTTTGCGTTCCAGCCAGGTATGATACGTTTCTCCTGCGGTTCTTTTTTTAGATACCCTTGTTAGTGCCGCTGCTTCTGCAAGTTCATCTTCCACCTTGCTACCCGAGCGAACTGTAACCACTATGTTGTACAACATAACAATAAACCCAACAATGTAGAGACTACCACCAATTGCCCGCATCCAGTACATTGGCATAATTTCATTTACTGTCTCTAAGAAGTTACCGTAAACAAGGGAGCCGTCCGGATTAAAATCTTTCCACATTAAGGCTTGTGTAAAGCCTGCGACGTACATGGGCAACGCATATAATATGATTCCTAAAGTACCAATCCAAAAGTGGAAATTAGCCATAGGGATAGAATGCAGTCTGGTTTTAAACATTTTAGGCACCATCCAGTATATCATTCCAAAGGCCAGAAAGCCATTCCAGGCAAGGGCACCTACATGGACATGTGCAATAATCCAATCACTAAAATGGGCTATGGCATTTACATTTTTCAGGGATAACATGGGACCTTCAAAAGTCGCCATCCCATAACCTGTAATTGCAACCACCATAAATTTAAGGGTTGGGTCTGTACGTACCTTATCCCAGGCTCCTCTAAGGGTCAGTAACCCATTTATCATACCACCCCAGGAAGGAGCAATAAGCATAACTGAAAATGCTACACCTAAATTTTGTGCCCAATCGGGTAAGGCCGAATAGAGTAAATGGTGAGGTCCGGCCCAGATGTAAATAAAAATCAATGACCAGAAATGGACTATGGAAAGTCTATAGGAGTATACAGGCCTGTTGGCCGCTTTAGGAACAAAATAATACATTAGTCCTAAAAAAGGTGTGGTGAGGAAGAAAGCCACAGCGTTATGTCCGTACCACCATTGAACCAGAGCATCCTGAACTCCTGCATATACCGAATAACTTTTTAAAGCGCTAACCGGTAATTCCAAACTATTGAAGATATGAAGAACAGCTACTGTTACGAATGTGGCCAAATAGAACCAAATAGCCACGTAAAGGTGACGTTGTCTTCTTTTAACCATTGTTCCAATCAGGTTCCATCCAAATGCGACCCATACAAGCGCAATTGCAATATCAATTGGCCACTCCAACTCCGCATATTCTTTAGAAGTACTATATCCAAGAGGAAGCGTGATTGCTGCCGCTACTATTATGGCTTGCCACCCCCAGAAGTTAAACTTACTTAGGAAGTCACTAAACATACGGGCTTTGAGTAAACGCTGGGTAGAGTAATAAACCCCGGCAAAGATAGCGTTCCCTACGAATGCAAAGATAACAGCATTGGTGTGCAATGGGCGAAGTCGCCCAAAACTTAGAAATGATATTCCATCTGTGATATTAGGGAATAGAAACATTAATGCAAGTAGTAATCCTACGAGCATACCAATGATTCCCCAAAACAAGGTGGCATAGAGGAAATTTTTTACGATCTTGTTATCGTAATAGAACTGTTGTACTTCCATAATTACAAATTTTGCTTTTTATTTAGTTGGTTTGATTTCTTGATTTTAGTATTAGGCTCTATAGTTGTGTTTTTTACAACTTCATCTTCAAATAACATTCTGACTGAGGGAGTATACGAGTCATCATACTGCCCGCTCCGAACAGAAATGATAAAAGCAGCAAAGAAAACCAGTGCTACTACAATACTAATTGTAAGCAATAAATAAATGACACTCATACCTACCTGAATTCTGGTGCAAAACTACATTTGTGGATAATTTCAAAAAATGACATATGTCAGGTTTATTAATTATTTTAATTTCTTTCCTATTACATTGGTGGCAAGTGTAGCAAAAGCTACAATGCTAATTGAACTCAAAGGCATTAAAATAGCTGCAATTACGGGTTCTAACTGTCCTGTCACAGCAAAATAAAGCCCAACCACATTATACATCAATGAGAGAACAAAACACAATTTAATAATTTTCATGGCTTTTTTAGAGGCCAGAATATAATTATTTAGGTATTTAAATTTTGTGGAATCAAGAATTCCATCACAGGCGGGGGAGAAAACATTTATGTTTTCAGAAATTGCAAGACCGACATTACTCTGTGCCAGAGCACCGGCATCATTTAAACCATCACCCACCATTAGGACCTTTTTGTCATTAGCCTGTAATTCGCTTATAAACTCCAACTTATCCGTTGGCTTTTGATTAAAATATAAAGGGGTCAATTTTGGTAAAAGCTTTTCCAGCCTGGTCTTTTCACCTGAATTATCGCCCGATATTACCGCTAAATCCATATAGCGCCCCATTTCTTTAAAAACTTCCGAAACTCCTTCTCTGTAATTATTATTGAAAACAAAACACCCCTTATAGGCATCATTTGCGCTTACATGAACGGAGGTGCTGTTATAATCACTTTGTTGTTGATGCCCTACAAAATCTGCGGAACCAACTTTAACGTCGCTCTTGTCCTTAACCCCTTGTACTCCTTTCCCTGTATATTCCCTATACTCATCAAGGGTTTCTATATCGTGTTCCCTTAGCAATGCATATAGTGATCTGCTCAGCGGATGGTTGGATGCCCTCAGGGTATTTTTTAGCAAGGATTCCTCCTCAACAGAAAGCTCCATGCCTTCATAGGAAATTGAACTAGATTGCGTTGTTGTTATTGTGCCTGTTTTATCAAATATTGCGGTATCTATTTGAGCCAACTGCTCTATGACACTACTGTCCTTCAGATAGAATTTTTTACGTCCGAAAATCCGTAACATATTGCCCAGGGTAAACGGAGCTGCAAGTGCAATGGCGCACGGACAGGCAATGATAAGTACAGCTGTAAAAACATTTAATACCTTACTGCTGTCCTGATACATCCAAAAAGATGCTGCAATTATGGCGATAGCCAATACAGCTATTGTAAAGCGTTTTCCTATACTGTCTGTCAAAGTTTGAAAAGCAGTTGTCTTGTCTTTTTGGAAAACCGAATTACCCCATAATTGTGTGAGATAGCTCTGAGAAACACTTTTTAAAGTTTCTATTTCAATTGCGCCATAACACTGTCTGCCTCCGGCAAAAACTTTATCACCGGAAATTTTTTGGACAGGCTCTGATTCTCCGGTTACAAAGCTATAATCTATTTGGGCCTTCCCGCTTATAAGGATTCCATCTACCGGAATTAGTTCCTTATTCCTTATTAGTAACCTGTCGCCTCTTTTAATATCATATACCTGAACTGTTTCCTCTTTCTTTTTTTTGCTTAATCTGGTAACTGCAATAGGGAAATACGACTTATAGTCGCGTTCAAAAGAAAGGAATGAATATGTTTTTTGTTGAAAGAACCTCCCAACCAATAAGAAGAAAATTAAACCCGTAAGACTGTCAAAGAAGCCCGAACCCAGATCAAAGAATATTTCGAAACTACTGCGAGTAAAAAGCACCAAAATACCCAGGGCAATTGGCACATCAATATTTAAAAGTCCGGAACGCAATCCTTTGTAAGCAGAGATGAGATAATCACTGCCTGCATAAAATACAACAGGGAGTGAAAAAGCAAACATCAACCATCTGAATAAACCTTTGTACTGATCAAGCCAAAATTCCCCCACCTCAAAATACTCCGGAAAAGATAAAAACATAATATTCCCAAAAGCAAAACCGGCAACACCAAGTTTATATAATATACTTCTGTCTGTTTTACTCTTACCCTTGTCATAATCATCAAGGGAGATATAGGGTTCATAACCAATTTTTGCCAATAGTATAACCAGTTCTTTTAATGTAACCAGTTCCGCTTTAAAAGTAACTCTAACTGTTTTTTTTGGGAAGTCTACCTGTGAATTCGTAATTCCGGGATGTAATTTTTTTAAATTCTCCAACACCCATATACACGAACTGCAATGTATACCTGGAATAAACAGATTGACAATTTGAACAGTTCCATCATCAAATTCAATTAATCGTTGTGCAATGGCGTTGGAAGTGAGAAAATCGTATTTTCCTTCAATGGCTAATGGAGCAGTGCCCGCGCCTGATTGAAGATCATAGTAATAGGTGAGATCATTAGACTGAAAAATCTCATAGACTGTTTTACATCCGTTACAACAGAAATTCTTATCGTCAAATACTATCGCCGTGATGTTGCAGTTATCACCACAGTGGTAACATTTACTCATATTAATAACATTTGCTTACTACCTGAATGCGAAATTGTAGTAATTTACTTAAAATATATATGATATTTGTCACCTTTTCGATAATTTTGAAGTTCACTAGCGTAAACAAAAATCCATGGGCTCTGAAAACAGGTGCGAAAATTGTATAATACGTCAATTTAATTCCTTACGGGCTATGAGTAAGGATGAATTAAAACAGGTTTCTGATTCAAAGATTTCTAAAAGCATTAGAAAAGGCGAGGCTATTTTCGAAGAAGGAGAAAAACTAAACGGGGTGTTTTGTGTTCGAGATGGGGTTTCAAAGCTTTCTAAACTAAGCTCTAATGGAAAAGATCAAATAGTGAAATTAGCAACAAAAGGTGAAGTTATGGGCCAACGTTCTGTGATTGCAGAGGAGACTTCAAATTTAAGTGCAGTCGCTGTTAACGATATGGAACTTTGCTTTATTCCCAAAGAAGTAATTGTGAATACCTTACACAAGAATCCTGGTTTTACATTTGAAGTCCTTCGTCTTATGGCACACGACTTAAGAGAAGCAGATGATGTAATTGTAAATATTTCTCAAAAAACTGTAAAGCAACGTATCGCAGAAGCATTCCTTTATCTTAAATCTAACTATGGTGAGGATGCAGACGGATATTTAGTTCTTACCCTTTCAAGGGAGGATATTGCTAATGTTGTAGGCACTGCCACGGAATCCTGCATTCGAATTATTTCGGAATTTAAAAAGAAGGGCTTGCTAAAGAGTTCCGGAAAGAAACTTGGAATTTTGGATGAAAAGAAATTAAGCGAACTTGCTGAAGGATTTTAGTTCAGCACTTCAGCACCAATTCAGCATCAATATAGTTCCTGCCTAAAGTAAATAAGTACTTGTCAATAATTTTTCAGGATTTAAAAACCTGACATATATCATTGTTTCCATATAATCCCAGAGGTATTTTTACACCGTTGTTTCTTTAATCGGGTGTATGAAAAACATATTATTACCTACAGATTTTTCCAAAAATTCTTTAAATGCTGCAAAGTTTGCAATTGAATTTTTTAAAGAAGAAGAATGTGCTTTTCATCTTTTAAATACATATACCCCTGCTATAGTACACAGCCGTTTTATGGCTGCTACTATTCATGGAGGGTTACTTGAAGATAACGTTCGATCCGAGTCTGAGAGTGGATTGGAAGAATTTTTGAATCAAATCAATACGTATTATAAATACCCGCAACACAGTTTTAATTGCGTTTCTTCGTTTAATCTGCTAACTGAAGAAATCAAAGAGCTTGTGGAAGCAAAGGATATTGATTTTATAGTAACAGGCACAAAAGGATCATCTGGCTTTGAGGAGGTATTTTTGGGAAGTAATACCGTAAGAATAATTAAGGCCGTAAGAACATGCCCAATTCTGGTAGTACCGGAAGATTTTGAGTATATAAAACCTGTTAGAATTGGTTTCCCTACCGATTTTAAAAGAAATTTTAGTGTAGAAGTAATTAAGCCTTTGATTCAGCTGACTGCTAACTTTGGATCTACTATACATATAATGCATATTAGCGAGGAGGAAGAATTGAACAAGTACCAGCATTCAAATAAAGATATATTACTGGAGTATGTTTCGTCTGTATCACATTGTTTGCATAGCATGCCTTATTTTGCCAGTAAATCAGATGTGATTGAATTCTTCATAAAGGAGTTTGACATCCAATTGCTTGCCCTGGTGCATTACCGACATGGATTTCTGGAAGAATTGGTTAAAGAACCTGTGGTCAAACGCATTGCGTTTCACACGCCAATACCTCTTCTGGTATTACCCGACTAGTTCAGAAAATAAATAAAGAAAAATTAATCCCTTCCAGCCGAGGAGGGGCATTTATTTGCTTATTGGGTAATCCTCATAGAAGTCTTCAAATGTTTTTGAAGTTTTGTAGTTGTCTGTAAGTACTTTATAGACCATATAAACTATCATTATCTGACCAAGTACAGTGAGGTAAAAGACCCAGCTAAAAGCGAAATTCATAGTGGCCATTATGGTCACCATTATTAACAGGATAGTGGTTGCTCCAACCCAAAACATAGCAGAAGATTTCATTTTTTATTTTAAAGTTATCTAAAATCAAAAAACGCCGGTGTTAACGCAATGATAAATCTGTAGATATTTAAAAATTCCAGAACATATCTTCGGTTGGAATATTCTTTTGTCTGCCAAGATCCAAAGGGCTAAAATTTAATACGTTAAACAAGTACCAAATACTGGATGAGATTGCCGGAGTGCTCGAGGCATTTTCCCACAATAATGAGGAACCATAACTGGTGCCTTCATTTGTTGCATACGGAAGGCCTAGTGAATTTAACTGGGCCGAATTATTCATTTGCGCATTTTTTAGTTGCTGTAGAATTCCATTGGCTTCGTTGGCCATATTGGCTTCTTTAAAAGCGAGGGCCATTTGCGCGGTACCTTCTAACCAAATAACATCTTTATCTTCATCAAAACAATAACCGGTAATTTCTTTGCCGTTATAACTTGTCACCTGGGTGTTTTTGTAGCGTTCTGCTTTAATAAGTACTTCTTCGGGGAAGTTCTTAAATATTAAATAACCCAGGGAATGTAAATCCATAGCATAATAATGGGTCTCATTTTCCGGCCATGCCACAAGCAGCTTGTCATTTGTGTTCCAGCGTTCTTGTTTAAGATAATTTAATATCCCCTTATGAAAATCGTCATAACCTGCAACTGCGTTAAAAGCAGTTATAATTCCTTCGGTTATTTTGTGTATTTGTGTCCCATCTTCCCTGAACCCGCCCCATAGGCCTCCATCTTCATCCTGCAGGCTCCTTATCCAGTTTTCCAAAAGCTGGGCTAAAGGAGCATACTTATTATTTCCAGTTTTTTGGTAATAGTTATTTAGCGCTATCAATAACCAGGCATTATCCCCCATCCAAGTTCGTCTGCCGTTAGAACCATCACTATTTCTTAACTGGTAGAACCCTCCGTTATTCTGAACAAATTCTGAATCGATTTGGTCATTGAAATAATCAAAAATATGCTCGGCTTTTTCATATTCTCCAACGGATATAAATGCCAGAGCAGCCAATGAATTATCGTAAAGGGAAACAAAATTCGAATCTTCAGTACTTGTTAAAAGGCCATTGCTAAGTTGAACATGGCTGATCCACTTATAGATTTCCAGCTCTTCCCCTTTGAGTGTATTTTCAAAATTATTTTCAGGGAGGTCAATACCAACTGCCTCAACCTCTTCAAGAGAAACAGACTCATAAACTGAATCCAGTGTACAGGAAGAGATAAAAAAATATAAGATGGTATAAAATAGTAACTTCTTAAGCATGATGTAGATGGTTTTTTGATTTGGGCAATCGTCTTATAAAATTAATACTCAATGTCCAGGCCTTTTCAGCTTTACGACCAACGAATGGTATGTCCGACAAAATTGGAAGCTAAACACAGCTTATCCCATAAATGAGTTTTTAGCTGAAAGCTAATCTATTCAACTCCGTTTAAAAACATCGATGAACGGTAAGAGTTTCCTTATTTTTGTTTTAAATTATTTTATGAATCTTCCGGAGACTACAAAAAAGAGAGTCGTAATTATAGGAGCGGGTTTTGCGGGAATTTCACTAGCCAAGAAACTGAGGAAACTTCCCGTTCAGGTTGTTGTCATAGATAAACACAACTACCACACATTTCAACCGTTATTATACCAGGTTTCCACTGGAGGTTTAGAACCAGATTCTATCGCCTATCCAATTAGGAAGATCTTAAAAAGGCTTCATAATTTTTATTTCAGGCTGGCTACGGTAACTAAACTAAACCCTGAACTTAAAGAAGTACATACAGATATAGGTAAAATCCCCTATGATTATTTGGTTATTGCTACGGGTACACGAACCAATTACTTTGGCAACACGGAGATCCAGGAAAACGCCATGTCAATGAAAAGCGTTCCACAGGCTCTAAACATCCGAAGTCTTATGCTGCAGAATTTTGAATTGGCAGATAACTGTAAAGATTTGGAAGAGCGCAAGTCACTCCTGAATTTTTGCATAATTGGTGCCGGCCCCACCGGTGTTGAACTTGCCGGAGCATTTGCGGAATTGAAAAAACATGTATTTCCAAAAGACTACAGACATCTTAATATTGATGAAATGGAAATTCATCTGTTCGAAGGAGCAGATGTTGTTCTGCCTCCCATGAGTGCCAAAGCTTCGGCCAAAGCAAGGAAATTTTTAGAAGATTTTGGAGTGCATCTGCATTTGAATACCATTGTAAAAGGATACAATGGCGACCTTGTGAAAATAGATAACGGTGAAGAGATCAGAACCAGAAACTTTATCTGGACTGCCGGTGTTACCGGGGCAGCAGTTGAGGGATTAAATTCTGATGCTTTGATAAAAAGAGTTAATCGGTTTAAAGTAGACCGATACAATCAAATTACAGGGTACCCGAATATTTTTGCCATTGGAGATATCGCGTATATGGAAACTGAAGCCTATCCAAAGGGGCACCCTCAAATGGCACAGCCCGCAATTCAACAGGGGGAACTTTTGGCCGTGAATTTAAACAGTTTATTGAAAGGTGTGTCTATGAAACCTTTTGTCTATAGGAATAAGGGTAATATGGCAACTATAGGGCGTAATAAGGCGGTAGTAGATCTTCCGGGTATTGAATTTGGAGGCTTCTTTGCATGGTTTATCTGGATGTTTGTTCACCTAATGTCGCTCGTTGGATTCAGGAACAGAGTAATCGTATTTTTTAATTGGGTTTATAATTACATTAATTATGATAAAGCCGCACGCTTAATAGTCAGACCCTTCAAGAACAGATTATAAAACGGCTTAATTATAACATCTAATTTGGAATCCTTTTTATATCTTTGTAGTGTTGTGTTGTGCATCATTAATAATGGTGTATGTGTATAGATGCCGATATTGATTCGGTACTTACCAATGAAAGGCTTTCCAATTTGGGAGGCTTTTTTTGTTAAGAACATACCTTGGTTGACGGAATAAAATAATTGCCTGATATTTATGGGGCTTTATTTTACAAAACCTTGAATTTGTCGTAATTTTAGTGATGACTTTTAAAGAGATCTGCTCATGCCATTATATCATAAACTTGGAAGTTTACCACACAAAAGACATACGGTTTTTAAGAAAAAAGATGGCAGTTTGCACTATGAACAGTTATTTGGAACCATAGGCTTTGACGGAATGTCTTCCCTCATGTATCATTTATACCGGCCAACTATGGTTAAAGAGGTTGGTGATTCAAAGGACATTTCCCCTAAAGCGGCGGTTAAGTATAATATAAAATCCAGATTGCTAAAAGGTTTTCAGTTATCCCCGGAGGATGATTATCTCGAAAGCCGAAAAGTGGTACTGTTCAATAGTGATGTTCATGTTGGGCTCGCAGCCCCTAAAAAATCAATGACTGATTACTTTTATAAAAATGCAGACGCGGATGAATTACTCTTTGTTCACAGGGGAAAAGGAACGTTGAAAACGATGTTGGGTGAAATTCCTTTTGGATATGGGGATTATATTTTAATACCCCGCGGAATGATCTATCAAATAGAATTTGAAGGGGAAGATAACAGACTCTTTATTACAGAGTCTTACCATCCCATTTATACCCCCAAGCGATATAGGAACTGGTTTGGACAACTTTTGGAGCATTCACCATTTTGCGAACGCGATTTTAGACTTCCGGAAAATTTGCAAACGCATGATGAACTCGGAGATTTTCTAATAAAAGTTAAAAAGCAAGGCCAGTTGCATCAACTGACGTATGCATCTCATCCTTTTGATGTGGTTGGCTGGGATGGATATAACTACCCATATGCTTTTTCCATATTTGATTTTGAACCTATTACGGGGAGGGTGCATCAACCACCACCGGTTCACCAGACTTTTGAGACAAGTGCCTTTGTGGTTTGTTCCTTCTGCCCCCGCTTATATGACTACCACCCACAGGCTATACCAGCACCCTACAATCACTCCAACATTGATTCTGATGAGGTGCTTTATTATGTTGAAGGCGATTTTATGAGCCGTAAAAATATTGATCAAGGTTATATCTCTCTTCATCCGGCAGGTATCCCTCATGGTCCGCACCCCGGAACATACGAGGCCAGTATTGGCAAGAGTGGAACCGAGGAATATGCGGTAATGGTAGATACATTTAAACCACTGCAATTAACAGAAGCTGCACTTCAAATTGATGATGGTACTTATTATCAGTCCTGGTTAGAGTAGGGCAACTTTATGTATAATAAAATGAAGCAGGCTTGCGGCCAGTTTGGCGGTTTGATCATCGCGGTCATATGTCGGATTGAGTTCGGCCACATCAGCACTTATTAATTTATTTGTTGCGATGAGTGTATCTAACGCAACCATTGCAATATCTACCGAAAACCCCATTGGGGAGGCAGCACTAACACCGGGTGCAAAAGCGGAAGAAAAACCATCTAAATCTATTGTCAGGTATACAAAATCTAATTCTTTACAGAACTCATTAATTTTATTAATCACGTAAGAAGTATTCTGCTTATGAAAGAGTTCGGCCTCAATATATTTTACATTCCATTTGCGGGCACGCTCAAATAATATACTATCGTTGGCATCATTTCTTATCCCAAGACACAAGTAATGGAAGTCCAAATTTTGGGTGTTATTATCGGTTGCAATTTGATAAAATGGTGTTCCGGAATTATTGCCATTTTCATTTGATCTTAGATCAAAATGGGCATCCAGGTTTACTATTCCAATTTTTTGGTCATTGCCCACAAATTTTTTAATTCCATTATAATGTCCGTATGCTATATCGTGCCCTCCCCCTAACAATAATGGTATGCCTTTATAGTGCAAAATCTGAGCTGCTTTTTCAGCCAATACACTTTGCGCTTTCTCCATATCATCCCCTACACATACTACATTACCTCCGTCATAAATGGCAGTACTTTCATTTAAATGATGTGGTAGTTTTGCCAACTGCCGGCGTGTAGCCTGAGGACCTTCCTTTGTTCCTGTTCTGCCCTTATTTCTCTTTACACCTTCATCACATTCATAACCCAGGATTACGAAAGTTTTATCTCCGTATACTGGGATATTTTGCAACTCCAGATCTATTTGCTCTACCTTCTGGTAAACATATAGATTCTGCTCGGCCTTTCGACCAGTCCAAATATTTTTGTCTGTTGGTTTGTATAAATTCATTGGGTTATTCAAATAAGCCATCTAATAATTTATCAGCCACTATGTTGGGTAGTGTAACTTTTAAATTAGGGCTGCGTTTCATCTCCCTTTTGATGGCGAACAGTGCTTCCTTATTTCTGGCCCAACTTCTGCGCGATATCCCATTATTTACATCGAAAAAAAGCATATTTTTCAATCGTTTCGAGGCTCCTGCCGAACCATCAAGAACCATCCCGAATCCCCCGTTAATCACCTCGCCCCACCCAACTCCACCGCCATTGTGAATGGAAACCCAGCTTGCTCCTCTGAAGCTATCTCCTATAACATTGTGGATAGCCATATCTGCAGTAAACTGACTTCCATCGTAAATATTGCTGGTTTCCCTGAATGGAGAATCCGTTCCGCTTACATCATGGTGATCCCGCCCCAGGACAATAGGTGCAGAAATTTTTCCGGAGCTTACGGCTTTATTAAAAGCCTGGGCGATCTTAATTCTTCCTTCCGCATCTGCATAAAGGATACGTGCCTGTGAACCTACCACCAGCTTATTGGAATCGGCTTCTCGAATCCATTTGATATTATCTTCCATTTGCTGTTGAATCTCTTCAGGTGCAGAATTTCTGATTTTCTGCATAACACTTAAAGCTATTTCATCCGTCTTTTGAAGATCTTCAGGATTACCCGAGGTACATACCCATCTAAATGGACCAAACCCAAAGTCAAAACACATCGGCCCCAAAATGTCCTGAACATAGGACGGGTATTTAAAATCAATATTGTTTTCAGACATAACATCGGCACCGGCCCTTGAGGCTTCCAGTAAAAAAGCATTTCCATAATCAAAGAAATAGGTTCCTTTTTCCGAATGTTTATTAATTGCATTCACCTGTCGTCTCAAAGATTCCTGAACCTTTTCTTTAAACAATTCCGGGTTTTCCGCCATCATGATATTTGCTTCCTCAAAGGTCAATCCGGTGGGATAATACCCTCCTGCCCATGGATTGTGCAGAGAGGTTTGATCTGACCCAAGGTGAATAAATAATTCTTCCTCATAAAATCGTTCCCAGACGTCAACTACATTCCCAACATAGGCCAGGGATAATATTTCATTCCCGGCTATTGCCTGTTTGGTCCTACGAATCAGACTGTCCATATCATCATGAAGTTCATCAACCCAACCCTGTGAATATCTTTTAGTTGCAGCAGCCTCATTTACTTCGGCACAGACTGTAATACAGCCAGCAATATTCCCTGCTTTTGGTTGGGCTCCGCTCATGCCGCCTAAGCCGGCAGTAAGGAATATTTTGCCATTCGGGGATTCAGTTTTTAGTAATACCTTTCTGAAAGCATTCATTACCGTAATGGCAGTTCCATGCACTATGCCTTGCGGGCCAATATACATATAAGATCCGGCAGTCATTTGCCCGTACTGCGTGACCCCAAGAGCGTTGAATTTTTCCCAATCGTCCTGACTGGAATAGTTGGGAATCATCATCCCATTGGTAATTACCACCCTTGGGGCTTCCTTGGAAGACGGAAATAAACCCATAGGATGTCCGGAATACATATGAAGGGTTTGTTCATTGGTCATGTTTGCCAGATATTGCATGGTCAACAGATATTGTGCCCAATTCTGAAAGACGGCACCATTACCTCCGTAAGTAATTAATTCTTCAGGGTGCTGTGCCACTTCAGGATCCAGATTATTCTGTATCATAAGCATTATCGCTGCTCCCTCCACTGTTTTGGCAGGATATTCTGAAATTGGCCGGGCATGTATTTTATATCCCGGTTTAAAACGATACATATAAATTCGACCATATTTTTCCAATTCCATAGCAAATTCTGCAGAAAGCTCAGAATGCCAGGCAGGAGGAAAATAGCGTAGCGCATTTCTTATCGCCAGCTTTTTTTCATCCCGGCTTAGGATCTCCTTTCTCTTTGGTGCATGATTCAATTCAGGAATTCGCGGCCTTGATGGAGGTAATACTTTAGGAATTCCCAGTAGGATCTAATCGCGAAAACTCAATTGTATTTTGGAACTTTGCATCTTTCCTATGGGTTATGTTTGTCGTAAATTAATTTACCGTTTTTAAATACCATACATGGCTTAAAAGCCCCCTGGTTGTAGAGAACTTCATTGAAATCGTCCGTATGAAACAGGTTAAAATCGGCCAGAAAACCAGCTTTTAGTTTGCCTCTATCTGATAATTTAAGTGCTGCCGCTGCCCTAAATGTTATTCCGGCCAAAACTTCCGCATTTGTTAATTTTTGCATGGTTCCCAATATGGCCGCCTGGGTAAGCAGATCGCCCATAGGGGCAGACCCCGGATTATGATCACTTGCAATTGCCAAGGCACCACCGGCATCCAGAATTTTCCTGGCAGGAGTAAAATTACATCCCAAGCCTAAAGATGCCCCGGGTAAGGCCGTGGCTATCACATCACTTTTTGCTAATAATTCTATTTCATGGGATGTACTTGCCTCCAAATGATCTGCACTTACCGCATTAAATTTAACAGCAACCTCACTTCCTCCCACAGAGAACTGATCTGCATGGATAGTAATTTCAAAACCCATTTTAGCAGCTTCGGAAAGGTAAGGCGCTATTTCAGCTTGGTCAAATGCGCCTTTTTCAATAAAGGCATCAACTCTGTTTGCTAATTTTTCTTTCTTTAAAATGGGGAACAGTTGCGCACTTATTTCTGATAGATACTCAGACGAATTACCCTTAAAATCCCTTGGGAGCATATGAGCTGCCAAACAAGTGGAGACAAAATCCAATGGGAACTGATCATCAGCCTCCTTAATTGCCTGTAGCATCTTTAGTTCTTCCTTTACTGAAAGGCCGTAACCACTTTTTACCTCAATGGTGGTTACGCCATTTTTAAGATGCTGTTTGGCTCTTTTGATTATTCCCTTGATCAACTCTTTTTTTGTAGCCTTTCTTGTTTGTTGTACACTATCCCAAATACCACCTCCTTCCTCCGCAATTTCTAAATAGGTTTTGCCCGCATTCCTCATAGCGTAATCCCTGGCTCTGGATCCTCCAAAACAAATATGGGTATGAGAATCCACAAATCCAGGAAGGCAGATATGCTTTCCTTCTAACCTAATCAATTTTACGTCCTGATCTTGTACGCCGGATTCGAGTTTTTTAAAACTATCCACGGTTTTAATAAGGCCGTCCACAAAAAGGATTCCTGCATTTTCAATAATCTGTAACTGACTATCCGAAACAGCGCCTTTTAAGGGTATTCCTGTCATAGGAATTACCTGGCTTAAGGGTCCAATAAGCGTTAATTGCTCCATAGTCATTAATAGTTTTCAAACTCTTCTGAAAAAGTTGTCTGTAAAGAGAGATTCTTTTTTTTACAAACCGTATTTATACGCTGTATTATGGTTTGGTTTCTTACCAATTTTATTCCTTGTTCTATATCATCGGCAAAAACCCTGTCTTTTTTTGCGAAGGCCACTTTTTTACGAACTTCCTTATGCACTTCTTCAAGCAATATCCCCGATTTTAAAGGTTTTCTATATTCAAAAGCCTGGGTGGCCGTAAGTAATTCAATGGCCAATATTTTTTCCAAGTTTCCAAGTACTCTTAAAGCTTTTCTGCCTGCAATAGACCCCATGCTTACGTGGTCTTCCTGCCCCATAGAAGTAGGAATGCTGTCTGCGCTGGAAGGAAAACAAAGCCCTTTGTTTTCACTCGCCAAAGCCGCAGTGGTGTATTGAAGGATCATGTATCCTGAATTTATTCCTGTATCTTCCATGAGCAATTTAGGAACTCCCGGACTATTGCCTTCCAGTGCCAGGTAAATCCTCCTGTCTGAAATATTGCCCAGTTCAGAAGCTGCCAGACAGGCATAATCTAATGCCATAGCCAGTGGCTGTCCGTGAAAATTACCACCACTTATTGTCAATTCTTCATTGAAGATAATTGGATTATCTGTTACAGAATTCAGTTCTACATGTACCAATTCCTTGAGGTGTAACCAGGCATTTCTGGATGCTCCATGAACCTGAGGAATACAACGCAGTGAATAAGGATCCTGCACCCGCTCACAATCAATATGATTTTCCATGATCTCAGAACCTTTCAGGAGTAATTTAACCCTTTGTGCCACATGGATATTGCCTTTAAAGGGCCGCAGTTTATGTAATTCATTATAAAAAGGTTTTACGGAGCCCTGCAAACCTTCGATCATCATTGCGCCGATAATATCAGCATGCGAGAGGCAATTGTGTAATTTTTCCAATACTCTTATGGCATGTGCTAAGATAAACTGAGTGCCGTTTATAAGTGCCAATCCCTCTTTGGGACCAAGTTCCAGAGGTTTCAACCCTGTTTTTTTAAATAATTCCTCCGTTCCAATAATGTTGTTTTCAAAAAGGACCTTACCAAGCCCAATTAGTGGTAAAAACAGATGAGAAAGAGGAGCTAAGTCTCCTGAAGCTCCAACTGATCCCTGAGAAGGCACCAGTGGAATAGCATCGTTTTCTATATGCCACAGAATTCTATCCAGGGTTTCTTCGGCTATCCCGGAATATCCCTTGGCAAGTGAATGTATCTTTAAAATAAGCATCAGTTTAGCCAGTTCTGTCTTTATCGGCTTGCCAACGCCAACACTATGGCTTTTGAGAATATTTGTCTGTAAAATTTTGGTTTCTTCTTTAGAAATATTGGTAGTGCATAAGGGCCCGAACCCGGTATTTATCCCATAAACAGCCTGCCCTTTTTCAACTATGTTTTCAACTACAAGTTTGCTCTCCTGAACTCGTTTACGTGAAGCATTCGATAATTGACCTTGAATTGTACCTCTTGCAATTCCTAATGCGAGGCTACAACTAAGTTCTTCTTCTCCATACAGAAAGGTATGAGTTGGTGAAACCATTAAATAGTATTTTTAGTACTATAAATGTATTCATTAAGTTTCAGAAAAATGGAATTGCAGCCCCACTTTAATTTGAATATTATATCACCGTTAGAAATTCTAACTTTGTAAAACTAAAATGTTTAGAATGATATTTGAATTGATTAAAAAGAGGCGATCTGTATTTCCTGCTCAATACACGAATCAGCCAATAGATAGATCAGAGATTGAAAAAATTCTGGAAGCAGCAAACTGGGCACCGACCCATAAAAAAACAGAACCCTGGAGGTTTAAGGTTTTTCTGGGAAATTCAAAAGAGCAGCTAGGCCAGTTTCTTGCAAAAAAATATGAGGAAACAGAGGCGAATCCAAAAGCTTTTAAAGTTAAAAAACTACTCTACAACCCAAGCAGGTCGGCGGCTGTTATTGCAATATGTATGCAAAGAGATCCGAACGAAAGCCTTCCGGAATGGGAAGAAATTGCAGCAACGTCAATGGCTGTTCAGAATATGTGGCTTTGTTGCACAGAAATAGGAATAGGTTGTTATTGGAGTTCACCGGGACTCATAAAATATATGGGTGAATTTATTGAACTCGGTGAAGGGGAACAATGTCTCGGGTTTTTATACATGGGACATTACGAAGAGGAAATCTCTGTTGGGGATAGAAAACCTGTTGAGGAAAAGGTGGTTTGGTTTAATTAGGGGCTAGTAAAAAAACGGGAATAGGTCTTCCTTAAATTCCCAGGCTTTGGCTATAAACAGCCCTAAATAAACAATAGTTACCACAAATTTTAAGAATGTGCCGGTAAGAAAACCTATAAAAGAACCAAAAGCGGCCTTAAGTGCTGTTTTATTATCTGCCTTATTTATTAATTCTCCAATCAGTGCTCCAACAAATGGCCAAATAATTATTCCTAAAATGCCCAGAATAGGGAATAATATAGCCACAAGCAACCCCACTACGGTTCCGGCCATTCCGGCATTGCTGCCTCCAAATTTTTTCGTGCCCATTGCCGGGATAATATAATCTAATGCAAATACTATTGCCGCCACTAAAAATGTGATGCCCAAAAACCACCAATCATTAGGTACTGCTCTGGTTAGAACCAATAACAAAAGACCTATCCAGCTTATTGGAGGTCCGGGTAAAACGGGTAAAAAACTCCCCAGGATTCCAATGAACATAATGAAAAAACCCAAAAGTAATAAGGCAATGTCCATAAAAATAATTTGTAATTGGACGAAGATAGCGTCTATTTGTTACATGTCTTTTTGGGGAAGCGGGAAATCCAGAAATTCTGGGGCTTATTTGCCCGAAAAAATCGTAATTTTCCACAAGAATACCTATTAGATGAGGAAGTTGCTAATTTTGTTTTGTCTTTGCCTGATATCTTCCTGTGATTTGTTTACCTCAACCGAAGTTAAAACACAAAAACTGGTTGAAAAAGAATTACAGGCAATCAATTGGAATGATGTTGACCAATATCCTCTGTTTGATGATTGTGACGAAACGGCGTCTAAAGCTTCACAAAAAGAGTGTTTTGAAAACACCTTGCTTTTGCATTTTTCGATGACCTTACAGGAATTCGAATTTATTTTAGACAAAGATATTGAGGAAGCCGTATATGTAGATTTCCTGGTTGATAAAGAAGGAAAAATTACCGTTTTGAATATTGATAAAAACAGTCTTATTCAGGAACAGATTCCTGAATTTGATGGGATTGTCAGCAGAAGTCTTAAAAGTCTGCCTGCATTAGGGCCGGCTTTAAAAAGAGGAATTCCGGTGAATGCTAAGTTCAGGATTCCTATTATTTTAAATTCAGAGTAAACAAAATAAATTGCAAAACGAAAAAATCATATTGGGTATTGATCCGGGAACTACTATCATGGGATTCGGAATCATTAAAGTAACCGGGAAGAAGATGACATTTATTCAAATGAATGAATTACTCCTCAAAAAATACAATGATCCCTTTACCAAACTCAAACTTATTTTTGAACGAACCATAGAATTGATTGACACCTACCATCCGGATGAAATTGCCATTGAAGCTCCCTTTTATGGTAAGAATGTCCAATCTATGCTAAAACTTGGCCGGGCACAGGGCGTGGCCATGGCGGCCGGGCTATCCAGGCAAATTCCGATAACTGAATATATGCCAAAAAAAATAAAAATGGCGATTACGGGTAATGGCAATGCCAGTAAAGAGCAGGTAGCAAAAATGCTCCAGAGCACTTTAGGACTAAAATCACTTCCAAAAAATTTGGATAGTACAGATGGCCTTGCGGCGGCGGTATGTCATTTCTATAATGAAGGAAGGCTGGAAGCAGGCAAGAGTTATACAGGATGGTCTGCATTCGTAAAACAAAATGAAGATCGATTAAAATAAATAGGATTGACTTCAGAATCAAAATATTGCAAGAATTGCGGAGCAATAACAAAAGATTTATTTTGTGCACATTGTGGGCAAAGGACATCAGTTAATAAGGTTACGCTCGGAGAGACATTCAATGACCTGACAGACAATATGTTTTCCCTCGCTGCCCCACTTCCCTTGACCTTAAGAAGGTTGGTTTTAAATCCGGGTGCATTGTTTAGGGAATACCTTAGTGGTAAAAGGAAAAAATACTATAGCCCCATTTCGTTTTTTATTTTGTCAACTCTGGTTTATCTTTTCATCAGGTGGGCCATTGATTTTGACGATTATCTAGAGATCTCAGCAGGAACCTTTGAGGAACAGATAGATTTGGAACTATTTTCTCCTGCCAGGGATTATATGTTTCAAAACATTAAATCCCTGGCATTCATTCTTGTTTTCACATTAGCTGTATTCACAAAATTTTTCTTTAGTAAGAAATATACGCTGGCCGAATACATCGCCGTTTCTTTTTATCTGAATGGTTTTTATTCGCTGTTTGCTGCTTTAAATTTATTCTATATACAATATGTGAATCCCAAAATTCAGTATTTGGCCATGGTCGCTATGTGTGTCTATTTTATTTATGCTATGATATCGTTCTTTCGAAACCAGCGATTGAAGGTAGGATTAAAATCTTTTATGATATACTGGTTAGCATATGGTACCTATGTATTAATCGCAATTAATATTTCCTATCTTATTGTAATGTTTGAACAACTCTGATGGCTGGCATCTACATTCACATTCCATTTTGCAAACAGGCCTGTCATTATTGTGACTTTCATTTCTCTACTAATTTGAGAAAAAAACAAGATATGGTAAGCGCCTTGCAGAAGGAATTATTGCTTCGCAAGGATGAATTGAAAAATGAAGAAGTACAGACCATTTATTTTGGGGGCGGTACGCCATCGGTTCTAGAAATAGGAGAAATCAATGAAATTATAAAAACTGTTGATGAGAATTATAGGGTGATTAAGCATCCTGAAATAACCCTGGAAGCCAATCCGGATGACTTATCCATAAAAAAAATAAAGGAGTTGAGTGATTCTCCTATTAACAGATTAAGTATTGGCGTACAATCCTTTTTTGATCAGGACCTTAAATTGATGAACAGAGCGCACGATGCCAAAGAAGCCGATTTATGTCTCAATGAGGCCAAAAAGTATTTTGATAATATTTCTATTGACCTTATCTATGGGATACCCGGAATGACAAATGCGCGTTGGGAGGAGAATATTAATAAGGCCTTGTCTTATGAGTTGCCACATATTTCCAGTTATGCATTAACGGTGGAGCCCAAAACTGCTTTAAAAGCATTTATTGACAAGGGAATTATTCCCAATGTAGATGATGAAGTGGCCGAGGAACAGTTTAATATACTATGTACCCTTTTGGAGAAGGAAGGGTTTATAAATTATGAAATCTCCAACTTTGGGAAAGAAGGATATTTCTCCAAGAACAATACAGCGTATTGGAAGGGAAAAAAATATATAGGGATAGGACCTTCGGCACATTCTTATGACGGCACAAAAAGGGCATGGAATATCAATAATAACTCGAAATATATCAGATCAATTAAAGAGAATATACTGCCGTTGGAAGAGGAAGTACTCAGCAAAACAGACCGATACAATGAATATGTCATGACCGCATTGCGAACAATTTGGGGAGTTTCTTTGGATAAAATAAGAAACGAATTCGGGACTAATTATTATGAGTACCTATTGGATCAATCTGATAAATATATCAAAGAGAAATTACTTGTAACAGAAGGGGATAAGCTCTCTGTCACTAAAAAAGGAAAGTTTTTATGTGATGGGATTGCTAGCGATTTATTTATGATTAAATTGAAATAAGATTTCTGATTAGAAGACATGCTCGCACGAATAAAACATAATAGCAAGGAATACAAGATAGATTTGTCAAAGCCTCTGGATATTTCGATTCCTTTGAGGGGCAATGAATCAAATGTAAGCGCCTGGAATCTGGATCCACCTAAGATAGAACCACATAAGGAAGAGGGTTTTATTGGGAAAGTATCCGAAGGTGCTTCCGTAAATTTTAATGATATCAGTTTTAATCCACATGCGCATGGAACTCATACAGAATGCCTTGGACATATCACAGAAGAGACCTATTCCATAAATAGGCAATTGTCAGACTATTTTTTCCTTGCTGAGGTGGTCACCATCGCCCCTGAAAAATATCAGAATGATTTTGTGGTCTCCAAAAAACAAATTCAATATGCTATTGGAAACAAAAAATGTGAAGCACTCATAATCAGAACTTTACCTAACATTAAAGAAAAATTATCAAGAAAATATTCCGATACAAATCCACCTTATTTATTGGAAGAAGCAGCTCAATATTTAGTGGATAGGGAAATTAATCACTTGCTCATAGACCTCCCTTCTATAGACAGGGAGAAAGACAATGGAGCGCTATTGGCACATAGGGCATTCTGGCAAGTTGAAGGCAAGATGCGTACCAGGGCCACTATTACAGAATTTATATTTGTAAACAATTCTATTAAAGACGGCACCTATATTTTAAACTTGCAACTGGCCCCAATGGAAAATGATGCCAGTCCAAGCAGGCCGCTAATATTTAAACCTATAAAGTCATGAATACCCTAATCAGGTTAGAGGAATTTGCAATGTTTGTATTTGGTTTCTATCTTTTCACATTCCTCCCTTTTTCCTGGTGGTGGTTTTTTGTGTTTCTTCTGGCCCCGGATATTGGAATGATAGGATATATTTTAGGTGATAAAATTGGAGCGATTTCATATAATATCTTTCATCATAAAGGTTTGGCAATAGTTATTTATATTTTTGGAGCATATTATTCTCTTCCTTTGTTAGAAGGATCCGGGATAATTTTGTTTTCACACTCAGCTCTGGACAGAACTTTGGGTTATGGCTTAAAGTATAAGAAAGGATTTAAGTTTACACATTTGGGAGAAGTAGGAAAAAGCAATGGATAGTATTTTTGAACTGTTTTTGGGGTTAGTATTAGGGGCAATCTTAATGTATTGGATGTACTCATTATTTCGTATTAAGAGGAGCAAAGAGCTCACTGAGCATCAATCCACAATAATTTTGGAAAAAATTAAAAGCGTCTGTAAATTGATCTCCGTGGAGGGTGATTTTGCTGAGATTTACAAATATGAAAATACCAGGGAGCACTTTATGAGTTTGCTTAGCAGCAAGAAAACGGCCCTGATAGTAATTAATGCAAAAGCTCAAATAGGGTACGACCTTAAAAAAGTATTAATGCATGCCGATACGGATAAAAAGAAAATAATTCTTACTAACTTCCCTCAGCCGGAAGTGCTTTCTATACAACCGGAGCTTGAATTTTACGATATAAAAAATGGCCTTTTCAATTCATTTACTCCAAAAGATTTGACAGCCCTAAATCAGGAAGCTAAAAAACATGTCATGGAGAAAATTCCCGAAAGCGGGCTCATGGATACAGCCAGGCGGGAAGCTTTGGAAGCTGTTTTATTAATTGAGAAAATTGTTGAAACTATCGGGTGGAAATTAGATTACTCGACTTTAGAATTAAGCGACCATAAAAAACCTTTTATTGAAAAATAGTAGTATAAATTTAAATCATAATAACATGAAAAAGGCAGTTTGTATTTTAACCATTTTATTAATATCCATAACCGCATATAGTCAACAAGATAAGCATATGAAAAATTTAGATCCAGGTTTTGTACATACCGTATATTTTTGGCTCAACAATCCGGATAGCGGAGATGACCAAAAGCAATTTGAAAAGGCGATGAAGAAGTTCATGAAGAAGTCGAAACATGCAAATACACATTATGTTGGAAAGCCTCCAAAGGCTACGCGCGATGTTGTAGACGATTCATTTACTTATGCTTTGATCGTAAGTTTTAAATCTGCCAAAGAACAGGAGAAATACCAGAAAGAAAAGGCGCATCTGGAATTTATTGAGGAGGCACAAAGCCTTTGGAATAAGGTAATTGTATACGACTCCCAGGGCGTTAAACTATGATCTTTCCAAGAAGTACCTGAGCTTTTTCACAGTATATTTTAGCTAAATAGTACATTAAAGCGCTTTTGAATATGAACATTGAAGAATTCAGAGAACTTTGTTTGTATAAAAAAGGAGTTACGGAAGAATTTCCTTTTGATGCGGACACGCTGGTCTTTAAGGTGATGGGTAAAATCTTTACCATTGCCCCGCTTGAACGGATTCCTTCACAGGTGAATTTAAAATGTGACCCCGAAAGGGCCATTGAATTGCGGGAAACCTATGATGGAATTATTACCCCAGGATATCATATGAGCAAAGTACACTGGAACACATTATTTCTGGAACAGCTGCCGGCTAAACTGATATCAGAACTTGTGAATCATTCATACGAATTAGTGGTTTCTAAGCTAACAAAGAAACAAAAAGCCGCGCTCGAGGGTATGATATAATCTTTAAATCCCTTTAAGAATACCATATCTTTACCACCTCAATTTAAAGAGCTATTGTATATGCCTAACCCTGCCAAGTTCTACATAGAAAGAAAAGACAAATTGAGTAAGCTGCTTGTTCAGGTGAAACGTCAATTATGGGTCTCCAGTATGCTTAGGTTGACGGTTTTTATCCTGGCAATTTTGGGGATATACCTGTTTTATGACAACTCAAATTATATTCTTTTAACTGTTCTTTTTGCGGTAATACTTTTTCTTTTTTTGGTTTCGAGGCATAGCGACCTGACTTACCAAAAAAATAAATTGTTAGCCTTGATCTCCATTAATGAAACGGAGTTGCAGATATTGGCTCGAAAATTTCATGAGCTCCCCGATGGAAAAGAATTCATTGACCGTGGACATTTTTACAGTCAGGATATAGATCTTTTCGGGAAGGGTTCTTTTTACCAATATTGTAATCGCACGGCTTTACCGGAAGGCAGTAAAA